>Ga0209511_1001901_pt1 | contig 17809 bp, 20 predicted proteins | sample SSSSmetaG_FD_184141 | JGI IMG/M metagenome (GOLD analysis project Ga0209511, IMG submission 184141) | Glacier valley bacterial and archeal communities from Borup Fiord, Nunavut, Canada, to study Microbial Dark Matter (Phase II) - ​SSSS... | ecosystem: Environmental > Aquatic > Freshwater > Ice >...
CACAAGCCTGCTCCAACCGGATTTAGCCCGTTTACCGCAACCTTGTACGATCTATTTGCCTACGCGGTCAAGTTCTTCGCGCAATACCCTTCGTAACGTTGCTTCTAGCGGCTCACGTCTTTGCTCAATATGCTGACGTAACGCTTCGTTAATCAAACTTTGATAGTTGCCGCCACCCGCCGCATGAACCTGCTCTCGAAACCATGCTAAGACTTCATCATCCAACCGAATGGTGATACGAGTCTTGCCCGCACCCATCGGCTCAACTGCACCTCGCTGACCCTGACTAAAATCGTACTCTGCTTCCATGATCTACCCCTTTTCATACTGTGTTTGTTCATGACGTATGGCTTTTCGAGCCGAAATCAACCGAATCTCGTTGCCACGCCACGTATACACCACCACTAGGACTCGACCCAAAGCATCCATACCGATCGTGATGAACCGTTCTTCCTCGAACCGCTCATCGGTTATCGTAATCGCCAAAGCATCCAAAAACGTAGATACGGCATCTGCAAAATCGATTCCGTGTTTGTTTAAATTGGCGGCAGCTTTTTCTCTGTCCCACTGGTATGACATGCCTTTATTATAGTATGCACATTTGTACACCGAGATGGTAGTGTGGCTATATCTAAAAGCGCTGGGACTGATCGACATTTTCTAAGTTACGTTCTTACTCAGCGTATAAGGGCGGACGCTGTAGCTTGGAATTTTGTTCTCATGCAATTCTCTAAAATCTTGACTTCACGTAGGCGGCTAAACGATCGACACCCCGCTCAATGGTCGTCATGTCCGTCGCATAAGACAGCCGAATGTGATCATCTGCCCCAAACGCAATGCCCGGAATCAACGCAACTTGCTGTTCGTTCAATAGCCCATCGCAAAACTCAAGGGATGACATTCCCAATTTGCTGATGTTGATGAAGATATAGAAAGCACCATTGGGCGTTAAACACGTTAAACCGGGAATCGCGTTCACTAGATTGAGAATCACTTGGCGACGATCGGCAAAGGCGAGACGCATTTGTTCAACACAGTCTTGTGAGCCTTCGAGAGCGGCGATCGCCCCATATTGGGCAAACGTACATACATTAGAAGTGCTGTGTCCTTGAATGATGCTGACGGCTTTGAGGAGTTCTAAAGGAGCCGCTAAATAGCCGACTCGCCATCCCGTCATTGAGTAAGCTTTTGCAAATCCGCTGCTGATGATCGTGCGATCGAACACTTCAGAACTCACTGCGCCAATACTCAAATGCTGGGCACCGTCATAGAGCAGCTTTTCGTAAATCTCATCCGAGACGACCAGAATATCGTGTTCGACGATCACCTCAGCGATCGCTCTCACTTCTTCTGGGGTGTAAACCATCCCCGTTGGATTTGAGGGCGAATTGAGAATAAACAGGCGCGTTTTGGGCGTAATAGCTTGTCGTAGTTGGTCAGGCGTAATTTTATAGCCGCTTTCTGCCGTGGTCTGGACGATTACCGGAGTTCCTTCTGCCAGCTTCACCATTTCGGGATAGCTCACCCAAAAAGGAGCCGGAATAATTACTTCGTCGCCTGCCTCGATCAGCGCCATCATCAGGTTATAGAGCGAGTGTTTGCCCCCATTGGTGACAATGATGTTTTCGGCGCTGTAGCAGAGTTGATTGTCGGTTTGCAGTTTGTGGGCGATCGCCTCTCTCAGTTTCGGTTCTCCCGCCGCCGGACCGTATCGAGTTTTGCCCGCCATGAGAGCATCAACTGCCGCTAATTTAATGTGATCGGGTGTGTCAAAATCGGGTTCTCCGGCACTAAAGCTACAGACATCGATTCCGTCTCGCTTCATGGCTTTTGCTTTGGCATCGATCGCCAACGTCAAAGAAGGAGTCACTTGCTTAACCCGTGCTGCCAGCTTCATAGGATTTTGAGTTATGAATTTTGAGTGCGTCGAGACATCAGAAGCTACGTCGAGACGAGATGCCCTAACGCTTGTGCTTAGTCTTAAATCGTAGCAGTGGATTCTAACTCAAAGCTCAAAACTCAAAACTTAAGTCTCGTTGCGTCACGCGATCGTGACATCGGGCGATAGGTAAACATCTTGAATCTGATGAAACAGCTTAACGCCTTCCTCAAAAGGGCGTTGGAATGTTTTGCGTCCAGAAATCAAGCCGCTTCCTCCGGCTCGTTTGTTGATCACAGCCGTGCAGATCGCTTCTGCAAAGTCAGCTTTTCCTGACGCACCGCCTGAGTTGATCAGCCCGACGCGACCTGAGTAACAGTTTAGAAGCTGATAGCGAGTCAAGTCGATCGGGTGATCGGTCGTCAGATCAGAATAGACGCGCTTGTCGGTTTTGCCGTAGCTTTTGCCTGTAGCTTGGGCAACTGCGCCATAGCCGTTGTTGACTTCGGGCAGTTTTTGTTTGATGATGTCGGCTTCGATCGTCACCCCCAAATGGTTTGCCTGACCTGTCAAGTCTGCCGCTAGATCATAGTCTTTGTCTTCCTTAAACGCGGGATTGCGGAGATAGCACCAGAGAACGGTTGCCATTCCTAACTCGTGGGCACGAGCAAACGCACGGCTGACTTCTTGAATTTGCCGACTCGACTCAGGCGAGCCAAAATAAATCGTCGCACCGACTGCAACCGATCCCAAATTCCAAGCCTGCTCAACTGAGGCGAACATGAACTGATCAAACTGATTGGGGTAAGTCAGCAGTTCGTTGTGATTAATCTTGGTGATAAACGGGATTCGGTGAGCATATTTGCGAGACACACTGCCCAACACGCCCAACGTCGTCGCCACCGCATTGCACCCTGCTGCGATCGCCAACTTCAAAATATTCTCACTGTCAAAATAAATTGGATTCGGAGCAAACGACGCGCCTGCCGAATGCTCAATCCCTTGATCGACGGGCAAGATTGACAGATAGCCCGTGTTTGCTAGTCGCCCAGACGAGTAAAGTTGTTGAAGACTGCGAAGCACCTGCGGAGAGCGATCGCTGTAAGCAAAGGTGCGGTCGATAAAATCGGGACCGGGCAAATGTAAAAGATCTTTAGAAACTTTTGCCTGATGGGTGAGCAAGTCTTCTGCTTCGTCACCTAACCAAGCCTCGATCGACTGAGGTGCAGAGAGTGTAGCGGTCATTGCAAAAATCCCCAATTAAAGGACGAGTCACATCTTTAATCTCCCCAATTTAGCGTTTGTGTTAAATTCCGCTTGTGTCTAGAAGGGTATATTTTAGATGGGATTAGCGCTTCGATCGGCATGGGTGACTTTAGCGGCAGGTGAATTTGCTCGATCGATCGGGTTTTACAGCCGACTGCTCGATCGAGAACCCGTCTCTCAGATTCCTAATCGCTATGCAGAATTTCAGATCACTGGTTTGCGATTGGGAATTTATCAACCCCAACAAAATCAATCGCTTCTTTCAACCTCGTTTCCTGCCATCAGTTTCTGTTTGGAGGTTGAAGATTTAGAAGCGGCGATCGATCATCTGACTCAACTCGGCTATCCGCCGCCCGGAGAGATTCTCACGCCCTCACACGGCAGAGAAATCTACGCTTATGACCCAGACGGGAATCGATTGATTTTGTATCAGCGATTCTAAGCCAGCAAAACCTCTTTCGCGACAGCTAAAAATTCTTGTCGATCGGCATAGCCATTCAATCCGCCGTTGATGGTGCGAGTGATTAGCTCAACGTCATTGCGATCGGCAAGCTCGTTTAGCTGATTTTTCTGCCAAAACCAGCCTGCACTTAAGCAAGCCAAGTCATTATCTGAGAGCCGAGCCGGATTTTTGAGCAAATCAATGCCGAGATCTTGACCACAGGTGCCATAGTTGGTTCTGCCCGTGATCTGAATTAGTCCTCTCCCTTTAAAGCGCCGACCATCGCCAAGTTCTGTGTTGCCTAAATCGGTTCTGCCTTCGAGATAATCACCAGGGTCAATTTCTTCTAAATAGTTAAATGAGCCAGACTCATGCGCCAACTGAGCGAGAAAATGCGACTGTCGCAGCGGCGTAGTGATTTGATAGCCTGCCATCGTCAGTTGCAGGTGAGGCAACAATTCAGCTACTCGTGTCGCATCTGCATAAGGAGCAATCTCAAGAATCTGCTGAACGGTGATTTTGGGAATTTTGGCTTCAGCGAAAATCCCTGCATAAGGAGGACGATCGCTTGGTCGCGGCGGCAAATTTGAGAGCGATCGCAGCAGATCATCGACCAAGCCATCTTGAGCGCCAGATTCCCGAAGATTGATGATTAGTTGCTTGAGGCGATTAGCCACCTGAACGCGCCCGGCACTAATGGGCGAATTGGGAAACATGCCCTTAAACGGCTCACGATCGCTCGGTCGAGCAGGCAAATTAGTCAGCGATCGCAGCAGATCGTCAATCTTATAATCTCCAGGTTGGATCTCGTCGCCTGTGGTGCGATTGATCAAAATCAGTAAGCGATCGGCAGCTTGTTTTCTCCAGATAGTCAGTTGTTGCGGAGACAGCATTGAGCACCTCAATAGTGATTGACAAATTTTCCTCAGCGTTCCCCTAACAGGAATCATCGCCTCAGTAGATTCAACACTTCTCCAGCCTCAATTCCAGAATTCTTGCTGCTCAACCAGTAAAACTGCACGATCGATGCTCATTCTTTAGAGAGATTTGCATTCTGAGTAGTTATGAGAGAATTTTACATAATTTAATACTTATCTAATATACTTTTGATCAGAAGACGTAGAAATTATGGAAAAGAAACGACGCGATTTAATTCAGTTTTTGAGAGAGGAATTGGCGCTTCCGGTCGCCGCGATCGAGCTAGCCGCACGCCGCTCTGAGCAAAACACAACCGCACTGCCGATGGTGCTTTGGCAATATGGCTTAGTGACGCTGGCGCAGCTTGACCAAATCTTTGATTGGATGGAAACGATTAGTAGTTGACAGATGATAGCCGCCCGTTGCGGATCTGCACGACTGGATGATTGGAGAGCCGAATCAAACTCTCATCATGAGTCGTCACAATCACCGTAATGCCAATCTGGTTCAGCTTCTTAAGAATCTTGATCACTTGCCACGAATTATCAGGATCGAGATTTCCAGTCGGTTCATCTGCCAAGAGTAGCGGAGGAGTGCCAACGATCGCGCGGGCAATGCTGACTCGCTGCTGTTCGCCGCCCGACAACTCTTCTGGAAAACACTCTGCTTTGTGCTGCAAACCCACCATTTTGAGAGCAGCAGGCAAGCGTCGATTGATCTCCTTGCGGGTGTAGCCCTGCGCCCACAGCACAAATGACACATTTTCGGTCACCGTGCGCCGAGGAATCAGCTTGTAATCTTGAAACACAATGCCAATGCGACGACGCAATAACGAGAGGCGATCGCCCCGCAGTTTTGCCGGAAAGTCATTATCCACTTTGACTTCACCCTGAGACGCGCACTCTTCGCCGTAGAGCAGCTTGAGAAACGTCGATTTGCCAGAACCCGAAGGACCTGTCACAAACAAGAAGTCACCTCGCTTGACCTCTAAGTTGACATCAATCAGCGCCTGACTGCCATTGCGATAAGTCTTGCTGACGCTCTGAAGTTGAATGATGTTATCGACGGGCTTGCTAGGAGATTGGCGATCGCGCTGTGCGTTTCCAGAAGCATCGGTGAGAACTTGCGGCATGAGACGTGACGATGAAAGTCAACCCATTAGAACACAAAGACCAGACTTCAGTGTTGCTAAATGTAGATATGAATGACCCTCCTCACGAAGTGGGGCAAGCCCTCGCCAACCCTTCTCCCTGGGGAGAAGGGAGCCAGAATTTTTGTTCCCTCTCCTTTTGGGAGAGGGCTAGGGTGAGGGCAAAATCTGTGCTTCCTAGACAAATTCAGCAACGCCCAACCGTCAAAATCTCGTGCTGATTGGGTTACGTTTTGTCAGTCGATAGAGAATCGATCGTCCCGCAAACTGCGGCAGTGCCATCATTCTCCGCCAGCGCCAGGGTTCTTGATAGAGACGATAAACCCACTCTAGATGGTTGTCTCTCAGCCACCCTGGGGCGCGGGTTTTGGTGCCCGCCCAAATATCAAAGCTGCCGCCGACCCCAATCCAAAGCGCTTTAGGGCAGAGGTGACGATGCTGAGCAATCCATAATTCTTGACGAGGAACGCCCAAGCCTACAAACATAATTTGAGGCTGTCGCATTTGGAGCATTTCCAGGAAAGCGGGTTCGTCTTCAGCCGAAAGATAGCCGTTTTGCACCCCCGCGATCGCCAACCCTGGTAGACGTTTTTGCCACCGATCGGCGGCAGTTTGGGCTACCTCTGGAGCACCTCCAAAAAAGAAAACTGAGACAGCGGGAGTTGGAGAGGACTCGATCGTAGAGACTCGATGAGGATGCAAAGAATTTTCAGACGGGGAAATGTCTCGTTGCTCAAGATTAAACAGAGCCACTTTTTTAAGAATTGACTCTGCCAGTTCAATACCGGGGCATCGGGCAACTCGCTTGCCATAAAGTCGCAAGTAAAATATGATCCCCGCCCCGTCAGGAATCACTAACTCAGCCTGGTGAATAATCTCTGCCAAAGCAGAATTTTGCTCGGCTTGCATCGTCATTTCTGCGTTGAGCGTCACCACATGGCAGCCCAACTGCTGATGAAGCTGATCGAACAGCCAGCCCGAATAATCGTCTAGCAAGTGCAGGGGCAACCCCATCACCGAAAATTGACGGTCAGCCTTTGTTATCGGATTTCTCACGATCGTTCCTCACACCAGCTTATTCAGCTATGGATTGTACCTGAATGGCACTCTTTGTACACCCTGAACTTTCACTCTGCATTCAAAAACTCTAAATAGGAATGGCTGATTTCTTTTACCGCCAGATCATAGAACTGCTTGCCATGCTCAGGAGTCGCCAGCGCCGGGTTTGACCCCATTCGCCCATCGGGATATCGCCGCCGAAAATCGATCGCGCCATAAATTTTGTGTCCTTTAGAAACATCTTCGCTCAAAGGTGCTTGCTTAACTGCCTCAGGATAGAGGTATTGAGTCAGCGCCACCTCGCTTGGCGTGGCGTGAGAGCCTTCCTGATCGCCATATAGCTCTTTCGCCAGCTTATAGACTGAGCCGCACATATACCAATTGCTGACCTGACACTGCACTCGATCGGCTCCAGGAATGCCCAAATCAGCGAGGTGAGCGTAAGTTTCAGAAAACGCAGCCTTCATCGTTGCCACATTGCCGCCGTGACCATTGATAAATAAAAACTTCTGAAATCCGCTTTTGGCAAGGCAGGTAATATAGTCTCGTAGCATTAAAATCATCGTGCTGGGTCGGAGGCTCATACTCCCCGGAAACGCCGTGTGGTGCAGCGCCATGCCGACATTGATCGTGGGGGCAACCAGCCCATGAGTCGCGTCTCCGACTCCGCGCGCGATCGCTTCTGCACAAATCGCATCCGTCCCAATCAGTCCGATCGGGCTGTGTTGCTCAGTAGACCCGATCGGAAGAATAATTCCTTTTGACTGCTCAAGATACGTTTCAACTTCTAGCCAAGTCGTGAGATGAAGCAACATAAGCGCTTTAAGGGACGTTTCTCTCACTATAAGACCTAGCAGACGGCGAATTCGGGTACGGTAAACAGCTATGATTTGGATCAGTTGAACCTTTGCTGCTGAAGCCAAATATTGGGTACGTGGATCTCAAACAAGTCTTTAAAACTCCTAATCCGATTATTGGTGTCGTGCATCTGTTGCCCCTACCGACCTCTCCGCGTTGGGGTGGCAGTCTTAAGGCAATCATCGATCGTGCCGAACAAGAAGCCACCGCTCTAGCAGCAGGCGGCGTGGATGGCATCATCGTCGAAAATTTCTTTGACGCTCCGTTTCCGAAAGATCACGTCGATCCAGCAGTGGTTAGCGCGATGACGGTGGTGATCCAAAAATTGATGCACATGGTGACGCTTCCGATCGGGATCAACGTGCTGCGAAATGATGCTCAAAGTGCATTCGCGATCGCCGCTTGCGTCCAGGCTCAATTCATTCGTGTCAACGTCTGGACGGGCATCATGGCAACTGACCAGGGCATGATTGAAGGGCGCGCCCATGAGCTGCTGCGCTATCGTCGAGAATTGGGCTGTGATGTTAAAGTGTTTGCCGATGTGCTGGTCAAACACGCTCGCCCGTTGGGTTCGCCTAATTTGACAATGGCTGTGCAAGATACGATCGAGCGCGGGTTAGCCGATGCGGTGATTCTCTCTGGTTGGGCAACGGGCAATCCTCCGAGCTTAGAAGATTTAGAACTCGCCAGCGCTGCCGCTAATGGAACGCCCGTCTTGATTGGCAGTGGTGCCGATTGGGAGAATATTCCCAAGTTAATGACGGCAGCCGATGGCGTGATTGTGTCGAGTTCGCTCAAGCGTCAAGGCAAACGAGAAAACTCGATCGACCCGATTCGAGTCAGCCGTTTTGTAGAAGCCACTCGTCGCAGTGTGCCTTCAGATCAAACAAAGTCGATTTCTTCGCTGAGTCTGCATTCCTAAATACAAACAGTAATCGATGCTGCACTTTGACCTCCTAGAAAAACTTATTGCTCAACCCGTGTCATCTGACGAAATAGAACGGCGATTTCTGATCAGTGGAGTCAGTTGGCAACAGTATGAAGCCCTGCTAGAGGACATGAGCGATGATTTTTCAGGCTTGCGTGTGACTTATTTAGAAGGGACTTTAGAAATTATGGCTCCTAGCCGCAAGCATGAATTCAATAAGTCAGTCATTGGCTCTTTGCTAGAAGCTTATTTTCAAGAAACTCGAACTCGCTATTATCCTTTAGGCTCAACCACGTTTCGTAAACAGGCAAAAGCAAGAGGAGCAGAGCCAGATGAATGTTATTGTGTCGGCTCAGAGAAAGAGTTTCCTGATATCGCGATCGAGGTAGTCAAAACAAATGGTGGTATCAATAAATTAGACGTTTACAAAGGGTTAGAAGTCCCAGAAGTTTGGTTTTGGCAGAACGATCGCTTCTCAGTTTATCGGCTGCGAGGAGAGAGTTACGAATTGCTCGATCGCAGCGAATTTCTACCGAATCTAGATTTGAATCTATTAGCAACTTACGTTCTTCAAGCTGAACCGTTGGATGCAGTTTTAGAATTTCGAGAATCAGTCCGTGAAGAAAATCAACTACGAGGACGCTAACGGGCAATGCTCATCAACGCTTACCGATTTTCAACCATGTAAAAACCTGATTTGGGGTTAGTGCTAGATTAATTCCATCGATAACTAGAAGCTGACGATCGCCTCTACAAACTTCAGGTTCTTGATGTGGAGCAAACACTAAGATTGAGTAATCATCTGGATCAAGCATCCAACCTAACTTGCAGCCGTGCTGTAAACAGTGCAAGATGTTGTCGATTACGCGAGTTGCTCTTTGGTCAGGTGAAAGAATCTCGATCGTCCAATCGGGTGCTTTGATGAAATTGTCCTCTGGTTCCCCTACTTCATCGATTTGAATTCGCTCCCAGGCAATGACTGCAACGTCAGGTACGACAGAACGCCCACCAAACGTACACCGAAGTTCAGGTAGGGCTGTGTAGTCGCTGCTGCTTTTGTCTATTGCATTCAGCAGGCGTTTCTGCAAGATAGAATGTCGAGTCTTGGGCATCGGTTTCTGAAGCGCGACTCCGTGCACGTACTCCCATGCTGGCGATTCTTCCAAGTATGGCAATTTGAGGAAGTCTTCAAGAACAAGGGCTTGAATGGGAGAGGATGACATAGTGCAAAAATTAGAGAGACATACTCTTAAATTCAAGTATAAGGGTGTGCAAAAGTTCTCTCTAAACTCTTCTAATAAAAAACCCGTCCATCAAGTTAAACCCATCCTCGCAGCCAATACACGGCAATTCCGACATACTCCTTTAAAGCTCTGGTGGTGCGTCGAAGCTGATCGGCATCGGGTAAAGCGTCGAGAACATTGGCTTCTAGGGTGATGGGTTGCTGCGGATCGATTTGAGTCGATGTAAAGTCTGTAGGAGCCGCGATCGCATCTATCCCCAACTTTCTAAAAATCATCAGCGATCGCGGCATGTGCATCGCAGAAGTTACCAGCAAAACGCGCCGGATTCCTTGAGCCTCCATAATTTGCTTGACGTTGACGGCATTCTCGCGCGTGTTGAGCGAGCTAGGGTCTTGCAGCATCGCCGATCGAGGAACGCCCATCGGCTCTAGCAAGATTGCCATATCTTCAGACTCTGAGCTGCCACTTTTGCGCCAATCAATCCGCCCGCCACTGAGAATTAGACGCGGAGCTTTCCCGTCTCGATAGAGTTTGGCAGCGTAGAGCACGCGATCGCCCTCCTCCTTAATTTCAACCCACGGTCGCGGATATAACGCAGGTTCCGTAGATCCACCGAGAACCACAATTGCATCAGCCTTTGGCAAACTGGTGGGGAGATTTTGGAATTCTAGCGATCGCGCCAACCCATCGCTTATCCCAGCATTGCTGCTCAGTAAAAGAACCAGCAGCGCCATCGCAATTGGAATGGCAGCTAGACGTGGACGCTTCCACAACAGTAGAAACGCCATAAGCAGCAGCAGACACGATAGCCCCAGTGGGTAGAAAAACAGAGGCAGCAGTTTCGAGACAAAAAGAAACATAGACAGTATGAGAATTTGTCAGCCGTTACGCTAAAGGTCACGCAGGATGTAGCTATAGTGAATGCATGTATTTGATACTACCCGTACAACAGCGATAGATTGGTTCATTTCAGGGCACTCTTGACATTACATGATTATCGACCTATCACGGGCTGACCAATGCGACGACAGCTTGCGCCTGCAATCACTTACTACATCCGTAGACTTCTCCATCAACATCGCGATCGGTTGACGTTTCCATTGGTTGACAGCACGGGCAATCAAGCCGATGCCAACACAAACTTAGGAGAGGTTCTCGCGAGTTTGTATGTCAAAGAGCAAAAAATTGACTCGGTGATGTTTGAAGTCGAGCGGCTTGCTTTGCTGCATCAATCACTCAACCAAGCCAGTGTAAAAGACTCGCAAGACCTTCAAAACACTGAGAAACAGATCTTTGGGCTATTGGGCTGCGAGATCAAAGCCATTCATGGTGTCATGAGCATTCATGGAAATACGACGCTGCCTTACACGAGTCGCTACTCTAGCTGTGAGATCGAAAAAGCCTCGTTCAAAAACATTTTGCTTGTAGATGCTGAACCCGCCAGTCGCCATTTGCTGACAACTGCGTTGACCTATCACGGCTATCGAGTTCACACCTCTAATGATGGCGAAGAGGCACTAGAAAGCGCTCAGAGCCTTCATCCTGATGCGATCTTGCTGGATGTAGTGCTGCCCGACATGAACGGTTATGCTGTTTGCGAACAACTCAAGGTCGGTCGCTCTACTCAAAAGATTCCAGTTTTGTTTGTGAGCGCTATCAATAACATTGCCAGTAAGGTTCAAGCTTTTCATGTTGGAGGGGTTGACTACATCACAAAGCCGTTCCAGATTGAAGAGGTTTTAGTGCGCGTTGAGCACCAGGTTAATCTTCGGATTGCACAAAAGCAGCAAGAAGAATGGACAAGCCAACTTCAGCGAGAAATTCAGGATCTCAAGCAACTGCGAGCACGATCGTATCAAACTACTTTGTCTTAGGTCGGGAGAACCCTATTTGGTTTCAGTCTGATGAGCGTTTGCTTTTCTTCTCTCTCTAGAGTTGGATTATGAATTCATTAAGCCTTCTTTTTGAGTCAGCCAACAGAAGGATGAATGGATCAGAAGGCTGTGTCAATCTTTAATGTGGATGCTGATTTCAATATCGATAATTGGAGAACGAAAAATGGTAATGACGCTTGATGATATAAAGCGCATGGCGATCGCCACGAAGCTTGCTGATGTAAAGGCAATTCAAGAACTCCTAATCTCTAATGAAGAAAAATTTATTTCGGCTGTTAATGACAGTGCGATTGCTGATCGATTTAGAGATATGCTCAAAGATGACCACAAGAATCTGGGCATTATTGACACCACGATCGTTCAATATGGCGTGAAGTCAGAACCGAAAGACACCGTGGTCGAGATGGTCAAAAAAATCGACGAACTAATGTCTGGTTCTAAGCTGACGATTTATGAGAAGGTCTTTCAGCATGAACTGCTAAAGCACCAGCAGGCAATGACTGGCATTGTGATTCACAAGGCGGCTCAAAAGGTTGGCGCTGATGTGGATGCGGCTCTTGGTCCGCTTAACACAGTTAACTTTGAAAACCGCGCTCATCAAGAACAGCTCAAAGGAGTTTTAGAAGTTCTAGGCGTTCGCGAGCTAACTGGGCTAGAAGCAGATCAAGGTTTATGGGCACGAGTGCAGGACTCGGTTGCTGCACTGACCGGGGTTGTGGGCAGCGTTGTTACGCAGACGAGCGACAAATCTGACATGAATCTTCAGGATGTGATTCGGATGGATCACCAAAAGGTGAACACTCTATTCATGGAGATTGACGCGACTCAAGATCCTCAAAAGCGGCAGGAATATTTTGGTCAACTCTACAAAGATTTGAACGCTCATTCTCGCGCTGAAGAGGAAATTGCTTATCCCGCAGTTCGGGGCAAATATCCCGATGGCGACCTGAAAGAACTCTACGACGAGCAAGCAGAGATGAAAGTCTTGCTGGATCAAATCCGCTCTATGAATCCTGCTTCTGAAGACTTTATGAATGCGATTCATCGTCTGAAAGACATTGTGATGGATCATGTCCGCCAAGAGGAAAGCACCTATTTTGCGGCTATCCGTGAGAAATTTAGCAGCGAAGAAAGCGAGCAGTTAGCAACTCAGTTCAAAACAGCTAAGAGCAAAATCCAAGACGAAATGAGTTCTACGAAATAGGCTCGATCGTCATTACTTTCTGAAGTAGATTGACGTTGAGACCTAACTTTTTGTAGTCCGCGATCGCGAGGGAGTTGTAATACTCTCCTCGCGATTTTTTATGGTTAGATAATACGTTAAGGTTTCTCTTACGCCTTAACCTTAAAGTTTATGAATGCTCTAAGCCAGCTTTTGCAGGAGCTACTCACCGAACGACCCTCTGAGAAGATTGCTTCATCTCTTGAGGCATTAACGTTAGCCGATCGCCGACGCGCCCAAGCATTTGATATCACTTCTGAAACGGTTCGAGCCGTTATCGATTTTAGAATTCAGCTCTTCAAGGCGATTCATTCTGATTTCACGAACCTCTGTCAGCAGACATTCAAGCTTGACACTCCTCTGGATGAAGCTCTGTGGAATTTGTGGTTGCCGTTAGCGATTCAGATTGCCGATCGACATAAGCAAAAAAAACAGCCGTTTGTTCAAGGGTTTTTGGGTGGACAGGGCACCGGAAAAACCACGCTAACTGCTGTTTTAACCCTAATTTTGAGTCATTTGGGATACCGAACGATCGGCTTATCTTTAGATGATTTGTATTTGACTTATCGCGATCGTCAACTCTTACAGTCCCAAGATCCGCGCTTGGCTCGTCGCGGTCCTCCCGGAACTCATGATCTTAAACTTGGACTAGATGTATTAACGCAACTCAAACAGGGCAACCAAACGGTAGAGATTCCCCGCTTTGATAAATCGCAGTGGAATGGAGCAGGCGATCGCACTCAGTCAGACGTGATTTCAAATGCCGATATTGTTTTGTTTGAGGGTTGGTTTGTAGGCGTGCGTCCGATCGATCCCGCTTCATTTGAGACAGCACCTGCACCCATTTTGACAGAATCCGATCGAGCCTTTGCTCGTGATATGAATGTCCGATTGCACGATTATTTACCACTGTGGCAGCAACTCGACCGACTCGCTGTGCTCTATGTGCCAGACTATCGACTGAGTAAACAATGGCGCAAACAGGCAGAACATCAGATGATTGCCCAAGGCAAACCAGGGATGTCAGACGCAGAGATTGATGAATTTGTTGACTATTTTTGGCGGTCGCTGCATCCCCAATTGTTCATTAAGCCACTCATTCAGACCTGCGATTTGGTGATCGAAATCAATGCAGATCACTCCTCTGGAGCCGTCTATCGCGGAGTTTGAGAAGATTTATTTTGAACGCGTCCCACAATCCATAATCCGATCAAAATGGGGACGATCGCGAGTCCATTTCTCAGTCCAGCATCCATTTCTAAGCTAGAGAAGGCGTTGAAATATGCCATGCCCAACACCGCAAACCAAAAAATTAAGGTAGCCCGCTTTTGACGCTTAGAAGAAGACATAAGGGATGGCAGAATCAGTAATCACGAATTTAGAGTGCCACGAAACCTTAAGATAATCCTAAAGTGTCATCGGATCAGCGATCGTGAAAGCAATCTCCCTCCTTGGTTCAACTGGCTCAATTGGGACTCAAACCCTCGCTATTGTTGCCCAATATCCCCAGCAGTTTCGGGTCGTCGGCATGGCAGCAGGGCGCAATGTCAGCCTATTCGCCCAGCAAATTCGTCAGTTTCGTCCTGAGATTGTCGCTATTTGTGACGAAGACAAACTCCCCGAGCTGAGAGCGGCGATCGCGGAACTCGATCCGCAGCCCATCATCTTAGCCGGAAGTGCGGGGGTCGTCGAGGTGGCTCGATACGGCGATGCCGAAGCCGTCGTGACGGGCATCGTGGGATGTGCGGGACTGCTGCCAACGATCGCGGCGATCAAAGCGGGTAAAGATATCGCCTTGGCAAACAAAGAAACGCTGATTGCAGGCGGTCCGATCGTGCTGCCTTTAGTAGAAAAGCATGGCGTAAAGCTTCTTCCTGCCGATTCAGAACACTCGGCTATTTTCCAGTGTTTGCAGGGAGTCCCCAATGGCGGACTGAGAAAAATTCTGTTAACCGCATCAGGAGGAGCGTTTAGAGACTGGGCAGTCGAAAAACTTGCTGATGTCACCGTTGCCGATGCGCTCAAACATCCCAACTGGTCGATGGGACGCAAGATCACAGTAGACTCTGCAACGCTGATGAACAAAGGCTTAGAAGTGATCGAAGCCCATTATTTATTTGGTGTGGACTATGACGACATTGAGATTGTCATTCATCCCCAAAGCATTATTCACTCGTTGATTGAGCTACAAGACACCTCGGTGCTGGCTCAGTTGGGTTGGGCAGATATGCGATTGCCGCTGCTCTATGCGCTGTCTTACCCCGATCGGTTGCCCACCAACTGGGAGCGGTTAAATCTGGTTAAAGCAGGCAATCTCACCTTTAGAGAACCCGACCATGAGAAGTATCCCTGCATGGGGCTTGCTTATGCCGCAGGTCGCGCAGGAGGCTGCTTACCCGCCGTTTTGAATGCTGCCAATGAACAAGCGGTTGCCCTCTTCTTAGATGAGAAAATCCGCTTTTTAGACATTCCTCGACTGATTGAGCAGACGTGCGATCGCTACCAGTCTCAAAACCGAGCGACACCCAGCCTAGAAGACATTTTGGCGGCGGATGAGTGGGCAAGACAAGATTTATTGACCGCTAGCCAGGACGGCGATCGCAGCTATTTTCTGGTGAAATAGAGTCAGGATGGTTCCGTAAGAGTCTGGCTTTTCTCAATCAAAATTAACAAACGACCTAAGTTCTCGACATTCCGTTGAAGAAGCTATAAAACCTTGACAAAGTAATGATTTCTTTCCCCAAAGTTAAATAAATAAATGCCATACTAATTGGCTGATTGGTGATCTAAAAATCACTCTTTGGGTAGGTGTCAGACTTCTGAATCCTCCGCAATCTTACGCAGAGTTAGCCGTGATTTCTGCATGAGTCTTCAATCAGCCGTTTAGTTGCCATATTGACATGAACGATCGCTCCCACGTCAACACCCCCGGTTTTCCTCTTTGGGCTTATCTCAATCAACCGCTTTTTCATCCTGCTCAACCATTCTTCATTCGTCCAAAGCGATTTTGGCGCTACCACAACATTCAGCAGCTAGAGCATTGTTGGATACGATCGGAACTGTACCTGCTTGAAGATTGTTGGCGACAGGATTTGAACTCAGAAGATCAATAGAGACTTAATTTTGGGTTTTGGATGAGTCTAGCTGACTGAGAACTCAGACGCTCAGAAATCCAAAACCCATCTTTAATTCTGCCGCCAACGCTTTGCAAACTCCTCGATCACCTCTTGAGGAATTTGTCCTTGAAGCCAGTTGAGCGCCTGATCTTGGTGAGGCAGCGATCGATAGCTTTTAGCGACATTTATTAAGCTGATGCTCACTGGTGCAGGCGCGGGTGTAGGAGTCGGCATAGGGCTTGGGGTTGGGGTTGGGGTTGGAGTGGGCTGAGTCGATCGTAAGGCTGTCCAAGTTGCGGCTCCGACAATGCCATCAGGGGCGAGGCGTTTTGCTTGCTGATAGCCAACGACCGCAGACTTTGTTCGAGTGCCAAATGCACCATCGGGCGTGCCTGGATCGAAACCATTGGCTTTTAGCAATTGCTGTAGTTCTAGCACCACTTGCCCTCTAGACCCGACCCGAAGCGGAACTTTGCCCTTGAGCAGTTTTTGCAAATCGTCAAGGGTGCCATTAAATTGGTTGAGATCGACATTGCCCTGAATGCCTTGTATCCTCCCAGATTCTGAGTATTGATGGAATGCCCAGGTTCGCCAAGCACCAGGGACGAAGGGTGTGCGCGTCTCAAAATTAGCCACCCAGAGGGGATAGCTAGAAAACTGAGTGGGGTTGCCTAACTTATCTTCCCAAAAGACGGGATAGGTATAGACGATCGGTTTACGTCCGGTGGCAGTTTCGACTACTGAAATCCATTTAAGAGCGTTGGTGATCACCGTTCTAGCATCTAAGCCATCTAGAATTTCTAAGTCTAAAACGGGCGGCAAATCAGATGCCTCTAAGCTATTTTTGACCAACTGCAAAAAGTTGTTTGCCTGCACAGTTGGGTCTTTAGCGGGGCGAAAGAAGTGATAGGCACCTCGAACAATGCCAAATGTTTTCATGTTCGTCCAGTTGCGGCTGAAGGAAGGGTCGGTGCTGCTTGCGCCCTCAGTTGCCTTTGCAAATGCGTAGAGAATGCCTTGATTTGCCACCGTTGCCCAATCCACATCGCCTTGATAAGTAGAGACATCAATCCCTTCTAAAACCATGCTTTTTCCTCCAAAGTTCTGCTTGTTTTACGGATTCAGCCGTGAGATTTAGGATTCCTGAATCGTCTTGCCGATTAACTCACTCACCCGTTCATTTCCGATCGGATTGAGGTGAATGTGATCATGGTAAACGTCTTTCGGTGTTTTGATTTCTGCATTAAAAACCGTCAAAAAATCGATATATTGAATCGATTCTATCTGAGCGAAGGCTGAAAGACGCTGACGGGCAACGAGTTCGTAGTCTCTGGGGGCTTGTTCAAGTTCTCTCAAGAGCGGGGTCATGACGAGCAAAAATCGAGCCTTGTTTTGACGAGTGAGGTGATCAATTTGACGAATCGCGTCTAGAACGATGCCAACCCGATCGCCGCCTTTTGTCTGCACTGCCTTCAACGCGTCTGACATGGGCGGAGTTGGAAGTAGATAGCGGCTAATCACTTCGGCAAGGGCAGATGGCGGTTTGCGGTCGGGATAGTTGCGATCGTGCCCCACAGATAGAGAAGTCGGAGCCGTCGCAAACAAATCGTCGGTGTTGATTACCAGCACCAGGATCTGACACTGAAAAAGCCCAAAGCGCTGAAGATAAGCCAACTCATTTCGGGGACTCCAAGAGTTTGCGGAGGCATTGAGAACCTCTACAGAAGGTTTAGACGCGGTTAAGTAAGTTGCCAGAGTTTCAGAGAGAGTGTCTTTTTGATCAGTCCACCAGCCGCCATTGACGATCGAGTCTCCGATCATCAAAACCCGCA
>Ga0209511_1001904_pt1 | contig 17787 bp, 15 predicted proteins | sample SSSSmetaG_FD_184141 | JGI IMG/M metagenome (GOLD analysis project Ga0209511, IMG submission 184141) | Glacier valley bacterial and archeal communities from Borup Fiord, Nunavut, Canada, to study Microbial Dark Matter (Phase II) - ​SSSS... | ecosystem: Environmental > Aquatic > Freshwater > Ice >...
AACTGCGATTGTCAACTGTTTGGCACAGACCCATACCAAGCATAAAGGCGCTTTGGATTCCTCGCTCACCTTGCATTTTCAGATGTTCAAAAAAGCGCAGTTTCTCACCGCGTGAAGTATAGCACCGTTGACGAGTACGGCAGCGGTCATCCGTATTTGCTGCTGCACGGCGGCGCTGGTCCGCTGTCCATAATGGGATTCGCTCAACGGCTCGCCGCCAGCGAACAAGTCCATGTCTATGTCCCGACCCATCCAGGTTTTGGAGGCACGGCCCGCCCCGACTGGCTGAACAGAATTGGAGCGCTCGCTGAAAGCTATGTTGCGCTCATTGAGCAGCTTGATCTGCGCGATGTCACTGTCGTTGGTAGTTCTATCGGCGGCTGGATCGCTGCTGAGATGGCCTTGCTCCATAGCACTCGCATCAGCCACTTTATCCTCGTTGATGCTGTAGGTATCACGGTTGAGGGTCAACCAATTATGGATATCTTTCCACTGACGCTGGACGAAGTAATGCAATTCAGCTACTATGATCCAGCCGCGTTCCGCATAGACCCAACCACGTTCACCGACATTCAAAAGCGCGGCCTGGCAGCTAATCGCCAAGCCCTTGCGGTTTATGGTGGTCAACCCTCGACAGGCGACCCAACACTCGCTACGAGATTGGGCGCGGTCACCACTCCTACCTTAGTGCTTTGGGGTGACAGCGACGGCATTGTTACGCCTGACTATGGACGTGCCTTCGCTGCCGCTATCCCTACTGCCAAGTTTGAGCTGCTTTCTAAGACCGGTCACATGCCGCACATCGAAACCCCTGACCAAGTGCTGACTGCCATTCGAAATTTTGTCACGGCTGTACAGCTTACGCACTGATCATAGGCAGTGTTCGATTTTACGAGGCCATTGGAAGTTCCTGACAATAACGCCGTGCTTAACCCTCTCTACGATTCCGGCGATGGGATACATCCCAACGATGCGGGCTATCGATTGATGGCCGAAGCGGTGGATATCAGCCAACTGAGCGGGAGTCCCGATCCAGCGATATGAGGCAGGCCTCTAGACTAAAACAGAAGAACAAAGAAGAACAAAAATGACTGCGCGGTTCAGGACGACTCCTGAACCGCGTGAATCGATTCATATTGATCGGGATGCGCAGCGATTCCTTTGAAGTTTTCTAACGTCAGACCGTCTACGCCCCACATCGCAACACTTCCCACATTTGCCTCTTGACTCTCACCCTACCCGAATGTTGTATGCTTGTGATCTGAGCGGTAAACCTGCCCCCAAACAGGCAGAAAGAGGTGCGATGTTAAAGATTCGTGATTTTGCCAAACTCGCCGAGGTATCGATAACCACCCTACGTTACTACGACGAGATTGGCCTCCTCAAGCCGATCCATGTCGATCCGGCGACGGGCTATCGCTTCTATACGATGGATCAGCTGCCACAGCTGCATCGTATCCTGGCATATAAAGAACTCGGATTGGGACTCACAGAGATCGTCAAAATTCTGGATGAAGGCGTCTCTCCCGAAGCATTTCAAGGGATGCTGCGGCTCAGACAGGCGCAACTCCAATATCAGATGCAAGCTGAACGGGAGCAGCTCACGCGCATCGAAGCGCGCCTGCACTCCCTTGACAACAATAGTTGTATGCCAGCCTATGAAGTCGTGATCAAGCCGGTCAAATCCATTACAGGCGTCTCTCTGCACCTGACGATGACTGATTTGGCGTATCACGCGCACTGGATTGATCCCGTTGAGGCGCTGTTGCGGCGCTACGGAGTCAAACCCGTCGATCATCTGCTCGTCCTTTATGCGGAGAGTGAGGACGAGCACATCCCAAAATCAGTGGAGATTGTCGCACCAGTGACGGGGAGCGATGCCAATCTCCTGATCGCATGTAGTGATGGGCAGTTGACACGATGTGAATTACCCGCTTTTTCTCGAATGGCGAGTATTCTCCATCCTGGACATCCAGCGCTCGTGCTACCAGCCTATCAAGCATTGGGAACCTGGATAGAAAACAATGCCTACACCATCGTTGGACCACGCCGAAAGATTCGCCTGCGCCGAGGTGAAAATCTTGACGACGCGCTCACCGAGATTCAGTTTCCGATTGAAAAAGTGGTGTGAACGAGAGTCGGTCTGCCAAATGAGAAATACGAAGAAAAAAATGAGCAACAGGAGCTTATCATGATTATTGTCACTGGAGCCAACGGCCAACTTGGTCGGGCAGTAGTAAACCAACTTCTCGGACGCATTCCCGCCGATCAGATTGGCGTGAGTGTGCGCGACCCGGAAAAGGCGCAAGCACTAAAGGAGCGTGGTGTCCGTGTTCGCCAGGGTGATTTTGACGATCCCGTAAGCCTGATTCATGCCTTTGAGGGCGCTTCACAGGTTTTTGTTGTGTCGTCCGGCACACTTGGCGAGACGGCACTCAAGCACCATAGCACGGCTATCAACGCCGCCAAGCAGGTTGGCGCTCACCGAATAGTCTACACAAGCCAGATGGGATCGTCTCCGACATCGTTCTTCCCGCCCATGATTACTCATGCGGCCACCGAGGTAATGCTTCAGAATTCAGGTGTGGCTTTTACGTCGCTGCGTAACGGCTACTATGCAGCAACGGCACTCTGGCTGCTTGGCAACGCGCTAAAGACCGGTGAAGTGACTGCCCCGGAGGACGGGCCGGTTGCTTGGACGGCTCATTCTGACCTGGCGGAAGTGGCAGCGATCACCTTGAGTGATGAGGTTCTTGATGGCATAACGCCTGCCCTGACTGCTTCCGAGACCATCGACCTGGCGGGCATTGCAGCCATCGCCTCGGAGTTGGCGCAGCGTCCGATCCGTCGGATCGTTGTGCCGGATGCGCAATATCGGGCTGACTTGATCGCGCACGGTGCTCCAGAACAGCGCGCTGACATGCTTTTGGGCATCTTCCGAGCAAGCCGACATGGGGACTTCAACCGAATCGACCCGATCCTCGCGCGCCTCATCAACCGACCGCCAATTCCTTTACGTGAAGTTTTGAAAGCGTCGATCTCACCCGCTGAGTGATGCCTTGCCCTCTTATCATTTCGCCCTCTTGTCAGTGCAGAAGTTGCGCTGGTAAGGGGGGGTATAAGCGTATAGCGCCACCTGCGAGTCACTCAAAAAGTGGCGCAGGTCATGTGAGCAGGATCGCAAAACAGCTTGCGCGTCCTGATGCTGTTTACCTGCCCCCACTGTCATGTTTATTTCGGCTATTGCACAATCCACACCTATGCTTTACACTTCATGCGCTTCCTATTCCATTATAGAATAGTCATGAGTTCAATCACGCCTGATGAGACAATTTTGGGACTGCTCGCCGTGCGTGCTCGCCACGGCTATGAGCTGCTGGATTGCTTCCGCAACCCCGGCCAGTTAGGTGAAGTCTGGCGGCTCAGCACCAGTCAACTGTATGCAGTGCTCAAACGCGTTGAAACGCAAGGACTCACCGAAGGCCATGAAGTACTGATGCCCGATGCGCCGCCGCGTACTGAATACAGGCTGACCAGCACGGGTGAAGCGCGCCTTCAAGCATGGCTCGATGAGCAGTTTCCATCGGCAAGTATTCACCGCGTGCGAGTCGAGTTTTTGAGTCGTTTATATGTGGCAAGATTGCTGGACGTTCCAACTGTGCCCATCGTTGAACGTCAGAAAGCGTCGTGCCTGAAGAAAAAAGCCGAACTGCTGGATTGCTTGCAAAAGGCTGAACCGGGTGTCGGTCGATTGACGGTGGAACTCGTGATCGCGCAGCTCGATGCAGTTTTACAGTGGCTTGACCGCTGTGAATTGACCCCTCAACCGAGTGATGATAACTGAGTAATGAAAGGTAAATCATGAACAATCGAAAAATAGTGTCTTTTTTGTTGGCGACCTTGTTCACTGTACTCAGCATTGCGCCGCGCACACCGTCGGCTTATGCACAGCCCGCCAAAATGCAGTCCGCGAAAACACTGACCGTTTTTGCCGCTTCGTCTTTAACCGACGCATTCAACGAAATTAAAAAGACTTTTGAGCAAGCTAATCCGGGCGTCACGATCGCGTACAGTTTTGGCGCATCCAACACGCTCGCGACGCAGTTATCGCAAGGCGCGCCCGCTGACATTTTCGCCAGTGCGAACGCGGCACAGATGAACGCCGCGATCACTGCCAAGCGTATCGCTGGCAAGCCGCGAACTTTCGCCAAGAATCGGTTAGTGCTCATTGTTCCTGCCGATAATCCGGCTAAGATTACGGCGTTGAAAGACCTGGCGAAAAACGGCATCAAACTCGTGATCGCGGCTAAAGGCGTTCCGGTACGCGACTATACCAACGCGATGCTGGACAAACTTGCTCAAAAGCCGGACTATGGCAGCGCTTATCAGACGGCTGTGCTGAACAATGTGGTTTCGGAAGAAGCGAATGTGCGTCAGGTGTCAGCAAAAGTGGCGCTAGGCGAAGCCGATGCCGGGTTTGTGTACCGCTCTGACGTGACTCCCGACATCAGCGGCAAAGTGGCGATCATTCAAATCCCGGACTCGGTCAATACGGTAGCGACCTACCCGATTGCAGTCACCAATGACAGTGCTAATGCAGCGTTAGCAGCACAATACATCGACTACCTATTGTCCGCTGAGGGTCAGAAAACGCTCGTCAAATGGAACTTTATTTCCACCGTTATTCCAGCGTTACCCAACACGATCGCACTGCCCACGGATGGCGCACTGCATGTTGGCGGACAGATTCTCAATCCGCTTACGCTGACGGTGAACGATCTTAAGAATAACTACATCGCCCAAAAAGCCGATGTGACCTATCAAAGTGGCGATAAAACCGTCACCGCATCCTTCACGGGCGTCTATTTGCGGGATATTCTGGATGCGGCTCAAGTGAACTACAATCCAGATGCCAAAAATGATACGCTGAGCATGATCATCGTGGCAACTGGTAGTGACGGTTATCAGGCGGTCATTGCTTACGGTGAGATTGACGCCAGTTTTGGCAATCAACCTGTTCTGGTAGCCTATGAGCAGGATGGTAAGCCGCTCGCTGATGCAACGCCTATCCGGCTGGTAGTTCCGGGTGATAAACGGGGGGGGCGTTACGTGAGCAATCTGGTGAGTCTGGAAATTCGCCGCGCGCCCGTTGTGGGCAGCTAAAGAGCGGTTTGCTCGTGTATGTTAAAAGGACGGGTGCATTTCACGAAAACATTACCGCTCACAACCCGTCGATCAGCACGACGCCCTTTGCGTTTAGGCGCGATCGCACTGATGTTCAGCAGCACCATTGCGATCTTTTTTCTGGCATTGCCACAACTTGCGCTGTTGCTCCGGGGCATTCAGACGCATGGGTGGGAGGGGCTTCCGCAAACTGGCATCTCTGAAGCACTCTTTTTGAGTTTGACGACGACGACATTATCCAGCGTGCTGACGATTTCGCTTGGAATGCCATTGGCTTACGTTCTAGCCCGTTGGCGATTTTTAGGGCGCCGCTTATTACTCGTTGTGGTTGAACTGCCGATCGTCCTGCCGCCCACGGTCGCCGGACTCGCTTTACTAATCACGGCAGGGCGACGTGGCCTGTTAGGTCCGTGGTTGGAGTCAGCGGGCATAGCGCTCCCCTTTACTACTGCCGCCGTCGTGGTTGCCCAAACATTTGTGTCAGCGCCCTTTTTCATTCGGGCTGCGCAAATCGGATTTGCGTCCGTACCGCATGAGATTGAAGACGCGGCCAGAGTCGATGGAGCGTCCGGGTTTGTGTTGTTTCAATCGATCACTTTGCCGCTTGCCGCTGCGGGACTCGCCGCCGGACTGACTTTAAGTTGGGCGCGTGCTGTTGGTGAATTCGGGGCGACTATTCTGTTTGCGGGCAGCATCATGGGGCGTACACAAACCATGACGCTGCTCATTTATAACGTTTTGGAGAGCAATCTTGACGCGGCAGTCTGGGCAAGCCTGATCCTGTTAGGGTTGGCATTCGTGGCGCTGCTGGTGTCACAATGGCTCACTTATCAAGCTGAACTGTGACGTGCGTGTTCCTGAGCAGTATGAACGAGTTCGGCAGCCGTCGCCTCTAATCTGGATACGCCACCTAACGTAAGACCAAGTTCGCCAAGACGGCGGCACACCAGCAGATTTTCAGGCAGCGCACTTGGCAGCGATGGCAGATCGCCCGCATGTCCTGAAAGCTCACGGGCTAAGCGCACCACTTCGCGATCGGTCACATATAAATCGCTCAGGTGAACGATATCAGTCAGTCGATCCGTTCGCGTCAGCAGCTCCGCAATGACGCGCGCAACGTCGCCGCCATAAACCTCGGTGCCGCCGTGCGCTGCTGTGATCGGCCTATCCGCAAGCACCGCTTGAATCAAACCCCACCATTTCGAGCGCTCAATTGGATAAGTCAAACCGTAGACGCCTGTGGCGCGTACTGTGTAAGCTCGCATTCCGCAGCGGTGCGCAAAACTGCTCAGGAACGACTCGACAGCGGCCTTATACGCCCCATAGTGCGTATCGGGTGAGGTCGGATGTGATTCGTCCAGCGTGCGTCCCGGCTCAGTATGCGAAAACACCGCACGGCTCGACAGGAATACGAAGCGATCAACCTGTGCTTGCTGAGCGGCTTGTAACAAGCGCAGCGAACCCTGTACATTTGCGTCCAGCCAACTGCGCAAATCGTCGCCCTCACCCCCCCGATAGCGTCCCGGTACATGCTCATACGCCAGATGTACTACCGCGTCAACGCCTGCCACCAGTTCAGCAAGTGCGCTGTCAGAAAGCAAGTCGCCTGTGATCCATTCGACAGGCGCGTCGAAGCCACCCCGATCGGATGTTGCATGGGACAACGCGCGCACCTGAATGCCACGCCTATGCAGCTCTGCTACCACGAAACGCCCGACGTATCCGGTGGCACCTGTGATGGCAACCAAACCCGATGCGCTTATGGTTGGCTTACGGCTGCTTTGGGCGGCGCGTACAGCTTATCAGGCAGGCGGCCATGCTGCATAACGTGCCACCACGCATCGATCAAGGGCGCGAGCCGCTCTCGCTTTGGATTATTCTGCTCCCACGGCTTTTCGTACTGGTAGTGAATCACATGGATACGATCCCAATGCCACAGATGCGGCAGATTGAACCACACATATTGCAGCGTGTTGTACACATACGACAGCGGACGCCATTTTGGGAAGAACGTTTGCAGAAAAGTTTGATCGGTACGCTCCCAGAATACGTCCGGGCGATCCAGCGCGGCGAGCATCGCGTCAAAAGTCTGACGGTTTGGCTCTGCAATGAATACACCGCTGTTCATGCGGTCAAGGTCGCTCATGGTTTCGTACAAGTTGGGGGCAGCGGTGAATTCGTCAAGCTCGAACAAGTGATCGATATTCCGAATCACGAGCGCGTCGGCATCCAGAAATACCACTTTGTTGAATTGTTCCAGTTCCCACAAGCGCAGCTTGCTGAAGTTGTGCAGCGGATCATGAAACTGCGGCTTGTTGCCCTTGGTGAACGGCGCGCGCAAGTGTTGTGCTTTGCGCGTGTGGCGAGCACGGAAACCCTCAGAAAGCGGCAGCGGTGCGACCGCGCGCACCGTGCAATCGAGCGCGGCTAACTCCGGCTGAGCGGCCAGATCATCGACAGCAAGCACTATCAGCGGCCATTTGGAGCGGCACATGGTCAACGAACGAGCTAATGCCTGTACGCCGGGCAAGTAATCGATGTTGGTTAAAAGCGTGACGTAACTGTTTTTGACGCGCTTCACTGCGACTCCTCGCTATGCACCTTGCGGCTGCTTTTGCTGCGTGACTTGATAAAAGTCCGGGTTAGCGGCTTTGCCCCATGCGACCGTCGGCAAGATCAAGCGCGGGTCGATCCGTTCGCGATAGTGTACGGCGATGTTGATCATGCCGGTGAGCATTGCATCGTCGAGCAAATGCGGCTCCAGGCCGAGCGCGGGCAGCTTGGTATGCACCGCGTTGTAGTAGTGCTGTTCGGACTCAATACGCGGGTTGGCGATGTGCTCTACATCAACGCGCAAACCGAGCGACTGACCCACGCGTACTACTTTGTCAGCAAGTTCCATCAGTGAGAATTGCTCGGTAATCTGATTGAAAACGCGGAATTCGCCAGCCTTGGCCGGATTCAAAACCGCCAGTTCGATGCAGCGCACAGTATCGCGAAGATGAATGTAACCGCGCGTTTGTCCGCCCTTCCCATACACCGTCAGCGGTCGCTCGATCGCCGCTTGCGAGCAAAAGCGGTTGAGCGCCGTGCCGTAAATTTGGTCATAGTCATACCGGGTGGCAAGCCGTTCATCCAGCAAAGTTTCGGTCGTATCCTGACCATATACCACGCCCTGATTGAGATCGGTCGAGGCCAATCCCCAAATCTTGCAGCAGAACATGATATTGGCGGAATCGTGTACCTTGCTCAGATGGTAAAACGAATTTGGCTGTTTTGGAAAAGGCAAAACATCGCTGCGCCCTTTGTGATGAATCTCAATGAAGCCTTCTTCAATATCAATATTCGGCGTGCCGTATTCGCCCATTGTGCCGAGCTTGATCAGGTGTGCGTCGGGCGTAAACTCTTTGATCGCGTACAGCACATTGAGCGTGCCGAGCACATTATTGGACTGCGTGAACAGCGCGTGCTTGCGGTCGATCATCGAATAGGGTGCGGTACGTTGTTCCGCAAAGTGTACGACTGCTTCCGGCGCGAACCCTTGAAAACATGCGGTTAGCGCGTCGTAATCCATCGTGTCCCCAACGTATATCGTGATCTCTTTACCGCTCACGGCACGCCAGGCGTCAACGCGCTGATGTAAGCTGTAGATCGGGTTGAGGCTGTCGAAACCGTGCTCAAGGTCGAAATGCCGACGCATAAAGTTATCGAATACAGCGACTTCGTGACCTTGTTGTGAGAGATACAATGCTTGCGGCCATCCAAGATAGCCATCGCCGCCGAGGATAAGAATTCGCATCGTTTGTTTCCTGATGGTTTGCTGATAAATCTTGTGCCGCAAGTTACGGCACGAGTTACTAGCCAAAACCCATTCGGGAGCGTTGAGATACGTTCGCTCGTCACTTTGCGAGAAAGTGCACCTACTCAGGCATGACGGGGTTATCGGGTGGAACTAAGGATTGCCCCAGCCTGAAGACCGAGGCTCATACAGAAGAAAAAAGCACATCGCTTCTGTACGGCATTTCTTCTGTATGAGCGCTGTGGCTTTATCCCAGCGCCTTAAACTGGCATCGAATGCAAAGCCAACTAGAATCTCACGCCTCCCAAAGATTGCTCAAACCTGATCGCGATCGTAGATCCAATTTGCAATATGCGATCGTAATGTTTTGTAGCGCCGGATCAAAACAAATTGACGAAGCGCTTTGAAACAATGTAATAGGCTTCTTGAACCAACATAGCCCCCTATTACTACATAATTCAGTTTATGCGCGATGGAATGCAGTTGAAGGAGTTCAAAAGATGGCAAAGTCCGAATTCAATCAAGCACGTCGTGACGTGCTCAAGACGCTAGCCGCAGGTGCTTCGGCGCTCGGCTTCAGTGGCGTGTTTGGCGATTATAGCCAGGCGTTTGCGCAAGGCAGCCAGGGCGATGATCTGAAGACGATCATCGATTTGGCGGCAACGGCGGAAACGTTCGCTTGCACCCACTATTACAATGTGCTCAAAACTGGCACGATCAAGTTCAATGCGCAGCAAGTCAACCAGATTAAAGCGGCGCTCGACTCAGAACTCGATCACTTGCAGTTTCTGATAGCAAATGGCGCCAAGCCGTTGGTCACCAGCTTTTTCTTCCCATTCAAGATTTGGGCTGAACTCGATACGTTCGTAACTGTCACTGAGCAAGGCGAAGCGATCTTCGTTGGCGCTTACCTGGCAGCCATACGTCGTATTGTGGAATTGGGCAACCCGTTGTTGGCCGCCACGACCGCGCAGGTTGTGGGCGTCGAAGCGCAGCATCTCGCCTTGTTCCGCGAAATGGGCGGCAAGCTCGGCAATAACGTTTCCCTGTTGGAAGCGCCGTTCTTCAACACGTCGGATGCTGTGCCGTCGCTGACCCCGTTCTTGAAGGGTGGCCCTGGCTTCGAGTCGACCGCCGCCAAGTATCCGGGTGATGGCGCTATTCGTACATTCGTGGGCAGCAATGGCGTCACGGTTTTGAAGCCGTACACCGACCCAAGCGCCGTCAAGAAGACCATCGTAACACCTGCCGCCGGTTCCTGATTAGCATCGTTCTGTAAGTTCGTTCGGGTGATTCAAAATCACCCTGTGGCTTGAAACTATGAGGAGTATTGAAATGGCCCATTCTGATAACACAAAATTGTCGCGCCGGACGCTGCTCAAGGGCACCGCTGCGCTGACCGCAGGCGCCGCGACCTTAGGATTCAGCGGCTTGTTTGGCGATTACAGCCAGGCGTTCGCTCAGGCCAATAATGGCGACAGCGTCAAGACGATGATCGATTTGGCTGCTACCGCTGAAGCATTTGCTTGCACGCACTACTACAATGTGCTGCAAACCGCCAAGATCAATTTCAACGCGCAGCAAGTCAAGCAAATGAAAGCAGCACTCGACTCGGAAGCTGAACACTTGAAGTTTTTGCAAGCGAACGGTGCTAGCCCGCTCGTAGACAAATTCTATTTCCCGTTCAAGGTGTGGACTGACCTCGACACGTTCGTAACCGTCACTGAGCAGGGTGAAGCGATCTTCGTCGGTGCCTATCTGGCCGCCGTGCGTCGTATCGCTGAATTGAACAACCCGCTGTTGGCTGCCACGGTTGCCCAAATTGTCGGCGTTGAAGCGCAGCACCTTTCGCTGATCCGCGAAATCGGCGGCAAGATCGGTGACAACACTTCCTTGCTGCTCGCGAGCTACTACAACGTTTCTGACGCTGGCCCATCGCTCAATGCGTTCTTGAAGGGTGGCCCCGGTTTTGAGGGTCCGACCAACTTCCCCGGTCTCGATGTGATCGGTACGCTGGTCGGTCAGGACACTGTGAAAGTGGTCAAGCCGTTCACCGACCCAACCGCTTTCGGTGGCAGCGCTGCAACGATGTCCGCCACCATGTCTGCGACGATGGCGGGCACTATGTCCGCAACCGCCAAGCCCTAGTTTCCGCACTTTCCGAAACCATCTGGCTTAGTCAAAAGCCCCGCTCCCAAAAGAGTGGGGTTTTTATTTGCAGTCTGCATTTGTAAGGTCACAAACCCAAACTCGTCAGCGGCGCACGCCGGAAATAGTTGCGATAGGCGCGTGACTCGTCCAAAAGCGCGGTCAGACGCGGCGAAATGCTGGCTGCTTTGCCGTTGATCAACAGGAAGTGCAGCTTGTCAGGACTCGGCCATTCGCACATGATGCCGGGCAAGCCGTCCACTGCCGAGCGGATTGCCGCTTCAGATTGCGCGAGTCGTCCGCACAAGGTACTCAGCGTAATATGTCCGGCGTGCTGGCGGATCAGGAAACGCGCTACCCCTTCTAATTGACGCATGAACTCCGCTGACGTTTGCATCGGCGGCTCAACCCCGAACACATAGATCGCGGATGGCTCAAATTGCGTGAGCAGTGCGCTCAATACGGCGGGTGACGGCGGCGCAGTATAGATCGCCAGCGGGCTGTTGTGTATTTGCAACTCATGGCGCGGTAACCCTGGCGACTCGGCTTTGGTGAACCCTTCCGCCCAAATTGCCAGATCGGGCACTTCGCTCTTAAGTTGTTCCAACGCCGCACGCAGATCGGGAGCATCGCGCAAATCATGCAGCGGTCGCCCAATGCGCGGCACGGTTGCCAGTAAATCGTGAACGCGATAGCCGATCAAGGTCATTTCCGGCTCAGCGGATGCTGTCAGCTTCAGCGTATAGGCCACATCGATTCGCGCGTCGGGCACTGTTTCGGTGCTGTTCCACCAATAAACGGCACGCCGCACGCCATTCGCATCTTCGATCGTCAGTTGGCGATGCAAATGCTGCCGATCCAGATAGGGCGCGCTCACAATTTGCACGTCGTCACTTTCAAATACGGCGGGCGGATTGCCTTCCCCAAACGGTGCAAGCTTTGCCAGTGCCATGGCTAACGGCGCGGCTATTTGCTCTAAGGGCAGCAGCGCATCGATCGCCAAGGTATCCGCGTCAGTGGTACTCGGCGTTTGCTGTGCCAGCGCACCGGACAATGCGCGCCGAAACATCAGGATGTCCGATACTGTCAACGATACGCCCGCCGCGCCTGGATGTCCGCCGTAAGTGAGCAGCAGATCGGCCACCGCTGACAGCGCCGCGAACAGATCGTAACCCGCCGCTGAGCGTGCCGATCCGCGCGCGATCCGTCCATCCGAGTCGGAAGTGAGCATCACCACCGGACGCCCGTAATCGTCGCTAAGGCGTCCTGCCACCGGCCCCAATACGCCAATATGCCAGTCCGGGGCGTACACGACGAGCGCATTCATGCCGTGCGATGCAGTATCCGCTTCGATCAGTTGGCGGGCGGCTTCTTCGGTGGTGCGTTGTAGCAAACGGCGCTGCTCATTGAAGCCTTCTAACTGCTGCGCCAAAATCGGCACGCGCTGCGGATCGTGCGTGGTGAGCAGTTCGACCGCGATCATCGGATCGCCTAAGCGTCCGGCGGCATTCAGGCGCGGGCCAAGCTGATAGCCGATCTCGTCCGCGCTGACAATCAACGGATTGAGCCGCGCAACTTCAAATAAGGCGCGCAAGCCGGGGCGCTCCGTATAGCGCAAGCGTGCTAAGCCGATTTGCAGCAAATAGCGCGTATCGTGAGTTTGCGCCGCCACATCTGCTACAATGCCGAGCGCTACCAGATCAAGAAATTGAGCGATCTCGGCTTTGCGATCAAGCTGTGTGTACAGTGCTTCAACCAACTTGAAAGCTACGCCAACCCCCGGCAGCGTATACAACGGGTGTTCAGGCGGCAGCCGTTTCGGGTTGATCACTGCGTCGGCGTCTGGCAAGGTGGGCGCTAAATCGTGGTGATCGGTGATGATCGTGGTGATCCCGCACGAATTGGCGTAATCGATCGAGTCGTGCGCGCTGATGCCCGTATCACAGGTCAACAGCACTGCCGGGGTATCGGCTGCAATGCGCTGTGCCAACGCTTCACGCCCGATGCCATGCGAGTCGCGCGCACGGTTCGGGATATGCAGCCGTACATCAGTCAGTGGGCGCAGCGCTTCCAACAATAGGGCGCTGGACGTTTGGCCGTCCACATCGAAATCGCCCCAAATCAGGATCATCTTGTGAGTGTTGATAGCATCGATCAGCAGTGCCGTTGCTTTTGCCAGATCGGGCAGCGCATCAGGCAGCGCAGGCGTATAAAACTGCGGATCGATAAAGGCGCGCGCCCGCTGCAAATCGGCATAGCCACGACGTACCAGCAAGCTCGCCACAATCGGCTGCTGATCGACTAAGGCCAGCAGATCAGCGTCAGGCGTGACGGGTTCGGCCACCTGCCAGATCGATTTAGCGTTGTTGCGACTCACAGTTCGATCTCCGGCGCGGGCTGATCATCGTTCAACCCAAAGATCACTTGATCGGCGTCCGCGTCATTGACTGAGGCGGCTTGCGCGCCACGTTCACAATACGAGCGATAGTTGCAGGCACGGCAGCGCTCAATATGTTCAGTGAGCGGCCACACCGTCTCATCGCGACTTTCAATCTCGCTGATTTGAGTCTCCAATCTGGCGCGCGCGTCGGCGTGTAAGGTGTCGCTGTACTGGAATACTTCGGGCTGATCGGGCGCGTTCACGAACCAATAAATCAGCTTGATCGCGGACGGGCGTACCGGCTCGCCAAACTCAGCGGCGAGCGCTTCCACTGCAACAAACGGATACACCAGCGTTTGCAAGCGCTCCGCAAGCACATCACGGGTAGGGCGTTGGCGGCTTGTCTTCCAATCCACGATCACGATCTGGCGGTGCGGATCGATCGTGAGCAGATCGAACTTTGCGACTAAGCGATGCTCACCGATCGGGATGCTGTAGGTAGCTTCTGGCTTGCGAATAGTGCGCGGCAAATTGGCGGGCGTGTGATCCCAGAACGTTTGCCACCATGTCGCCAGCACTCCGGCGGGCGGATCGACGGGCACGCCCAGGTAAAAGCGCTCGACCATCCGGTGAAACAGCTCACCGAGTCGCTTTTCAGTTTCATAATCGGTGAGCGGCTCAAGCAGCGGGGCGGGCCACTGCTGCGCACGCAAATAGCGCAGTTGAAAGCGCCGCGCGCACTCCGCGTAATCCTGCAAATTGTTTTGGCTGTACTGGAATATCGGCGGAAAGGTCATAAATCGTAAGGCTCACTTAACGCGATTGAATTGTCTTATTTTGACGAGCAGCATTATAAGAACGATCTTCTATGTCACATAGTTTTTCCCATTGACTAATAACATTAGCAAGCGTGTCACTTGGATAGACTACTAGCGGAACTGAATAACCACTCCCAAGCGTTAGCAAGGGACCAGTAAAACGAGTGAGCCTTAACGCAATTTCCAAGTTCACTTCATAGCGTCCACCCTGAAAAGAAAAACTCACAGGTGAAGATTCATCAGCGACAAAATCACCCCACATGTCTGTATATAAACCGTTAGAGGGAAGCCCTTGATCATAAAAGATAGTCTCGTAAATGCCCATAAACCAGGTAGCATGAGAAGCGGAATAAACTTTTGTATACTTAGGCATTTCACTCAAGACCTGACAAATCTCAAATATTGTAGGATCGCGACTGGTAGTGCTGAGTGCAACTTCAGTTCCGCCATACTCTAGCATATATTCATTAAGCGATGGATTGCTTTCTTCTTTGAGTTTCATTACAAGCCATAAATTGCTCATTCGCCCTCCCAGTAAACATCACAAATCACTATGGGGTCATCGTAGCCGATCGTGCGCAGCGCGTCGGCCACATCCGACCACGGCACTGGCCTGAGCCGGGCGCGCCGCGGAATTTATTGAAAATTTCTCAATCCATATGCACATTTTCGATCGTACATTAGCATGATGTACCTTCACCATACAAAACAAAACGTGAGAAACACCCAAATAGATGAGGCTGGCCAAACTGTGATTAAATTTAGCTCTCGTCTTATTGTTGTTTTGAATTCAATTCAATTAGTAATGGGCAATCGTAACCGTGTCATATGAAATCGTTAGTTCAAAATCGGTAGTATGCAAAACAGCATGGGCGCCGTAATGATCTTCACCCAAGTGAATACCTAATACATCACCAACCGCCATAGGATGCTGTAAATCGGTCATATCGATTTCGTCAATGCTTGTTACCTGATACTCAAATTTTCGGCATCGGTTGAAAATAAGCTTAAATGGTTGCGAAGGCTCCTCAGGGCCATACAGACACTGAACTATAAATGTTGTACCAAGATTTTCCAGCATAAAACTCGTAATGAAAATCCCAGCAGGTGGCAACCCTAATCTAGCGAAAATTTCAAGACGATTCATTTGCAATACTTTCGCCAAAGATTAAGGGTAATATTGTCAAGACTCAATCTTCAGAAACAAATTATATGAGGGCGGGGCATAAATCGCAATCCCTATTTTGCCGTTTGGTAGACGACCCCATAGGTTCGCTCTCACCAAACGGAGTCGGTGGAGCGCCTCTATACTGATCGCTCGTTTACCCTACGCAAAATCATTATGCCCCACCCTCAAATAGATAGTTTTTCTTTCATCTGGTTACGTAAATCGGCTGAGCTATAAATTTTGCCCGTTAGCTATCTCGCTCAAACATCGCCGTCACCTTGATCATGAATCAAATGCGGGAGTCGAGATAATCCCGACCCCCGCACTAAGCATCAAACGGTACTGCTTAGCGGTCGCCCGCCAGCCCCAACAATCCCATACCGAGTTTCGGTTGACGCTGCTTTTCCTCGTCCTTGCCAAAGCGGATCACTTCGTTGGTGTCGGTGATCGCTTCAACGGCCAAACCGAGGCTTTGCAGTTCCTTGACCAGCACGCGGAAGCTGGCAGGCACGCCCGGCTCCTCGATCGGCTCGCCCTTGACGATGGCCTCGTAAGTCTTGACGCGGCCTTGCACGTCGTCGGACTTGACGGTGAGCATCTCTTGCAGGATGTGCGCCGCGCCATACGCTTCCAACGCCCACACTTCCATTTCACCGAAGCGCTGGCCGCCGAACTGCGCTTTACCACCGAGCGGCTGCTGTGTGACCAGGCTGTATGGGCCCGTCGAGCGCGCGTGAACTTTATCTTCGACAAGGTGCGCCAACTTGAGCATGTGAATGATGCCGACGGTCACCGGACGATCGAACACTTCGCCCGTTTTGCCGTCGAACAGCTTTTGCTTACCGTAAATCGGCACTGGCTCATTCGTCCGTAGGAACACGCGATGGGCATATTCGCGCAGCGCATCGCCCTTGAGCGTCGGATCGGTCTTTTGGCCGCACGCCGCTTCCGCCCATACGGACAATGCCAGATTGAGCGCATTGTTATCGCGAATGTCGCGGTCAACCAACGACACCGATTCGGTCTGGAAAACGAGTACGCTGGTCGGGTCAGTGCCCTGTTCGCGTATCCATTCGGCCATGACTGCGCGGCGTGCGTACACATGCTCCAACGCCAGACGGTCGCGATCGTACTCAGGGCGACCGCCAATCCATTGATCGATATACAGGCGGCGCACTTCGTCGTCGTCTTCCAGATCGGCGGCGTCATAGTTGTTTTCTTTTGTCCACAACCACGCGCGCTCGGTGATCTGCTGCCAGCAGTAGTCGATCAACCAGGCGCGACCCAACTCTGCCTGAATTTCGTGCTCGTCTGCGCCGTCAAACACGGGCGTCACTGCACGGAAGCCGAGCCGATCGGCTGCCAGACCGAGATGCGTTTCGAGCACCTGACCGATGTTCATACGTCCCGGCACGCCGAGCGGATTCAAAATAATGTCAATCGCGGTGCCGTCTTCAAGGTACGGCATATCTTCGATCGCCACGACGCGCGAGATAACACCCTTGTTACCATGCCGTCCGGCCATTTTGTCGCCTTGCGTCAGCTTACGCTTTTGCGCAACGCTCACGCGTACCAACTGATCGACGCCAGCGGGCAAATCGCGGTGTTCTTCACGGTTGAAGATTTTCACATCGATCACCTTACCGCGTTCACCGTGAGGCAAGCGCAGCGATGAGTCCTTCACTTCACGCGCTTTCTCACCGAAAATGGCGCGCAAGAGCTTCTCTTCTGGACTCAGTTCCTTTTCACCCTTGGGTGTGATCTTGCCAACCAGGATGTCATTCGGACCGACTTCCGCACCGACACGGATAATGCCGCTTTCATCCAAATCTTTGAGCGCATCGTCACCGACATTCGGAATGTCGTAAGTGATTTCTTCTGGTCCGAGCTTCGTATCGCGCGCTTCGATCTCGTGCTTTTCGATGTGGATCGAGGTGAACTTATCGTCACGCAAAAGCTGTTCGTTGATTAGCAGAGCGTCTTCGTAGTTACCACCTTCCCACGACAGGAACGCGCATAATACGTCATGGCCGAGCGCCAAATTTCCGTGATCCGTTGACGAGCTGTCCGCGATCACGTCACCACGGCGGATACGCTGACCCTTTTGTACGACCGGACGCTGATCGATGCACGTCGATTGATTTGAGCGCGTGTACTTGCGCAGTCGATAGGTGTGCTCGTCATTTTCCTGCCGAACGATGATCTTATCGCCTTGCACGCTCAGCACTTCGCCGTCGGCTTCCGCGATCATGACCTGCCCGGAGTCGTAAGCGGCTTGATCTTCCATGCC
>Ga0209511_1001907_pt1 | contig 17769 bp, 18 predicted proteins | sample SSSSmetaG_FD_184141 | JGI IMG/M metagenome (GOLD analysis project Ga0209511, IMG submission 184141) | Glacier valley bacterial and archeal communities from Borup Fiord, Nunavut, Canada, to study Microbial Dark Matter (Phase II) - ​SSSS... | ecosystem: Environmental > Aquatic > Freshwater > Ice >...
GGCCTCGGCTGGCACTACGACGGCGAGGACGCCGGCGCCGCAGCCGTGTACGAGGAGATGCGCCAGGCGATGAGCGACGTGATCGGCGGCATCACATGGGAGCGCCTCGAGCGCGAGGGCAGCGTGACGTACCCGTGCCTGAGCGAAGACGACCCGGGCCAGCCGATCGTGTTCCGAGACCGCTTCCCGACGCCCGATGGCCGCGTCACGCTGGTCCCTGCCGACATCGTTCCAGCGGCCGAGCGGCCCGATGCCGGGTTCCCGTTCGTGCTCATCACCGGCCGCCAGCTCGAGCACTGGCACACCGGCAGCATGACGCGGCGGGCCAGCGTGCTCGATGCTCTGGAGCCCGTGGCCACGGCCTCGCTCCACGGCGACGACCTGCGCGCGCTCGGCCTCGAAGCCGGCAGCGTCGCGACGCTGCGCTCGCGCCGTGGCGAGGTGGTGCTGCATGTGCGTCGGGACGACGGCACGCCGCGCGGCGCCGTGTTCATGCCGTTCGCGTATGTCGAAGCCGCGGCCAACCTGCTCACGCATGCCGCGCTCGACCCGGTCGGCAAGATCCCCGAGTTCAAGTACTGCGCGGTCGCTGTCGTGGCCGGAGGCGAGTTGCAGCCTGCCCACGCAGGGCGCGTCGCACCGCGGCCCTAGACTTCCACCATGCAAGAACCCGTCGCCGCAGCCGAATCGCGACCGCAGATCACGGTCGCGGTGGTGATGGAACGGGAGACCGCGCCGAACCGCTACGAAGACTGGCGCTTTCGCATCGTCGACGTGGTGCCGAACGAAGCGGCCTTCGGCACCGCGCCGCGGGTGCTGCGCGACGACGGGCAGTTGCAGCGCACGCTGCACCCCGGCTTTGTGCTCGCGCTCTATCGCGACCAGGCCGATGGCTACCACCTCAACCTCGAATCAGGCTCGCCGGTGTGGTTCGTGGTCTGGCGCATCGACGACGAAGATCCGGCGCGTGCCTGGCCCGAGACCGTGAGCCTCTCGTACACCGAGGCCGGCCGCTGGCTCGATGCGCAGGAGCGCGTCGACAACGTGCCGCTCGATGCGACGCTCGCGACCTGGCTGCAGGCCTACACCGACGCGCACTACCGGCCGGAGCCGAAGAAGCGGCGCCGGCCGCAGTCGTTCGTGGCGCCGGAAGATCGACGGTGAGCGTCCCTGCACGGTCGCTCCGAACGGGACGCTCCGTCCCGCCCGGCGGAACCAACCGCAGGCCGAGGGTGCTCCGATGAGCGAGGCGGAAGGTTTTCTCTCGCGCTGGTCGCGCAGGAAAGCGGGCATCGACGAGGTGCCGACGGCGGTGGAGGTCGAAGCAGCCGATGTCGCTGCGCTTTCTGCCGAAGTCGCCGCCGAAGTCGCCGCGCCGGCGGCCGCGACGCTGGCTACGGAGCCCGAACAAGTGCCGCTGCCGACGATGGCCGACGTCGCCGGGCTGACGCGCCAGTCCGACTACGCGCGCTTCGTGCTCCCCGGCGTGGAGCCAGGCGTCAAGAACGCGGCGTTGAAGAAGCTCTTTGCCGACCCGCACTTCAACATCATGGACGGCCTCGACACCTACATCGACGACTACGGCAAGCCCGATCCGATCCCGCTTTCGATGCTGCGCGCCATGAACCAGTCGGCCGTGCTCGGCCTGTTCGATCACGAAGCCGCCGAGCCCGATATCCCTCCCGACGCCGCGGCGAGTCCCGACGGTGACGACTCTCTCGAGGTGGCACAGTCCGCAGGCCCCGCGCCCGAAGCCCTGCCAGCCGCTGAAGCCGATGCGGCGGCCCTGACCGAAGCCGATGACGACCCTGATCTGCGACTGCAACCGAACGATGCCACTCGACGGCCCGGCCCTGAGCCGGGCACTGGCGGATCTCCGCTCGCCTGAGGGCGCGCCAGGCGAGGGCGTCCACTCGCTGCTCTGCCGGCGCGAAGCCGGCGCATTCCAGCGCGCAGCGATCTCCGGCGATCCCCTGCTCGTGGCCTGCACGCAGGAGAGCCGCCTTTTCCTCGAGCTCGCCGAAGCCACCGAAGGCGCGCCGAGCCTGGCCGAGCGGCCGATCCGCTTCGTCAACATCCGCGAGAACGGCGGCTGGTCGAAAGACGCCGCTTCGGCCACGCCGAAGATCGCCGCGCTCATCGCAGCGGCACGACTGCCCGAGCCCGAGCCGGTGGCGACGGTCTCGTATGCATCGGCCGGCCGTGTGCTCGTGATCGGCAGCGCCGATCGGGCCGCGCGCGCTTCGGCTCTGCTCGACGATGCGCTCGAAGTCAGCGTGCTGCTGCCGCGCGCCGGCGGCACGCTGCCGCAAGCGCGGACCGTGGCCGTGCACGAAGGCCGCGTCACGCACATCGCCGGCTGGCTCGGCGCGTTCGAGGTCAGTTGGGAAAGCGGCAACCCCATCGACCTCGATCTCTGCACGCGCTGCAATGCCTGCATCGAGGCGTGCCCCGAGCAGGCGATCGACTTCAGCTACCAGGTCGACCTCGCGCGCTGCACCTCGCATCGCGCCTGCGTGAAGGCCTGCGACGCGGCCGGCGCGATCGACTTCACACGCGCTGCGGTGGCAACGAGCGAGTCGTTCGACCTCGTGCTCGACCTCGGCGCGGTGCCGGCGATCGCACTGCACCAACCGCCGCAGGGCTACTTCCATGCGGCCGACGATTCAGCGCTGATGAGCGCGGTGCTGCGCCTGCGCGAGAGCACGGGCGAGTTCGAGAAGCCGAAATTCTTCAACTACAAACAGAAGCTGTGCGCGCACAGCCGCAACGGCCAGATCGGCTGCACCGCGTGCATCGACGTGTGCTCGGCCGCAGCGATCCGCAGCGACGCGTCGCTGAAGGGCCGCAGTGCGAGCGGCCTCGGCGCGGCCGGCGGCATCGTCGTCGAGCCGCACCTGTGCGTGGGTTGCGGCGCGTGCAGCACGGTGTGCCCGAGCGGGGCGCTCACGTATGCGGCGCCGCGGCCGCAGGAGCTGGGTGCGCGCATCCGCACCCTGCTCTCGACGTATGCCAAGGCGGGCGGTCGCGACGCGGCCTTGCTGCTGCACAGCGCCGGTGCTGGCCGTGTCGCGATCGAGGCGCTCGGCCGGGCTGCGCGCGTCGATGCCGCCGTGCACGGCGTGCCGGCCCGCGTGCTGCCGCTCGAGCTGTTCCATACCGCGTCGGTCGGCATCGACCTGTGGCTCGCCGCGATCGCGCACGGCGCGTCGCAGGTCTGGGTGCTGATCACGCATGAGGAAGCGCCCGACTACCGCGAGGCGCTCGCCGCACAGATGGCGGTGGCCGAAGCGGTGCTCGCGGGTCTCGGCTTCGAAGGCGAGCACTTCCGCCTCGTCGGCGGGGGCGAGGTGCAGCGCATGCTCGAACAGCGCGAAGCGGGTGTCGCTGCGAGCGACGCGCAGTCCGGCAGCGGGCCTGTGACTGCCGCCGGAGCGACGCATCCGCGCAGCACCGATGCAGCGCTGCTGCGGCTCGACCGCGCGCTGCAACGGCCGGCCGCATCGACGGTGCGCCGCGCCGCCACCTTCGCCGTGCAGGCCGAAAAGCGCGCCACGCTCGACCTCGCCATCGAGCACCTGCTGCAGCAGGCGCAACACGTGCCCGAGGTCATCGCGCTGCCGGCGCGCGCGAGCGGCGTGACCGGGCCGTTCGGCAGCCTCGTCGTCGACCGCGACGCGTGCACGCTCTGCCTCGCCTGCGTCGGCGCCTGCCCCGAGGCGGCCCTGGCCGACAACCCCGATCAGCCGCAGCTCAAGTTCATCGAGAAGAACTGCGTGCAGTGCGGCCTGTGCGCCGTCACCTGCCCCGAGAACGCGATCACGCTCGAGCCGCGGCTCTGGTTGGCCGACGGCGGCAAGGCACGGCGCCAGGCACGCGTGCTCAACGAGGCACAGCCGTTCGCGTGCGTGCGCTGCGCCAAACCCTTCGGCACGCTGCGCGCCGTCGAGGCGATGGCGGCCAAGCTCGCAGGCCACGCGATGTTCCAGGGCGCTGCGGCAGAACGGTTGCGGATGTGCGGCGACTGCCGCGTGATCGACATCCACAGCAGCCAGGCCGAAGTGCGGATCACCGACCTGTGAGCTGCCGTTGACCTCGACCCCGCAGACGCTCGCTTTCGCGAGCCCAGACGAAGGCGAAGAGCTCGCGCGCGCCGAGGTCTACGGCCTGCTCGCGCAACTCTTCTACGCGCCGCCATCGCCCGACCTGTACGCGCAGTTCCAGGTCGCGGTCACGGTCGCGCCGCAGGCCGGAGCTTTTCTGGAGCTGCGCTGGGGCGAACTGGTGGCGGCCGCGCGGCGCCTGCCGCTCGAATCGATCGGGGCCGAGTTCGATGCCCTGTTCCAGGGCATCGGCAAGCCGGAGGTCTTTCTCTATGCGTCGTTTCACGTTGCGGGCAAGTTGAACGACAAGCCGTTGATCAGGCTTCGCAGCGACCTGGTTGCGCTCGGCCTCGAGCGCGCCGACGCCGTCGACGAAACCGAGGATCACCTCGCCAGCCTGTGCGAGGTGATGCGCTATCTGATCGCGGGAGACGACGCGGGCGTGGGCAACCTCGAGGCGCAGCGGCGTTTTTTCGACGCGCACCTGCGCGGCTGGATCGACGCGTTCTGCGACGCGGTCGAGGCGCAGCCGCGGGCCGACTTCTATCGCGCTGCCGCCGCCTTCGCTCGCGATTTCATTTCCGTCGAGTCGCAGGCCTTCGACCTGATGCAGTCGTGATCGCCGTAATTGACCCGGTCGGCGGCTCCGGGTGACACCACCGAAGCACGCACCGGCCCGGTGCGGTAGATTCCTACGTGACACGGCAGCCAGATCCATGCGCCTGTCAACCCTATTTTTGAGGAGACCGGCAATGAAATTCTTTCCCTCGCTACGCAATGCCGCCGTCCGCACTCCTGTTGGCACCTCTGCTGGCACCTCTGCTGCCGAAATCGATCGCCGCAGTCTCGTCGTCGGTGCGGGTGTCGCCGGCGCTGCTGCCCTCGCGGCCGCGGCACTACATCGCGGATCGGTCGCACCGCAGGTCGCCGCCGCCGCGAAGCCGAAGGCCGAACCGGGCGACGGCTACCAGGTGACGCCGCACGTGCTGCGCTACTACGAAACCACGCGTTCCTGATCGCGCTTCGGCCGATACGCACAAGGATCCCATGCTGCTCACTCGCAAGACTTCAGCCACCGCTCCGGCGGCTCCCTCGTCGCTCGTCTCGAGCCTCGCGCGCGGCGTGCGCCGTGCGGTGCCCACGATGGACCGGCGCGCGTTTTTGCGCCGCTCCGGCCTCGGCGTGGGCGTCGGCCTGGCCACCTCGCAGCTCACGCTGGTGCAGAAGGCGCGTGCCGCCGACGGCTCAGCCGCACCGGCGAAGTCGATGGTCGTGAAGCGCACCGTGTGTTCGCACTGCTCGGTCGGATGTGCCGTCGACGCGGTGGTCGAGAACGGTGTCTGGGTGCGCCAGGAGCCGGTGTTCGATTCGCCCATCAACCTCGGCGCGCACTGCGCCAAGGGCGCGGCGCTGCGCGAGCACGGCCGCGGCGAATATCGCCTGAAGACGCCGATGAAGCTGGTCGGCAGCAAGTACGAACGCATCAGCTGGGACCAGGCACTGAACGAGATCAGCGCCAAGATGCTCGAGCTGAAGAAGCAGAGCGGTCCCGATTCGGTGTTCCTCGTCGGCTCGTCGAAGCACAACAACGAGCAGGCGTATCTGATGCGCAAGTGGGTCAGCCTCTGGGGCAGCAACAACGCCGACCACCAGGCCCGCATCTGCCACTCCACCACCGTCGCCGGCGTCGCGAACACGTGGGGTTACGGCGCGATGACGAACTCGTACAACGACATGCGCAATTCGAAGTGCGCGCTGTACATCGGCTCGAACGCGGCCGAGGCGCACCCGGTGTCGATGCTGCACATGCTGCATGCCAAGGAAACTGGCTGCAAGATGATCGTGGTCGACCCGCGCTTCACGCGCACGGCGGCCAAGGCCGACGAATTCATCCGCATCCGTTCCGGCTCCGACATCGCCTTCGTCTTCGGCATGCTCCACCACGTGTTCAAGAACGGCTGGGAAGACCCGAAGTACATCGCCGATCGCGTCTACGGCATGGACAAGGTCAAGGAAGAGGTGATGACCAAGTGGACGCCCGACAAGGTCACCGAGGTGACCGGCGTCGACGAAGCGACCGTCTACAAGGCCGCGAAGATGATGGCCGAGAACCGGCCGAGCACCATCGTGTGGTGCATGGGCCAGACGCAGCACACCACCGGCAATGCGGTCGTGCGTGCCTCGTGCATCTTCCAGCTGGCGCTCGGCAACGTCGGCATCAGCGGCGGTGGGGCCAACATTTTCCGCGGCCACGACAACGTGCAGGGCGCCACCGACGTCGGCCCGAATCCCGATTCGCTGCCCGGCTACTACGGCCTGGCCGAAGGCTCGTGGAAGCACTTCGCCAAGGTCTGGGGCGTCGACTACGAGTGGATCAAGAAGCAGTACGCGCCGGGCATGATGACCAAGCCGGGCATGACGGTCTCGCGCTGGATCGACGGCGTGCTCGAGAAGAACGAGCTGATCGACCAGGACTCGAATCTGCGCGGCCTGATCTTCTGGGGCCACGCGCCGAACTCGCAGACCCGCGGCGCCGAGATGAAGCGCGCGATGGACAAGCTCGACCTGCTCGTCGTGGTCGACCCGTATCCATCGGCGTCGGCGGCGATGGCGGCGATGCCTGGCACGGCAGGCGACCTCAACGCCAACCGCGCCGTCTACCTGCTGCCGGCGGCAACGCAGTTCGAGTGCTCGGGCTCGGTGACGGCGTCGAATCGCTCGATTCAGTGGCGCGAGAAGGTGATCGAGCCGCTGTTCGAGTCGCGCACCGATCACATGATCATGTACCAGCTCGCCGGCAAGCTCGGCTTCGACAAGGAGCTGATGGCCAAGACCAAGCTGGTCGCCGGCAAGGGCGGGATGATGGAGCCCGAAGTCGAGTCGATCCTGCGCGAGATCAACCAGAGCTGCTGGTCGATCGGCTACACCGGCCAGTCGCCGGAGCGGCTGAAGGCGCACATGCGCAACATGAACGTCTTCGACGTGAAGACGCTGCGTGCCAAAGGCGGCATCGACAAGGAAACCGGCTACAAGCTCGACGGCGACTACTTTGGTTTGCCGTGGCCGTGCTGGGGCACGCCGTCGCTCAAGCACCCCGGCTCGCCGAACCTCTACGACACCTCGAAGCACGTGATGGAAGGCGGCGGCAATTTCCGCGCGAACTTCGGCGTGGAGCGAGAGGGCGTCAGCCTGTTGGCCGAAGACGGCTCGCATTCGCTCGGCGCCGACCTCACCACCGGCTACCCGGAGTTCGACCACATCTTCCTGAAGAAGCTCGGCTGGTGGAACGAGCTCACCGATGCCGAGAAGGCTGCCGCCGAAGGCAAGAACTGGAAGACCGACGTTTCGGGCGGAATCATCCGGGTGGCGATGAAGAACCACGGTTGCCATCCGTTCGGTAATGCCAAGGCGCGCGCCGTCGTCTGGAACTTCCCCGATCCGATTCCGACGCACCGCGAAGCGCTGTACTCGACGCGCCCCGACCTCATCGCCAAGTACCCGACGCACGACGACAAGAAGACGTTCTGGCGCCTGCCTACGCTCTTCAAGAGCGTGCAGGACAAGAACAAGGACATCGGCAAGACCTTCCCGCTCATCATGAGTTCGGGTCGGCTGGTGGAATACGAAGGCGGTGGCGAGGAGACGCGCTCGAATCCCTGGCTGGCCGAGTTGCAGCAGGAGATGTTCGTCGAGATCAACCCGGCCGCTGCCAACGACCGCGGCATTCGCGACGGCGAGCAGGTGTGGGTCAAGTCGCCCACCGGCGCAAAGATCCTGGTGCGTGCACTGGTCACCGAGCGCGTCGACCGCGAGACGGTTTGGCTGCCGTTCCACTTCTCGGGCCGCTGGCAAGGCGCCGACCTGAAGCCCTATTACCCAGACGGGGCGATGCCGGTGGTGCGCGGCGAAGCGGTCAACACGGCCACGACCTATGGCTACGACAGCGTGACGATGATGCAGGAGACCAAGACGACGGTCTGCCAGGTCGAGCGCGCGGCCTGATCGACACGGAAGAACACGGGAGCTCACGATGGCAAGAATGAAGTTCATCTGCGATGCCGAACGTTGCATCGAATGCAATGGTTGCGTCACCGCCTGCAAGGCCGAGCACGACGTGCCCTGGGGCGTGAACCGGCGCCGCGTGGTCACGCTCAACGACGGCGTGGCCGGTGAGCGCAGCATCTCGGTCGCCTGCATGCACTGCTCCGACGCGCCCTGCATGGCGGTGTGCCCTGTCGACTGCTTCTACCGCACGCCCGAAGGCGTGGTGCTGCACGACAAGGACATCTGCATCGGCTGCGGCTACTGCTCCTACGCTTGCCCGTTCGGCGCGCCGCAGTTCCCCACCAACGGCACCTTCGGCCTGCGCGGCAAGATGGACAAGTGCACCTTCTGCGCGGGCGGGCCCGAAGCCAACGGCAGCGAGGCCGAGTACGAGAAGTACGGCCGCAACCGCCTGGCCGAAGGCAAGCTTCCGGCGTGCGCCGAGATGTGCTCGACCAAGGCCTTGCTCGGCGGCGACGGCGACGTCGTGGCCGATATCTTCCGCACCCGTGTGCTGAATCGCGGCAAGGGCAGCGAGGTCTGGGGTTGGGGCACCGCCTACGGCAAGCCGGCACCGGGCCTCGGCGCGCAAGCCAACCCGGTCAAGAAGTCGTGATGCGGCTCGCGTCGACCGGCGCTCTGCTCGGCGCCATCCTCCTCAACGCGGCCTGCGGCGAGACCGTGCAGACGATTCCTTCGGCCACCGCCCGCAAGGCCGACAGCGCCGCCTGGCAGATCAAGGACAACGGCTTCATCGCGCCGGGCTGGACCCCTGGCGACCAGCAGAGCTGGAACGAGCAGTTGAAGAAGCGTGCGCAGGCTCAGAACGACTTCGCCACGCCGAAATGAGTGAAGGAATGGCCATGCGACGCCCCAAAGTGAAAGCGCTGTTCGCCGGCTGGTGGCTGGTTGCCGCCTGCAGCGTCGTTTGCACCGTGGCCTACGCCCAGCAAGACGCGGTGCCCGTGGCGCCTGCGGTGCCGGCCGCTTCGGCCGCCACCGGCATGCCGGAGCCGCAGCCCAACGAAACCAACGCGCAGCGTGCGCTTAGTCAGCCCGGCAACAACGCGCCGTTCTGGCGCGGCGTGCACGACTCGGGCAAGACGCCGGGCTCCGTGAACAACCTGCAGCTGGGCGAACGCGGCGTGCTGATCCAGCCGTTCACGGCGTATCCGGGCACGCGCAAGGCATCGGCCGGCGAGGCGTGGCGACAAATCCGCAACGACTGGATCATTCCGTACGGCGGCGCGCTGCTGGTGATCGTGGTGCTGGCCATCGGCCTGTTCTACTGGCGGCGCGGCGCGGTCGGCCACGCCACCAACACCGGCGCGCCGGCGATCGAGCGCTTCACCTACTTCGAGCGTGCCGCCCACTGGAGCAATGCGATCGCGTTTTGCGTGCTCGCGATCTCGGGCCTGGTGATGGCCTTCGGCAAATTCTCGTTGCTGCCCCTCACCGGCGGGCTGCTGTTCGGCTGGCTCAGCTGGTTCTTGAAGACCGCGCACAACTTCTTCGGCCCGTTGTTCGCGGTCTCGCTGCTGATCGTGTTCTTCACTTTTTTGCGCAGCAACTGGCCGAGCCGCGGCGACCTGAACTGGCTGCTGAAGGGCGGTGGCCTGTTCGGTGGCGAAGACCCGCCTTCGGGCCGATTCAATGCCGGCGAGAAGATCGTGTTCTGGGGCGGCGTGTTCCTGCTCGGCGGCGTCATGATCGGCTCGGGGCTCGTACTCGACAAGCTGATCCCTGGGCTGCTCTACGAGCGCCCCGACATGCAGCTCGCGCACATCATCCATTCGATCGCCGCCGTGTTCATCATGATCATTTTCTTCGGCCACATCTACATCGGCACCATTGGCATGCGCGGCTCCTACCGTGCCATGAAGACCGGCTACGTCGACGCCGCCTGGGCGAACGAGCACCACTCGCTCTGGTACGACGACGTGCAGGCCGGCCGCGTACCCGCCGAGCGCACGCGCCGCCTCGCGCAACCCGCGCCGCTGCAGCAACAGCAGCCGGTTGCCTGAACCTCGACACAAGGAACACACCGATGCGCCTGCCCGTGATCGCCTTGCTCGGCCTCGCCGCCGCCGGGCCTCTCTTCGCCAAGCTGCCCGCACTGATCGAAGAGGAAAAGGCCAAGGCGGCGCTCGTCACTGCGAAGACCGCTTGGACCGACAAGGTCGGGCTCTACAAGATCTGCTTGGCGATGGACAGGAGCGCGGAGGTCTACCGGGCCGATCAGAAGACTGCCGGCAAGGAGCCGCCTGCCGCCGATCCGATGCCCAACTGCGCCGACCCCGGCCCAGCCGTGGCAGCGGTCGACGCCGCCGCGTCGAAGCCGCTCGAAGCGTCGGGCGCGCATTCGCCGCCCGGCATGGCGGTAAGCCCGCCGAGCAACAAGGCCACGTCGGCCGAGATGACGGGCCCGCGCAAATAATTTCCTCGCGCATACGCCTCACCGCGGCGAGCGCGCCGCTCACCGAGAGCATCTTCGCCCACGACGAGTTCGGCGCCGAGCGGCAGATCCAGATTCCGGCCGAGCGCGCGCTGACGGTCTTCGTCGACAAGCGCGAGCTGGTCACGCTGATGACGCTCGGCGCAGCGCCCGAACTGCTCGTGCTCGGCTACCTGCGCAACCAGCGGCTCGTGGAACGCATCGACGACATCGACTCCATCACCGTCGACTGGAGCGTCAATGCTGCGGCGGTGAAGACGCGTGCCGGCATCGAGCGCTTCGACGAGAAGACGGCCAAGCGCGTCGTCACCACCGGCTGCGGGCAAGGCACCGTGTTCGGCGAGCTGATGGGCGACCTCGACAGCATCTCGTTGCCGCCGGCCAGCGAGCCTTCGGCGCGCCTGTCGCAGGCTGCCCTCTACGGCCTGCTCGACGCGGTGCGTTTGCAGGAGAGCACATACAAGTCGGCCGGGTCGGTGCACGGCTGCGCTTTGTTTCGCCAGAGCGAGCTGCTGCTGTTCATGGAAGACGTGGGTCGCCACAACGCCATCGACACCATCGCCGGCTGGATGTGGCTGCACGGCGTGCAAGGCGCAGACAAGATTTTCTATACGACCGGCCGCTTGACCAGCGAGATGGTGATCAAGTCGGCGCAGATGGGCGTGCCGATCGTGGTCTCGCGCAGCGGCGTCACGCAGATGGGCCATGCGGTGGCGACGAAGCTCGGGCTCGCGCTGTTCGGCCGCGCGACGAACCGGCATTTCCTCTGCTACTGCGGCCGCGAGCGATTCGACGCAGCGCCCGAGGCGGCGCGCGCGTGAACCAGCTCGCGAGCCCGATCGGCTCAGATCAGCGCGTCGAACGGCAGCACGTCGACCAGCTCGCCGGCCGACACGTTGCCCTGGTCGTGCGCCAGCACCACCAGACCGTTCGCTTCGCTCATGCTGCGCAGGATGCCCGAGCCCTGCGAGCCGGTGGTGCGCACCTGCCAGTGCCCGTCGCTGCCCTGCGAGACGATGCCGCGCTGGTACTCGGTGCGGCCCGCGCGCTTGCGGATGGGCTCGGCGCTGGCCACGCGCAGCGGCAGCAGCGGCGTGGGCGTGGCACCGCTCATGGCGAGCAAGGCGTCGCGCACCAACGCGTAGAACGTGACCATCACCGCGACCGGGTTGCCGGGCAGCCCGAACAGCACGGCCGTGTGGCCTGCGCTCTCGATGCGGCCGATGGCCATCGGCCGGCCGGGGCGCATCGCGATGCGCCAGAACAGCACGTCGCCGAGCCTGGCCATCACGAGCTTCGTGTGATCGGCTTCGCCGACACTGACGCCACCGGAAGTGACGACCGCATCGGCGTCTCTTGCGGCCGCGGTGAAAGCAGCTTCGAGCGCGGCCGGGTCGTCCTTCACCACGCCCAGGTCGAGCACCTCGACGCCGAGCCGCTGCAGCATCGCCCACAGCGTGTAGCGGTTGCTGTCGTACACGCAGCCGGCCTCGAGCGGCTCACCCACGGAGCGCAACTCGTTGCCGGTGGAGAAGAACGCGACGCGAAGCTTGCGAAAGACCGGCACCTCGGCGTGGCCGAGCGACGCGAGCATGCCGAGGTCGGCCGGGCGCAGCAGGCGGCCGGCGGCGAGCGCGGTGCTGCCGCGGGCCAGATCTTCACCGGCCAGACGCCGGTTGTCGCCGAGCTTGACCACCCCGGCGGGCACGTGCACGCGGTCACCTTCGACGCGGCAGAACTCCTGCGGCACGACGGTGTCGAGCCCGTCGGGCATGACCGCGCCGGTCATGATGCGCACGCACTGGCCGGCCGTCGCGACGCCTTCGAAGCGGCCGCCCGCGAAGCCGGCACCGGCAATGGCGAAGATGCTGCCGCTGCCGCTGTCGCTGTCGCTGTCGTTGCCGCTGTCGTTGCCGTTGCCGCCTCCGGTACGGCCCGCGAGTTCGTTACCGCGCAGCGCGTAGCCGTCCATCGCCGAGTTGTCCTGCGCCGGTACGTCGATGGCCGAGACCACGTCTTCGGCCAGCACGCGGCCGAGCGCACTGCGCAGCGCGAGCCGCTCGACGGCCTGCACGCGCGGCACGAGCCGGGCGATGAACTCCTGCGCCTGTGCCACGGGCAGGGCCTTCGGGTCGTAGCCCGCGATGCACGACGCGATCTCCTGCAGCGAAGCCGGTGCCATGTTCTGTGCATCAGTCATGGCGTTGCAGTGCCTGCAGCTCGGCCGGCGTGTTCGCGTTGGCGAATGCGCGCAAGTCTTCGAACTCGACGAGCACCGTGCGATGCCCGGCGGTCCACGCGTCGATCTTCCGACGGCCGCTGGCCGTGAATCGCACGAGGCTTTCCATCAACGAGGCGCGCATGAGGCAAAACACCGGCTGCGCGCGCAGCTCGCCGTCTTCGCGCGTGGCGGCCATCGCGATTTCGGCACCTTGGGCCTCGAGCGCATCGGCCAGGCGCGCCACGAGGTCTGCCGGAAACAACGGTGAGTCGCATGGCACGGTCACGAGGTAGGGTGTCTCGCAGCGCTCCAGGCCGGCCAGGAAGCCTGCCAGCGGGCCGGGATAGTCGGCCAGGGCGTCGGGCCACACGGGAGCACCCATCGACTCGTACGCGCCGAGGTTGCGGTTGGCGTTGATCATCGTCTCGCCCACCTGCGGTGCGAGCCGCAGCAGCACGTGCAGCGCCATCGGCATGCCGTGGTGGATCTGCAGGCCCTTGTCGGCCCCGCCCATCCGGCTGCCGCGCCCCCCCGCGAGGACGAGCCCGGTGACAAGGCTTTTGTCGATCATCGAATCTGCTTTCAGGTCATGAACGCGTTTGCCGACAGTGCTGCCACTGCGGCCGGTCTCATTGTCCACGCCGATCCGGTGCTGGTGCGCACGATGGCGCTCTCGTTCGCGGTGAGCGGTGCCGCGTGTGCCATCGCCGCCGTGTTCGGCCTGTTCGCTGGCGCATGGCTCGCCGCGACGCGATTTCGCGGCCGGCGCGTGATGCTGTGGGCGCTCGACACGATGCTCGCGCTGCCCTCGGTCGTGGTCGGCCTGGTGGTCTATCTGCTGCTCTCGCGCAGCGGGCCGCTCGGCAGCTGGGGCATTCTTTTCACGCCGGTGGCGATGGTGATCGCTCAGACCATCCTCGTGCTGCCGGTGATCGCGGCACTCGCGCGCCAGGTCGTGGCGGGCGCGCTGCGCGACGGTGGCGAGCAATTGCGCTCGTTCGGCGCCGGGCCGCTCGCGTGTGCGCTGCTGATGCTGCTGCACGAGCGCTGGGCCGTGCTCACGCTGCTGCTCATCGCCTTCGGCCGCGCCATCGCCGAGGTGGGCGCGGTGATGATCGTCGGCGGCAACATCGACGGCGTGACGCGCGTGATGACGACCTCGATCGCGCTCGAGACGAGCAAGGGCGACCTGCCGCTCGCGCTCGCCCTGGGCGTGGTGCTGCTCGCCGTCGTGGCCTTGCTCAACGGGTTGATCGCACTGCTGCCGCGGGAAGCGGGCGGCGAACGCGCCGAGGCGAGCTGACGTGGCCACGACCGACGCACTCATCGAGATCGCCGATGCGTCGGTGAACTTCGGCGGCGTGGCCGCGGTGCAGGGCGCGAGCCTCGCGATCCGCCGTGGCGAGTTCGTCGCCGTCGTCGGCCCGAACGGCTCGGGCAAGACGACGCTGCTGCGCCTGCTGCACGGCGTGGTCGCGCACAGCGGACTGCGCATCGTGCAGGCGGGCGGCGAGCCGCAGGCGATGGTGTTCCAGCGCCCGTTCCTGCTGCGCCTCTCGGCCCGCGACAACCTGCGCCTCGCGCTGTGGCTGGCGGCGCGCAGGTGGCCTGCGCAAGAACGGCGGGCGCGCATCGACGCGGCGTTGCGCAAGGTCGGCCTGTGGCCCTTGCGCGAGCGCGCAGCCCGCTCGCTTTCGGGCGGGGAACAGCAGCGCCTCGCGCTCGCCCGCGCCTGGGCGCTCGGGCCGGCCGTGCTGTTTCTCGACGAGCCCACCGCCAGCCTTGACCCCTCGGCCAAGAAGGAGGTCGAGTCGGTGCTCGCCGCGTTCGCGGCCGAGGGCACGACGCTCGTGATGAGCACGCACAATCTCGGCCAGGCCAAGCGCCTCGCCACGCGTGTGGTGTTCATGGACGAAGGTCGCATCGCGCTCGACCTGCCGACCGCAGATTTTTTCGCGCGCAGCGGCCGCGACGCTCGCGCAGACCGATTCCTCGCAGGAGACTTGCCTTGGTCGCTGGATTGAGCAATTTCCGCCGTGCTTTTCTCGCCGCGCTCGTTCCTGCGCTCTTGAGCATCGCGCCCGAGGCCGCGGCACAAGATCGATTCATCACGATGGCTTCGACCACGAGCACCGAGCAGTCGGGCCTGTTCGCGTACCTGCTGCCAGCGTTCAAGGCCGCCACCGGCATCGACGTGCGCGTGGTCGCGGTCGGTACCGGCCAGGCGCTCGACATGGGCCGGCGCGGTGATGCCGACGTGCTGTTCGTGCACGACCGCGTCGGTGAAGAGAAGTTCGTGGCCGAAGGCTGGGGCCAGAAGCGCACCGACGTGATGTTCAACGACTTCGTGCTGCTGGGCCCGAAGGCCGATCCGGGCGGCACGCGCGGCAGCGACATCGTGGCCGCACTCGCCAAACTCGCCACGTCGCCTCTTCGCTTCGTCTCGCGCGGCGACAAGAGCGGCACGCACGCAGCCGAGCTGCGGTTGTGGCAGTTGGCCGGCATCGACATTCCCGCCGGCAAGGCGGCCGGCTACCTGGCGTGCGGCTGCGGCATGGGCCCGGCGCTCAACATCGCGTCGTCGAGCAACGCGTATGTGCTCACCGACCGCGGCACCTGGCTGAGCTTTCGCAATCGCGGCGATCTGGCCGTGCTGGTGGAGGGCGACAGGCGTCTGTTCAACCAGTACGGCGTCATCGTTGTCGACCCGGCGAAGCATCCGTACACGAAGACCGCGCTGGCTCAGGCGTTCGCCGACTGGGTGCTCTCGCCTGCCGGCCAGGGTGTGATCGCGAGCTACAGGATCGGCGGCGAGCAGCTGTTCTTCCCGAACGCGCCGAAGTAGGCGTGTCAGGCCGCGGCGCTACATCGGCGCGGCGAGCGGCAGGTCGAGCAGCAGGTTCTGCGGCTTGAGCTTCAGCGTGCCGGTGTCGCTCATCGCCAGACCGAGGTAGACCGGCTTGCCGGCCAGATCGGCGCGCATCTCTGCGGCGTTCTCGAACTCGAGCCGGAACAGGCCGATGAGCCGTTGCAGGCGATCGGCCTCGGGCGCCTCGCCGCGCCACAGGTCGTTGAGCAGCAGGGTCGCGGTGGCGTCGAGCCCGATGTGCCAGGCCCAGGCGGGGTCGTCGATGCGCGCAAGCGGCTCGATGCGCGTGCGCACCGAGTGGAAGCGATGAATCCAGCGCTCCAGCACGCGCGCCAGCGCACGCAGCCCCGAATGCGCGCGAGTCATCGTGAACGCGAGGCCGTGGCCGAGGTCGTTGCTGACTTCGTGTGTCAGGTCGAAGAGGTGGCGCCTCAGGCGCGGGCCTTTCGCATCGAACGGCGCGTTATCGGGCGCCAGCACGCGCAGGCTCGCGGCGCGCAAGGGGGCATCGGCCTCGCGCAGCATGCGGCCGAGGTCGCCGAAGCCGGCGGTGTCGTTCAGGTGGTCGAGCGTCTCGAGGTCGCCGCACAGCACCTGACCTTCGTTGACGGCGACGCGCTGTTCGCGATGCAGCAACTCGCCGGCTCGGTGCTGGAAGGCGTCGTCGCTGTGTTCGAGCATCGACGTCACGATGGCCTCGACGACGCGGTCGACGAACAGTGCGGGCACGGCGACGCGGCCGGCACGCATCAGCGCGAGGTACCACGCTTCCAGCGTGCCCGCCTCGACGAGCGCATCGCGAAAGCGCAGCAGCACGGCATAGTTTTCGCGCGCGTCGACGTCGGCCAGCGCAGCGAGATCGGCCGTCGCGACAGGCCGCATCGGTTCGTCGGCGATCGCGCCGTGCAAGGCGTGTTCGGCCGCACACGACTCATCGACCAGCGCAAGCTGCGGCAGGTCCAGAAGGCCACGCACGAAGGTGGCGTCGGGCACCAGCCAGCGCGCCTGTGCCGGCGCGTGCTCCGTGCTGGCCCCGGTGCCTGCGTCGGCTTGGGCAGAAGCGGTGTCGGGCATGACCGGCGAGCTTACCTGCGCCGTGCCGCGCGTTCAGCGCACCCGAGTCGCGTCATAAACTGGCGGCTATGAACGTCATCGGCCTGTGCGGCTTTTCGGGCGCGGGCAAGACGACGCTTGTCGAGCGCCTCATTCCCATCCTTCGCGTCTCGGGCCAGCGCGTCTCGGTCGTGAAGCACGCGCACCACGACTTCGACATCGATCACGAGGGCAAGGACTCGTGGCGGCACCGGCAGGCCGGCGCGTTCGAGATCGTGATCGCTTCGGATCGCCGGCTTGCCAAGATGCGCGAGTACGCGGTCGAGAAGGCGCCGACGCTCGGCGACATGATCGCCGAGCTCACGCCCTGCGATTGGGTGCTGGTGGAAGGCTTCAAACACGCCCCGATCCCCAAGCTCGAGGTCTGGCGCGCGGCCACGGGCAAGCGTGCGCAATACCCCGACGACCCCTACGTGATCGCGATCGCGACCGACCGTCGCGACGCGTTGCCTGCACCCACGGGCCTGCCGCTGTTCGAACTCGACGATGCCGAGGCGATCGCCGGCTTCATCGCCGCGAACGCCGGGCGCTGCGCCTGGCCGGCGAGGTAGCTGCTCGTGCGCGGCGCGATCAGGCGATGCGTGCGATGTCGCGCATCACCACCGGGCCGGCGCGGCGTTCGATCTCGCTCCACAGCGGCTTGTTCCAGCCCAGCAGGAACATCGCCTCGGCGGTGACGAACATCGGCCCGACGAGCAGGCCGACGATGTCGTCGACGAACGCGGGCTTCCTGCCCTCGTACCAGTGACCGACGAACTGGATCAGCCAGCCGACGGCGAAAAAGCCGGCGCCCCACGCCAGCCAGGAAGGTACGCTGCCGCCGGAGACACGCTGCGCCAGCCAGAGCAGCGTGGCGACCGACGCGCTCGTGGCGACGCCGAGCATGGCGTTGCCGCGGCTCAGATACCAGGCCGCCGCAAGCGCGAACAGACACCACGCCGGCGTAAGCGCCAGATCGCCGACG
>Ga0209511_1001908_pt1 | contig 17766 bp, 13 predicted proteins | sample SSSSmetaG_FD_184141 | JGI IMG/M metagenome (GOLD analysis project Ga0209511, IMG submission 184141) | Glacier valley bacterial and archeal communities from Borup Fiord, Nunavut, Canada, to study Microbial Dark Matter (Phase II) - ​SSSS... | ecosystem: Environmental > Aquatic > Freshwater > Ice >...
TGGCCCTGCGGCGAGAGATTCCGGGCCTCGGAACGCGAAAGCTGCACTTATTGCTGCAACAGCCCTTGGCCAGCAGCGGCATCCGGGTGGGGCGGGACAGGCTGCACCAGTTGCTGCAAACCCACGACCTCATCCTGCGCCAGAAACGCCAAGTTCCCAAAACCACGAACTCGGAACACAGCTTTCAAAAGTATCCCAACCTGTTGCTGAACAAGGAGCTTTCAGCACCCCCTCAGGCGTGGGTGTGCGACATCACCTACCTCTGCATCGGGCTGGGCTTCGGCTATCTGTCCTTGCTGACGGATGCTTGTTCCAAGCTGATTGTGGGCTACTGCTTGTTTCCTCTTTTGACGACGCAAGGCTGTCTGAATGCCTTGACGATGGCCCTAAAACGTATGGCTCACCCAAAGCGCCAACGGACCTAAATTCGAGTAGCTCGGTCGAAGCACTCGAGTGACTTGACAAGCCCCCACCAGGATTACGCCCGCACTTTTATTACTCACCCAAAAACTGACAACTTTTTTTCAGGATTGGACAACCTGTACAGCTCTAGCCGGACGAGACATCCGGTCCTGAAACCCAGAACACGGTTTGCTTCGCACTGGTGGGCAACCGCAAACCAGCTACCGCACCCGGTAGAGCCGGGACCCAAACAAGGCGATAAACGCGTAGCAGATAATGGGCAGGTAGTAGGCCGCCCCGATGTCGTGGTTGGCGATTTTGCCCATCAGGTACGGGAACACGGCCCCCCCGGCCACGGCCATCACCATGATGGAAGAAGCCTGTTGCGTATGGCGGCCTAAGTCTTTAATTCCTAAGCTAAAAATGGTGGGAAACATGATGCTGAAGAAAAAATTCAGCAGCAGCAGGCAAACGAAAGAGGGCCACCCCCAACTCTGGGCCACTCCGACGCACATGAGCACGTTGGCCAGCGCGAAGACGGTCAGCAGCCGGTTGGGGGCAATGTAGCGCATGAGGAAAGTACCCACGAAGCGGCCCGTCATCATAAGCACCATGAACAGCGAAAAATAGCCGGCGGCCGTTTTATCGCTGAAGTGCATCTTCTCCACGCCGTAGTTGATAAAGTACGCCCAGGTGCCCCCCTGGGCGGCTACGTCGAGGAACTGCGCCAGCCAGGCCCACCGGAAATGCGGGTACTGAAACAAGCCCCTATCTTTCCCTCCGGCCCGCGGCAGCTCGGCGGCCGTGCCCGCGTAAAAGCCCGCTTCGGGGGGTGCGCTGGCCGGTGCGGGCGCCGGGTGGGCCTCGGCCAGGACGGGCACTTTGATGAAGGAAAATGCCACGGCAATGAGCAGAATGACGCTGCCGATGGCCACGTACAGGGTCTTGACCGATGACAAGTCGCCGCTGACGTGGGCCTGCGCCCCGCCCAGGATGAAGTAGCTGCCGATGAGTGGGCCGATGACCGCGCCCAGGCCGTTGAACGACTGCGCGAAGTTCAGGCGCTGGTCGCTGGTGCGCTGGTCGCCGAGCACGGCCATGAAGGGGTGAGCCACGGCTTCGAGCGTAGCCAGCCCGCAGGCCAGCACGAACAGCGCCCCCCGAAAAAAATTGAACGAGGCGGCGTTCGCGGCCGGCACGAACAGGAAAGCCCCTACCGCGTACAGACTCAGCCCCAGCAGCACGCCCAGCTTGTAGCCGAAGCGCTTCATAAACAAGCCCGCCGGGATGCCCATCACGGCGTAGGCCCCGAAGATGGAAAACTGCACCAGCCCCGACTGAGCCTTTGACACGTGAAGCACGTTCTGAAAATGCTTGTTCAGCACGTCGCCCATCGTGATGGCGATGGCCCAGAGCATGAACAGCGAGGAGACGAAAATCAGCGTCGGAATGTATTTCCGCTCGGTGAACGGGACCTTTTCGGGGGGGACAACGGCCGGCAGCGCGGTCAGCATGAGCAAGGGCAGCTAAAGTGAGGAGAAGAGTGGGCGCAGCCAGCAGGCTACTACTTCACGGGCCGGGCGGCGACGGCTATTTTGGAGTCAGCGGTGCCGTAGTAGAGCAGCCATTGGCCTTTGTAGCGGGCCAGTCCTTCCAGAAAAACCACCTGATTAACCTGCCCGGTGGTTTCGTAGGGGCGCTCGGGGCGCATGAAGTACGTGTCGCGGCGCTGCAGCAAGTGGGTCGGGTCGTTTTTATCGAACAGCGCCTGGGCGGCCGAGTAGGTGCCTTCGGGCAGGGTTTTGTCGCCGTAGGCGGGCACGTTGCGGCTGTTGTAAATCAAGCGGATGCCCTCGTCGATGAGCATGGCCGGCGGGCCGGACTCCACCAGGTCGCTGTCGAACATGCCGGCGCGGGTGGGCAGCACGATTTTCAGCTCGGGCATGGTCAGGGCCTGGTTGCGCAGCGGCACGGGGGGTTTTTCGCCAGCCGCCATCGCCACCGGCGTCCAGTGGATGAGGTCGTCGGAGGTGGCGGCCCAGATTTCGGCATCGCCCCAGTACATCCAGTATTTGCCGTTGATGCGGGTGGCCACGATGCGGCCATCGGTTTCGTAGCGCGAGACGATGGAGCCGGACTTGCTCCACTTGTCCACGTACTTGCCCCCGGCGGCCTGCGCGAACACGTTGCCGTACTTGGTCCAATGCACCAGGTCTTTGGAGGAAGCCACGTGCAGACGGGCCAGAACGCCGTCGTAGGCGGTATAGGTCATGTAGTAGGTGTGGTCGTCGCTTTCCACGATGCGCGGGTCCTCGGTGCCGCCGGGCCACTCGTACTTTTTCTGGGCGTCGTTGTCGGGATAGAGCACGGGCTGCGGCTGGCGCGTGAAGTGCAAGCCATCGTCGCTGACGGCCAAGCCGATGCGCGAAGTTTTGGCCATCGTGCCCACCAGGTTTTCGGCCCGATACAGCATGTATATTTTGCCGTCTTTCACCACCACGGCGGGGTTGAACACGTCTTTTTCTTCCCAGCGCACCGGCTGGTTCAGGATGGGGTCCGCGAAGGTGCCCACGGCACTCGGCCCCATAATCGGGTTCACGGCATCCTGCTTCGCGAAGTCCAGCAGCTGCCAGCTGGTAGCCGTCACGCTGCCAGCGTTCGACTTCGTATCGCTCGGTTTAGCGCAGCCCAGCAGCGCGGCCAGGGCCAGCGTAGTGCCGAGGGCGAAGCCGCGGCGCGGGTCAACAGATTTCCAGTTCGTGGTCCAGGTCATGGCGCGGGAGTAAAGCAAGGCGAGAAAAAATTATCTCCCACCATTCCGGGAGCAGAACGGTGGGAGATAGACATGCGGGCAATCAAGTTTACTGGGTTGCCTCGATGGTGTAGATGGAGGTCACCTCCGCGTCGCTCAGGGCGCGGTTGTAGATGCGGATGTCATCCAGTTGCCCTTTGAAGTAAGCGGCGCTGTAGTACTGGAAGTAGTCTTTAGACTGGCCGCCGGTGGGGGCGCTGTTGTAGATGTCTTTGGGCAGCTGCTGGCCGATGCACAGGTTCACGTTCTGGGGCGCGGCCGTCATGGCCCCCGTCACATCGGTGTAGGTTTTGACCAGGGCGCCGTTGATGTAGAATTTCATGGTGCCATCGACGTAGGACGACACCACGTGGGTCCAGGTATTGAGGGGCACGATGCCCGAGTCTGAGTCTTTATCAGAGATACCCTTGATGGTAGCCACGGTCAGGAAAGGCTTACCAAAGTCCTGAAGCTGAAACTTGTAGCTGGTCCAGCGATTCAGCGACACGATGTAGTTGTTGGCGTTGTTGTCCACCCGCTTCACCCAGGCGCTGATGGTAACGGCCTGCGGGTTGAGAGCCGCCTTGTAGGGCACCTCGATGTAGGCCCCGTTATCGAAGCCGTAGGCTTGGTTGGCGTTGCCGAAGCGGTCAGCCACGAGCACCGGCAGCTGGGTACCGTCGGCGGGCGGCGTGGGGAAGGTGGGGGCCGCGCCGGCCGGGCCGGTTTTGAGCACGCCGTTGTTGCCGTTGGCCGTGGCATCGTTGGCGTTGCCGTTGAACTTGTATTGAGCCATCAGGTTAGCCACCGACACTTCCTGGATGAGGCTGTTCTGGAAATCACGCGCGGCGCGGCGCAGGCTAGTTACGGCCGTGTTCACAGCGCTCTGGGTGGCGGCGGCGTCGTTTTTGGTGGTGGTGCCGGCATCAATCGCCGTTTTGAAGGTCGCTTTCGAGCCGGCGGCGTACTTGCCGGGCTTGGTGCCTTCCACCGCCGCGTTGTAGATAACGTTCACGGAGTCGAGCACCGACGACAGCTTGGCTTTGTCAGCTGCCACGGGCGGGGTGACGGCGGGGTCGTCCTTCTTACACGAGGAGATTACCGACATCGAGCCGAACAACAGCCCGAGCAAGAGGAGCAAGTACAATTTCTGCTTTTTCATGGGAGTGGGAAAAATGAAGTGAAAAATAAAAAAATGGAAAGGTGAAAACTGCGTCGGCGCTCAAATGCCCAGCTTCTTGTTAGTGTCGCGCTCGCTCTGTGGAATCGGGAAAAACTTGTTCTTGGCGTAGTTGAAGTTGGGCTTGTCGCGCAGGGCCTGGGTGGCGTAAGCCGGCCCGTAGCGCACGAGGTCGAAGAAGCGCTGAAACTCAGTGGCCAGCTCCGAGCGCCGCTCGCGCCGGATAATATCGCGCAGCGCGCCCTGGTCGGCGGTGGTGATGTCGGGCAGCAAGCCGGCGGGCACGGTGCCGAAGCCGGGCAGCGACTTGTCGTTGAGGTAGCTCTCGCGGGCGCGCTGGCGCACCAGGTTGAGCGGGGCGCGGGCCGCCGCGCTCTGCCCGCTCTCGTTGAGGGCCTCGGCCTGGATGAGCAGCACTTCGGCGTAGCGCAGGGCTACGAAGTTGAGGTTGCCGTCGCCCTTGATGGGGGCGGGTATCTCGCTCAGCGGCTGCAAGTGCTTCTTCGACAAGTAGCCGGTCGTGGACCAGGCCGTATCATAGGGCACGCCGAAAAAGTCGCGGCCCTTGCGGCCAATGGTGTAGTCTAGGCGGGGGTCCAGCACGCCGGCCGGCGAGGCTTCGTAGTTGCGCACCAGGCTGCGGGTGGGGTTGTAGAAGCCGTAGCCGTTTTGGGGCCGGGGGGCAAACCACTGGTTGAGGCCGCTGCCCTGGCCGGGACTCAGCCCGCTGGTGTGCTGCACCGAGAAGATGGCCTCGGCGTTGTTTTTGGTGGCCGCCCGGAAATTATCGGCGAAGCCCGGCAATAGGGTGTAGCCGAGCGTGCTCACGGTTTGGGCGGTTTGGGCGGCCAGAGTCCATTTCTGCTGGTAGAGGTACGTCTTGGCCAGCAGGGCCAGCGCGGCGCCCTTGGTGGCCCGGCCCAGGTCGGCCCCGCTCCAGCTCGGGGGCAGCGCGGCAGCGGCCTCCTGGCAGTCGGTTTCGATTTGGGCGAAAATCTGGGCTTGCGGCCGGGCCGGGCTTTGCAGCTCCTCGGGGGTTTCTACTTTCAGCCGCAGCGGGATGTCGCCGTATATGGTGGTGAGCTGCAAGTAGTACCAGGCCCGCAGGAACTTAGCCTGGCCCACGGCCTGGGCGCGTACCGCCGGGCTGATGCTGGGGTTGGTGGCGGGCAGGCCGTCGAGTACCACGTTGCAGCGAAACACGCCGTCGTAGTCGCGCTTCCACTGGGCCTCGACGGCCGAGTTGATGGGCGTGATGTTGAAGGTCTGGATGTTGTCAAAATCGGCCTGGTCGCCGGGGTTGCTGCCCTTCACCACGTCGTCGGAGGCCACGTCGCCGAGCACCCAGAGCACGTTCGAGGCCGGGTCGCGGAAGGAGAGCGGCACGTAAGCGGCATTGACGGCCTGCACGACGTTGGCGTCGGAGGTGAAAAACTGCCCCGCCTCGTACTGCCCCAGCACGGGCTGTTCCAGGAAATTCTTGCAGCCGGTGGCAGCCAGCAGCAAGCCGGCCAGCAGACTAAGGGTAAAATACTTGGCTTTCATAAAACTAGCGATTGAAGCGAGGTCATTAAAAGCCCGCGTTGAGGCCCACCGTGAAAACGCGCGACGAGGGGTAGGTACCGAAGTCGATGCCCGTGGCCCGCACCCCGTCGCCGAGCGAGTTGCTGTTGGTGCCCTGCTCGGGGTCGAGGCCGGTGTAGCGGGTGAAAGTCAGCAGGTTCTGCGCGCTCACATAGACGCGCACCGCCGACAGCCGCAGCGGGGCCCGCAAATGCTCGCTGAGGGTGTAGCCGAGCTGCACGTTCTTGAGGCGCAGGTAGGCACCGTCTTCCAGGTAGCGGGTCGAGGGCTGCTTGTTGTTGGCGGCCCCGGTCCAGGACAGGCGCGGAAACTCGTTGTTGCTGCCCTCGCCGGTCCAGTAGTTGGTGGCCGCCCGCTCGGTCAGGTTGAAGGCCCGGTAAAAGCCCTCGATGTCGGTATTGACCTGGTTGTAGAGCTTGTTGCCGGACACGCCCTGCCAGAACACATTCAAGTCGAAGCTCTTGTAGCGCACGTTGCCCGTCAGGCCGCCGGTAAGCGTCGGAATCGGGCTGCCCACGAAGGTGCGGTCGCGGCCGTCAATCACCCCGTCGGGCGTGCCGTCCGGCCCGCTCAGGTCCTTGAATTTCACGTCGCCCGGCTTGATACCGGGGCCCTGGTAGGCGCTGGTGAATATCTGCTGGGCGTTTTGGAAAATGCCGTCCGTTTGCAGCAAATAGAACGAGCCGATGAGGTGGCCCACCTGGGTGAGCGTAGCGTAGTAGTTATTGTCGATGCGCCCGCCCACGATGGGCGGCGCGCCCCCCAGCGAGACGACCTCGTTGCGCAGCGTGGCCAGGTTGCCGCTCACCGAGTAGCTCCAGTCGGAGCCCGAACCCGCGCCGTGGCGGTAAGTGAGTTCCAGCTCCAGGCCCTGGTTACGGATTTTGCCAGCGTTGGCGGCCGGGGTGCCCACCTGCCCGCCGCTCGACGGCTGGGGCAAAAACTGGAGCACGTCCGACGTATTCTTGATGAAATAGTCCACCGTTATTTCCAGCGCCCCCCTGAACAGGCCCACGTCGAGGCCCACGTCCGACTGGGTGCTGATTTCCCAGCGCACGTTGGGGTTGCCGGTCGTGGCGATGGTCTGGCTCTGGGTCGAGATGCCGCCAAACGGGTAAAAGCCGCCGTTGCTGATGAGCGAGGCGTAGGGGTAGTTGCCGATAGCCGAATTGCCGAGCTGGCCCACGCTGGCCCGCAGCTTGAGCAGCGTAATGGCCGTGATAGGGCGCATAAATTCTTCCTGGGCGATGTTCCAGCCCAGCGAGCCGGAGTAGAAATCGGCCGTGCGCCGGCCCGGCGAGAGCTGCGACGAGCCGTCGCGCCGGAAGTTGGCGCTGGCCAGGTACTTGCCGTTGTAGTCGTAGCTCAGCCGCCCGAAGCCCGAGAGCAGCGCCGAGTGCGCCTGCCCTCCCCCATTGAGCGAAATACCGTTGCCGGCATCCAGGTACTGGAAAGCCGGCGACTGGTTGGCGTAGCCCGTGCGCGAGGCCGAAATCGCCTGCACGTCGTTCTTGATGGCCTCCGAGCCGAGCAGGATGTTCACCGTGTGCTTGCCCAGCAGCAGGTCGTAGGTAAGCGTATTAGTCCAGTTGTAGTTGAACTGCTTGGTGCTCGACTGCGCCAGCTGGGGCGGGGAGTTGAAAGTGCGGTCGATGCCAAAAGTCTTGAAAAACTGCTTGTAATCGACGATATTGAACGTTACGCCGTAGTCGGAGCGCAGGCGCAGGTGGTCGAGCGGGGTAACTTCGAGGTAAGCATCGCCGAGCAGGGCGTAGGTGTTGAAATTGCGGTCGGCCGCGTCGGCCAGGGCCACCGGGTTGATGCCGTCGCCGAAGAAGGCGGCGGCCGGCTTGCCGTTGAGCGTGGGCAGGTCCACGAACTGGCCCAAGTCGTTGTAAACCGGGGTGGCAGGGGTCCGAAACAGCGCGTAGCGCACGATGCTGGCCCCGGGGTTGCCGGCCCCAAAACCATCGCCGGAAGTGCCCACCTGCCGGGTTTTGGCGTAGGAAAGGTTGGCGTTGGTGCCGATTTTCACGTACTTCGACAGCTGGCTGCTCACCGCCGTGCGCAGGTTGTAGCGGTCGAAGGACGAGTTTTGAATCAGGCCCTCCTGGTTCAGGTAGCTGCCCGACACGATGTACTGCGAGTTGTCGTTGCCCCCGCTGATATCCAGCTGCACGCTGTGTTGCTGGGCGGGCCGGAGCACTTCCTTGAGCCAATTCACGTCGGGCAGGCTCGAAATGACGTTGGCCGGAATCTGGTCGCGGTTGTCGTTCTGGGCGGCCACGTTGTAGGCGTTCACGTACTGACTCGTGTTGGCCATCTTGATGAGGTTGGCCGGGGTTTGCAGGCCGGTGTAGGCATTGAGCGTGAGGCGGGCCTTGCCCGCTTTGCCGCGCTTGGTGGTTACTATCACCACCCCGTTGGAGGCCCGCGCCCCGTAGATGGCCGCCGAAGCCGCGTCCTTGAGAATGGTAATGCTCTCGATGTCGGGCGGGGAAATCTGGTTGATGCCGTCCTTGGTCGGCACCCCGTCGATGATGTAGAGCGGGTCGTTGTCGTTGATGGTGCCCACCCCGCGGATGCGCACGGCGATGGCCTCGCCGGGCGCGCCGGTAGCGGCCGTAATGGCCACGCCCGCCGCCTTGCCCTGCATAATCTGGGCCACGCCCGTGACCGGGATGCTGGCAATGTCGCTCTGCTTGATTTGCGACAAGGCCCCCGTCAGGTCGGCTTTGCGCTGCACCGTGTAGCCGGTGACTACTACCTCATCGAGGGCTTTGGAGTCGGTTTGCAGCGTCACCGTCAGCTCGGTGCGGCCTTGCAGGCTGATTTCCTGAGTCACGAAGCCGATGCAAGAGATGACGAGCACGGCGACGCCGGCATCGGGCAGGCTCAGGCTAAAGCGGCCGTTCGCGTCGGTGGTGGTGCCGGTTGTGGTACCCTTCACCACTATCGTCACGCCGGGCAGGCCCTGCTGGTCGGGGCTGGTTACCTGGCCCTGCACCGTAACGGCGGCGGGCGCAGCTGCCTGCTCGGCGGCCGGGCGGGCGGCCAGGCCAGCCAGGGCAGTTTCAGCCGGGCCGGCTGGCGCCTGTCGCGACGTGCCGCCGGGGGCCCTGGGCAGCGAAATCAGGTACACGTTGTGCTGGGTTTTTTCCACCCGCAGGCCGCACAGCGTAATAACGTAGGTTAGCTCCTCCTCCCAGGTGCGGAACTTCAGGGTGCCCAAGTCCACGAACTTATCCTTGACTATCTCGCTACGGTACAAAAAGTAGGCGTGGTGTTCCGCCTTTAGCTGCTGAAGAATGCTTTCGAGGGCGATACCGCGCGGGCCGGCCAGTGGTAGTGACAGGGACGCGGGCGTTGCTTGCTGGCCGGGGGCGGCCAGCGCCAAGGCCGACCCCTGCCCGTAGGCCGGCCAGCCGCCGATAGCCAGGGCGGGCAGTAAGAGCAGCAGCCGAGTAGCGTGTGCCATGGGTGGGAAAGGAAAAGAGCGTGATAAGAGCAAAGCCGCCGGCCGGGGGCGCGTCGGGTGGAGGCCCCGCGCGCCCCGGCCAGCCGAGCGGTTATTCGAGCCGGACCTGGCTGCCCTGGCGGTGCACGCGCACATCGAGGGTTTGGCCGAGGGCCACCAGCAGGCCGTCCAGGTCGCGGGTGGGTAGCGAGCCGGTCAGCTTCTGGGATAGCAGGCGGGGGTTGGCCACCGTTATTTGCAGGCCGTAAGTATCTTGCAGCAAGGCTATCAAGTCGGCCACCGAGGTATCGTTGAAATCCAGCCGCTCGCGGGGCCAGGCCGCGTAGAGCTGAGCCGGCACCGCGCGGCTCACCAGCGGAGCCGCCGGGGTAGCCGCGTCGTACTCCACCAGCTCGCCGGGCTGCATGAGCAGCGGCGGGGCCGAGCCGGCGGTGCGGCGCAATTGAATCTGGCCGGTGCTGAGCACCACCTTGGTGCGGCTGCCGCGGCTGAACACCGAGAACTGGGTGCCGAGCACCGCCACGTCGAGCGGCCCGGTATGGACCACGAATTTCACGTTGTCGGCGGCCTGGGCCACGGCCCGCTGCGCGGGCGGAGCCAGGTGGCGCACCTCGAAAGAGGCGCTGCCGCGCAGCCACACTTCGCGTGCCTGCCCCGGCTGCCAGGTGGGGGTCAGCGTCAGGGCCGCGTCGGCGCGCAGCACCACCCGCGAGCCGTCGGGCAATCGCAAGGCCCGGGGCTGGTCGGGCGGCGCGGCGTAGCGCGCGTAGGTAAGCTGCGCCGGCCGGCGCCACCAGCTCAGCCCAGCCGCCAGCAGCCCGCCCACCAACAAGACCACGGCCACCAGCGCCGGCCAACGGGCCAGCCGCCGCCGCGCGCGCAGGCGCGGCCAACTGGCGGGCCGCCCAACCGGCTCCTGCATACTACGCCAGAGCTTACGTATTTCGGCTTGCTGGAGCGCGGCGGGTACTTGGCGACGCGGCGCGGCGCGCAGCAGCTGCAGCACGGATTCGGCTTCGTGGAAAGCGGCTTCCCGCGCCGGGTGCCGCCCCAGCCAGTCCCGCCAGAACGTCGCGGCCGTCGGGTCGTCGCCGAGCACGAACGCCTGGAAGGATTCGTCGGCCAGAAAGTCTTCGGTCGAGTAAGCGGTGTAGTCCATGAGCCGGAGGTTGGCGGCACCAACCCTGTTTAGCTTTACCACGGGGCTGCCCGCCATTTATACTCATCCGGCGACAACTTTTTTTTCGGCCGGCCCGCGCTGCCGTCGCCGCGGGGCCTGAGTGAGCGGTAAAAACCAACGTTGTCCGCTCAGGCGCTGCTCAGCAGGCACACCAGCGCCAGCGTGACGGCCAACACCCGGCGCAGGGTTTTGAGGGCGTTGAACACCAGGTTGCGCACCGACTGTGGGTTGAGTGACATCACCTCGGCAATACGCTCGTAGGAGAAACCGTCGAAAAACTTCAGGTAGAGCGCCTCGCGCTGGCGCTTGGACAAGTTGTTGAGGGCTTGCAGCAGCCGGGCCTGCTGCTCGGCATCGGTTTGCTGGGCAATGAGGAACTCCTCGTGGGAATAGGTCACCTCGAACGAGTCGGAGTAGGCGGGCAGCAGGTGCCGGTGCTGGCGCAGCAGCTTGGTTTCGTCGCCAATATGCCGGCGCAGCGCCTTAAACAAATACGCCTTGACGACCTGCACGGCGCGTAGGCCCGCGCGCCGTCGCCACAGCTTCTGAAACAAATTCTGGATGCAGTCGCGGACCAGCTCCTCGTCGCCGCTCAGCTTGCGGCCGTAGCCGAACAAGGCCGGGTAGTAGGCATCGAAGAGCGCGGCCAGGGCCTGGGCATCGCCGTCCCGAAAGGCATTCCAAAGCTGGGCGCTGTTCGCTTCGGTCATGGCGGGCGAGGTGAAAAGCAAGCGGGAGCGGGGACGGGTAGGGCGCTGAAGATTACTGAGAAGCGGGAGACGGGCTTAAAAGTTAGCGAGCGGGGCCGACGTGATAATCCACCAGGTCATTGATGGGGGAGCGAATAATTTTGCCGACCGGCATCCCGTGGCTGGTGATGACCTGCGTGAGCGCCTCGCGGAAATTATAGCCCACGGACCCGATGCAGTTGAAGGTATGGCGCTGGTAGTCGGGGTAGTGGGCAATGAGATTCTGAAAAAAGGTCTCGAAGCCCTGCTGCACGATGTCGCGGCAGTAGCCGGCGTCGTAGTGGTCGTAGGCGAACTTGGCGAACGAGGCCAGAAAGCGGTTGGGCAGGGGCTGGTTGTAGAGGTGGTCAAGAATTTCGTCCCGCTCCAGGCCGTAGGTAGCCCGGAACGCCGCCTCCAGGTCTGCTGGCAGCAAGCCGCGCAGGTAGTCGCGCAGCAGGCGCTTACCGAGGTAGGAGCCACTGCCCTCGTCGCCCAGAAAGTAACCCAGCGACTCGACGTGGTAAGTAATCCGCTCGCCGTCGTAAAGGCACGAGTTGGTGCCCGTGCCGAGGATGGCGGCGAAGCCCGGCTGGCGGCCCAGCAAGGCCCGCGCCGCGGCGAGCAGGTCGTGCTCCACGGTCAGGACGGCCTGCGGAAACACGGCCCGCAGGGCATCAGCCACGATGGCCACTTTCGGGGGCGAGTCGATGCTGGCCCCGTAATAATGCAGCTCGGCTATCGCGGCGGGCACGAGCGTATCGGGCAGGTTGGCGCGCAGCGAAGCCACGATGGCGGCCGTGCCCATGAATTCCGGGTTGTAGCCTTCGGTGTTGAAAAAAGAGCGGCGGCCCGCCGCCTCAACCAGGCACCAGCTGCTCTTCGTAGAGCCGCCGTCAGCGATGAGTATCATAAGGCAAAAGTGCTGCCGCAACCAGGAGCAGGATGACCGCAAGCTACCACACGAAGCCTGATTTACGCTGCTCCCGGTTAGCGGCGTTAATCCAGGATACTGCTGACTTGTTGGGCACGACTTCGCCGAGAGAAAATCGGGCCGGTTGGGTGGATGGTTTTACAAACGGACATTTTGGTGAATGAACCCAACCGCCGAAGTGCCCGCTGGCAGCTGGCCAGCGGCCGGCAGGTGATGTCGCTCACCCAGAACTGGTTGGCCTGGATGGAGCGCGGCTGGTCCAGCCGCCGGTTCGGGGGGCAGCGCTGCCCGTGGGTAGAATCGGTGGTGCGCGGGGCGAAGGCCCGGGGCTGCAGCGCCTGCCGTCCGTAACGGCGCAGCCTCGTGCGCAGGGCTTGCCGGCCCACGCGGTGGCCGAGTCCGCGCAGCTCGGCGCGCAGGCGGCGCGTGCCATAGCGGCGTTTGTGGTCGTCAAAAACGATGACCATCGCCGTTTCCCGGGCCGGTTCAGCCCTCTGCGTGGCCCCGGCTGCTTGCGCCTGCCGCCAGGCGTAGTAGCGGCTGGGCACTACGCCCGGCGGCAGGCACAGTTGCTGCGCGGGGTGAGCGCCGCGCTGCTGGTCGATAAATTGCAGCGTACTCACAGGGCCGGGGGACGCGGGAAGACGGCAATGGCTTTTTTAAAATGTCGAGTTCCCGCGCCAGCCGTTTGTTGGCCGCGCGCAGGGTGCGCACCTCAGCAGCCTCGGCCGGGTCAGCGGGCAAAAGCGGCTGGGCCGCTTTCTGCCAGGCATAAATCCGCTTGGCATCGATATTCAGGGCGCGGGCAGCGGCCAGCGTGGAGCGACTTTCGCGGGCCAGCCATGGACCTTCGGCGCGGAAGGCCGCTTCGTAACGCGAGCCGTTTCGTGGGAGGGACTTTTTCCATTAGTTTGGGAAAGCACCACCCAATTCTCTCCCGTTTTACCCGACCACCTCACTTGCATGCTGAGTTCGGCCAGGTTCGATAATCCGGTGCCCAACTGCCCGGCCCGAACCTTGGCCCCGTACTTCTCAAACTGCGGCCCGGTTATCTCGCCCATCACGAAGCGCTCTTCCAGCGTTTCCAGCTTCTGCCCGGCCTCTCGCAACTGCTGCCGCGCGTCCGCGCGCTGCTGGGCCTGGCCTTGGTTGAGCTGCGCCAGATAGGCCGCCGCCGCCAGCCCAACGGGGCCAGCTCCCACGATAACGACGGGTGATGACTACGTAATGTCCATTGTCTTTTTGGGGTTGAGAGGAGACCGGCCGCGACGAACCCGTTGCCATTGGCTTGCGCGGGGTAGGACGTGCCGCCTTCCAAAGAGACGCAGCCGACGGGCGGTAATAGTCCAACCCATTGCCCGTAGAACTTCGCCGGTGGCCGTTCTATTTTGGGGCAGTTTCAAGCATAGCTGCTTATCTACTGGTTACTTCCCGTTGCGAACTGCTTGAGGACTGTCCCAAACTTTGATGAAACCTTGAGTTTGAGGAGCCGACTGTAGCTTGCAACTTCTATTTTCCAAGTGGAAAACGCTCCGATGAATCCTGCTGCTGCCTGTACCCCGCACCTGCTCGTCTTTGCCCGCGAACCGGTGCTGGGGCGCGTCAAGACCCGCCTGGCGGCGGGCATCGGGGCGGCGGGCGCGCTGGCCGTGTACCGCGAGCTGCTGGCCCTGACCGCCGCCGCCGTCGCCCAGGCCCAGGTGCCCGCCACGGTGTGGCTGGCCGAAGCCCCGGCTCCGCCGGCCGACCCCGCCCGGCCCCGGCCCGAATGGCCCGGCCTGCCCTGGCGGGTGCAGCCGCCCGCCGGCTCGCTGGGCGAGCGCATGGCCCAGGCGTTTGGCGCGGCCTTCGGGGCGGGGGCCGGGCGGGTCGTCATCATCGGCACCGACTGCCCCGGCCTGAGCGCCGACCTGCTGCACCAAGCCTTCGACTCCTTGCGCGACCACGACCTGGTAGTGGGTCCGGCCGACGACGGCGGCTACTACCTGCTGGGAATGAAGCAGCTGCACCCGGCGCTGTTTGCTGACAAAGCCTGGAGCACCGCCACCGTGCTGCCCGACACCCTGGCCGATGCCGCCCGCCTGGGCCTGCGCGTGGCCCACCTGCCCCCGCTCTCCGACGTGGATTCGGCGCAGGACCTGGCCGCTTGGCGCGGGCGCTAACTTCGGCGGCTCTGGCTGTTCTGGCAGCTCAGGCAGTCGGGCAGGGCGGCCGGCGGCGCTGGTAAAAGTCGGCGGCGGCGCAGGCCAGCACGGTGCCGTATTCGAGGGCCAGCAGCGGGCCGCTTTCGGCGTAGGCCGGGGTACGGTAGGCGGCGTAGGAAAGCACCGCCAGGCCCGCCCACGCCCAGGCGTAGCGCAAGGACGAAAAGCAGCTCAGCGCCACCAGCGGCACCAGGTACCAGGGATGCACCACGGTAGCCAGCGCGAAGTAGCCGCTGAGCGTGAGCAGCAGCCACTGCGGCAGCGCCGTCAGCGGGGGCCGCCCCGCCCGCCCGGCGCGCCCCGCCAGCCCGCCCGTGAGGCCGGCCGCGCCCAACCCCAGCAGCGGCCCCAGGCGGCCCACCTGGTCGTAGCCGGTGAGCCAGAAACCCAGCGCCCGCAGCCCGTAGAACACGCTGGCATTGAACTCGAAGCGTTGAAAATACAAGTCGAGGCTGCGGCCCACGTGCCCAACTTGCGCCGCCTGCCCAACATGCCCCGCCAGCAGCCCCGCCCAGAGCGGCAGAAACAGCAGGGCCAGGCTGCCGGCCAGCGCCAGCCCGAAGCGCCGCAGAGGGCGCTGCCCCGGCTGGCTCAGGTGGCGGGCCAGCAGGGGCAGCGCCAGCAGGGGCAGCAGCTTGGTAGCCACGGCCAGGGCCAGCGCCCCCGCCGCCAGGCGCAGGCGGCGGCGGGCCAGCAGCGCGCCCGTCAGCAGCAGCAAGCTCACCACCACGCCCTCCATGTGCACGTTGCCGGCGGTTTCCACCACCACCAGCGGGTGCAGCAGGTAAGCCAGGGCGCGGCGGGCGGGCCAGCCCGCTCGCGGCAGCAGCCAGAGTAGCAGCGCCGCCGCGCCCGCGTCGGCCAGCAGCAAGGCCAGGCGCACCACCACCAGAAAGCCGGTTTGGGAAGTCGGAAAAACCCGCGCCGCCGCGCCGTACAAAGCCTGGCACACGGGCGGATACACCGAAAAATAGTCCGGCGAATTGAGGCGCGGCAGCAGGCGGCGCAGTTCGGCCAGCGGCAGGGCGGCCGAGTCGGGCGGCGGGGTGCGCAGCAGCTGCCGGGGCGTTTCGGCAAACGGGCTGTGGCCGTGGCTCACCAGCAGGCCGTCCCAGCGAAAGCGGTAGAAGTCGTCGCTCAGCGCCGGGGTGGCCGGCAGCCACAGCAGCCGCAGGGCCAGCGCCGCCCCCAGCCCCCAGCGCAGCGGCAGCCGCGTGTGCAGCAGCCAGACGTAGGCCGCGCCCGCCCCCGCGAACAGCCCCAGCAGCTGCCCGAACTGCGGCCGGGGCGTGGCATAGGCCAGTGCTCCGTGGGTAGCCCCCAGCACCAGCAGGGCCAGAAGCTGGCTGGCCCGCCGCCGGGAAAAGGTTTCTGGTTTCTGGTTTCTGGTTGAAGGCATTTTTCCTTGCGCGGAATGTCATTCCTGCTGGCGAGGACAAATATCTTTACTAAGCATTCGGTCAGAAACAACTTGGTGGTATCGTCCTTACGGAGCGCCTCACCCCCCGGCCCCCTCTCCGAAAAGGAGAGGGGGCCGGGGGGTGAGGCGCTCCGTAAAGGCAGTTAATCACCAGTACTTGAAAATCGTCCACAGAATTTTGTAGCCCGCACCCAGCGTGCCGCGCACCGTGCCCGATATTTTGCTATGCCCGATGCGGCGGCGGTAGCGCACGGGCACTTCTACCACGCGCAAGCCCAGGCGGGCGGCTTTGACCTGCATCTCGACCGTCCAGCCGTAGTTGGTATCAACCATGCCCAGGCGGGCCAGCGCGTCGGCCCGGATGGCGCGAAACGGCCCCAGGTCGGTGTGGGTGCCGCCCCAGCGCAGGCGCAGCAGCCGCGCGGCCAGCCAGTTGCCCACGCGCTGCTGCGGCAGCAAGGCCCCGCGCTCGCGCTCGCCCAGCGCCCGCGAGCCAATCACCAGCTCGGCCGCCCCGTTCAGCAGCGGTGCCAGCAGGGCGGGCATCTCTTCGGGAAAATCGGAGTGGTCGCCGTCGAGAAACACGATGATTTCCGGTCGCTGGCCGGGCGGCTGGGCGGCGTAGTAGGCCAGCCCGGTCAGGCAGGCTTGGCCGTAGCCAGGGCGCGGCTCGGCCACCACGGTGGCCCCGGCGGCGCGGGCGGCGGCGGCAGTGCCATCGGTCGAGGCATTGTCCACGACCAGTACCTGCTGGGCCAGTCCAGCCGGAATCTCGCCCAGCACCCGCCCGATAGCCAAGGCCTCGTTGTGGGCCGGGATGAGAACGCCAATGCGCGGGGAAACGGGCAAAATGGGAAATAAAGTGGGGGTGGGCGCAAAAGAACAACCGGGCCGGGCAATCGGCCCGACGGGCGGGCTACGTAGGTGCCGGGGCGGGTAAGAAGCTGGTTGAGTTAGCATTTTCTGTCGTTATCTAGCTCAGATATGAAACGTTAGACATGAGACGTTAGACATGAGACATGAGACTTTCTCGGCGAGCGTCTGACGAGGAGTCTCATGTCTCATGTCTAACGTCTCATGTCTAATCCAAACAGCGACCAAGTGCCTTGTTCGGGCGTTCATTTGTGGCCTATGCACCTCGTTATTATTGGCAACGGCATTACCGGGGTTACGGCGGCCCTCACGGCGCGGCGGCTCTCGGCTGAGGCCCGCATCACGCTCGTCTCGGCCGAGAGCACCCACCACTATTCGCGCCCGGCCCTGATGTACCTCTACCTGGGCCACGTGCGCTACACCGACGTGAAGCCCTACGAAGACTGGTTCTGGGCCGAAAACCGCCTGACGCTCGTGCAGGCGGAGGCTACCGGCGTAAATACCGCCGCCCGCACCGTGCAATTCGCCACGGGCCAGGACCTGGCTTACGACTGCTTGCTGCTGGCGACCGGCTCGGTGGTGCACCGGGCCGACTGGCCGGGCCAGGACCTGGGCGGGGTGCAGGGCTTTTACGGCCTGCCCGACCTCGAGCGCATGGCCCGCGACACCCAGGGCATCGGGCGGGCCGTGGTAGTGGGCGGGGGCCTGATTGGGGTCGAGCTGGCCGAAATGCTGCATTCGCGGGGCATCGCCACCACCTGGCTCGTGCGCGAAAGCCGCTACTGGCAGTCGGTGCTGCCCCCCCAAGAGTCGGCCCTGGTGGCGGCCCACGTTCGCCGCCCCGGCCTTGATTTAAGATTGAATACTGAGCTGGGCGAGGTGCTGGGCGATGCCCAGGGCCGGGTGCGGGCCGTGCGTACGGCGGCCGGCGAAGAGCTGCCCGCCGGCTGGGTGGGCCTGGCCACCGGCGTGGTGCCCAACCTGGCCCTCGC
>Ga0209511_1001910_pt1 | contig 17753 bp, 14 predicted proteins | sample SSSSmetaG_FD_184141 | JGI IMG/M metagenome (GOLD analysis project Ga0209511, IMG submission 184141) | Glacier valley bacterial and archeal communities from Borup Fiord, Nunavut, Canada, to study Microbial Dark Matter (Phase II) - ​SSSS... | ecosystem: Environmental > Aquatic > Freshwater > Ice >...
GAGGTCGATGGCTACAAGGTGCTACGGGTCCTCGTCGCCGACTTCGGGCTCGCCGCGTACGCGAGCGAGGCCGTCGCGGCCGCTGGCACGCATGCGTACATGGCCCCCGAGCAGCGGGCGGGCGCCGCCGCGGACGCGCGCGCCGATGTCTACTCGTTCGCGAGCTCGGTGCGCGAGGCGATCGGTCAACAGCCCCACGCGCGACGGCGGCGGCAGCTCGAGCGCCTGCTGACCGCGGCGCTCTCCGACGATCCGGCGATGCGACCCGGCCTCGCCCGCGTGCTCGCCGCGCTCGGACCTCGTCGAAACCGGAGGGACCTGATCGCGATCGGGGCACTCGTCGTGTGCGGGCTGGCTCTCGCCGCGGTGGTCGCGACGCGGCCAGAACCGATCGCCGCCGAACGTTGCGACGCGGGCATGGCGTGGGATCCCGTCGCGTGGCGTGCGACCGCGTCCGCCGTCCCGACCTGGGTGCAGCGCCGCGCGGTCACCGTCATGGCGGACCGCGCCGGCGAGGTCGTCCGGCTCGGCGCGCCGGCGTGTCTCGGTCCGGCCGCCGAGCGTCACGCGTGGATCCGCTGCCGCGCGCTGCAGGCGGGCACCGAAGGCGTGACGCTTGCGTCGCTCTCGGTGCGCTGGCCGAGCTACGCCGGCCTCGACGATGCGCTCGCGTTGCCGTGGCCTTCGACGTGCGTGTCACGTGCAGCAACCCTCGAGGCGGTCCTGGAACCCACCGGTGACGGCGATCGCGCAGCGCTCGTCGCCGCTCGCGCGCAGCTCGATCGGTTGCGCGTCGCGCGACTCGCGAACCGGCCGGCGACGGACCGCTCCGCCTTGCGCGCGTCGCTCGCGGCGATCGCCGCGCCCTGGCCGATCGTCCGCGAACGGCTCGCCGTGCCGCTCGCGCTCGAGGACGCGCGCGCTCTGCCCATCCAGCGCCGGACCGAGGTCCTCGAGGCCGCCGTCGCGCTCGCCGAACGGTCGGGAGATTCCGTCGGCAGTGCGTACGCGTGGCTCGCGCTCGCGCAGGTCCGCGTCGCGTGGCCGCCCGACGAGGCGACCACGCGGCGCGCCTTCGAACAGGCCGGCTGGGCGATCGAGCGGATCGGCACGCCGCCCGAGCTCCAGGTCACGTGGCTCGGCCTCGCGACCTCGCGAGCGTGGCAACACAGCGACGCCGCCGCCGCGCGCGGCTACGCGGCACGCGCACGCGAGCTCGCCGGGGCGTCGCCGACCCAGCGCAGCGCCGCCCTCCACGCACTCGTCGCCGCCGCGGGCGCGAGCGCCGACTTCGCGACCCAGCGGGCGGCCCTCGAGGAGATCCTCGCCGAACCGATGCTCGCGGCGCCAGAGAATGCGCTCCAGGCCCACCTGACCTATTCGATCTACGCGCAGTGCTTGTACGAGCTCGGCGACCAGGCTGGCGCACTTGCCGCGATCGACCGCGCGGACCGCCTCGGCAGGACCGCGGGGATCGAACCGCGCGCCCAGGCGGACGTGAATGTGACCCGCGCCGGGATCGAGCTCGAGCTGGGTCACCCCGCGACCAGCCTCGAGCTGCTCACCGCCGCCGAGACCCTGCTCGCGGCCGATCCCGACGATGCAACGCTCGGCCAGCTGTTCTCGCTGCGCGCGAACGTGCTCCTCGCGCGCCACGATCTGCAAGGCGCGGCCGCGGCCGCCGAGGTCGGCGCTCACATCACCGAACGCCGGCTCGGCGCGACCTCCGAGGAGTACCTCTACGCGCTCGCGACGGTAGGCGAGCTCGCGCTTCGCCGAGGAGACCTCGAACGCGCGACCATCATCACGACGCGCGTCGAGGCCGTGACGCGCGCGACCTACGGCGCCGCGGCGTCGCGGTCCGCCTTCGCCACGTCTCACCTCGGCACGGTGCTCGCCGCGCGGGGCGAGCTCGAGCAAGCTCGCGCCAAGTTCGCGAGTGCGATCGCGGTCCTCGCGGCGGCCCACGACACCACGCCCGAGGCCGCGGAACCGATCGGGGCACTCGCACGGATCACGAGCGATCCTCGGACCTCGCGCGAGCTCGCCGAGCGCGCCCTCGCCGCCTGGCGCGATCAGCCCGCGTGGCACGATCAGTATGACAGCCTCGCGGAGTGGCTCGCGGCTCACCCGCGCGGCGCGCGCTAGATCGCTCAGGATCAGTCGACGCTGAGCGTCTCGCACGCGCGGACGAACGCGGGCCGCTGCGACTCCTCGAACGTGGCGACCTCGCAGGTGAGGACGACCTTCGCGCTCTCGAGGACCGCCGATCCGAGATACTCGGTCGCGTCCGTGAGGTTGCCCTCGACCATCTTCTGCGACTTCTTGGTGCCGTACGCGAACGTACCCTTGCCGCCCGCGAGGTCCTTGGTGTCGAGCTTCTTGTCCATCCGACCCATCAGCTGCGACCGCAGCTGCGCGGCTGTGCCATCGCCCTTCGTCCACCACGTGACCGACACGAACGTGCCGATCCCGGAGTGCTCGCCCGGCATGGCGAAGCGCATCGAGGTGTTGCCAGGTCCGGTCTGGATCGGCTCGTTCGCGACAAACCCTGCGGGCAACCGCAGCTTGAAGGTCGGATCGGTGTGCGCGTACTCGATCGTCGCGCCGCCGCCCGCCGGGGCCGACGGCTCGACGGGCTTGGCCGCCGCCGGTGCGTGCGCGGGAGCCGCGGGCTGATCCTTGACCTCGACCTTCTCGGTCTTGCTGCACCCGGCGAGGCCGGCGAGGCCGGCGAGGCCGGCGAGGCCGGCGAGGCCGGCGAGGCCGGCGAGAGTGGAGCCGGCGAGCGCCGCGACCAGCGGCCGGCCGAGGAGATGCGTCAGAGAGTGAGCGGTTGACGAGGGCGGGGCGATTCGTGAGGTGTGCATGTTGTGCCTGTATATGCAGGCCCGCGCGCGATGTTGCACCGCACCGGGAGCGCAACGGTTACCGAGGCTTGGCCGTTGCGGTATGCTCCGCCGGTGACCGCCTTGGTGGCTCCTGTCGAGCGCGCCTTCGCACGCGGACGCGAGGCGTGGCCGGCGATCATCCTCAGCGAGGCGCAGTTCGCGGAGCGCGCGACGACGATCGACGAGGCGCACCTTGCCGCGCACGCCGCCGAGCTCTATCTGTGCGTGGCCTGTGCGGTGCACGATCCAGCGGCGCTGCGCGAGCTCGACGGCCTGCTCAAGCGCGCGTTGCCGCTGGCGCGGCGCTACTGCCCGGATGCCGCCGCGGAGCAGGAGCTGCTGCAACGCACGCGGATCCACCTGCTCGTCCCGGTCGCGGACGCACCCCCACGCATCGCGATCTACGACGGTCGAGCAGCGCTCGCGACGTGGCTCGGTGTCGTCGTCACGCGGATGGCGCTCTACCTCGCACGCACCAATCGAAATGCGCCCGAGATCGCGACGGAGTGGTTCGACGTCGTCGCGAGCCTGCCGACGGGACAGCCCGAGCTCGAGGCGGTGCGCGAGCGGTACGCCGCGCTGTTCAACGGGGCATGGCGCCGTGCTGCGAACACGCTCACCTCCCGGCAGCGGACCCTGCTGGCGATGTGCTTCGTCGAGCGCTGCTCGATCGAGACGATCGCTGCGACCTACGCGGTGCACCGCGTGACGGTGTGGCGCTGGCTCGAGCAAGCCAAGGAGGCGCTGCTCACCCGAACGCGCGAGCTGCTGGTCAGCGAGCTCCCGGCGGATGCGCCCGGCACGCAGTCGCTGCTCGAGCTCGTGGGCAGCCAGCTCGATCTCGGCCTGTCCGCGTTCGTCGCGGCATGAGCCAGGCGCGGGTGATCGCCGCGCTCTGACGCGCGATGCAACGTCGGTGGTGCCCGGCAACCTCATGCGAACCCCACGGATCGTCCCGCCCTCGTTGTTGTCTCGGCCGCTTTCCGGCCTACCCCTGCTCGTTGCCTTCGCCGGCTGCAGCCTGCTCCCGGCTCAGCTCCGAGGCTCGTCGTCGTCGAGCTCGGCCGCTCCGTCGGGAGCTGGCAACGACGCCACCTCGCACAGTGCGGCCGCCGCGCCCGCCGGCGACGTCGATGCGCAGCTGCTCAAGATGCTCGGTGATGAGGCCCGCTATGGCGCCTCCGATGTCCAGCACAAGCCGTCGGTCTGCCCGGTCAAGCCCGGCCAGCGCGCCGTGGCGGTCTGGGTGAACGGTGCCAATGCGCGCGGCGAGCACGACCTCGAGTGCTTCACCGGTGACGACATCGCGTTCCGATCGCTGATGACCGCGACCAGCGCGAGAGAAGTCTATGACCGGCACCTCAACCAGACCGTCGGCGACGATGTCGCGACCAAGGACAAGCTCGCGATCCTGGTCACCCCGGCCGGTCCCACCGGGCCCGCGATCTGGGGCTTCGAGCTCGGCGCCGTGGACGCGATGATCAAGATCCCGCTCAAGCCCGGCGTGGACATCAGCAAGCTCAGCCGCACGCAGCTGTTCGCCAAGTTCGCGGAGGTCACGAGCACCGACCAGGCCATCGCCCAGGTCCTCACGCGTGATCGCGCGAGTGCCATGACAGCCGACCTCGCCGCGACCCGCACGCGGCTCCTGACCGAGACCGCGGCCTACATCAAGTCCAAGGCTGCCGAGTGGGCGAAGCAGGAGGCCGAAGAGCTCGCCAAGGTCACCTTCCCACGCCCGGGCATGAGCGACGCGCGGCTCGTGAAGGTCGTGCGGGATTACATGGTCGACCGCACCGACAAGACCGATATCGATCCCAAGCTTGTGAAGAAGGTGCTCGTCACGGGCACCAACTGGGCGATCCGCCACGATGACTACGGCGTGATCCAGGGCAAGGTCAGCGATGTCACGGTCGGCGTCGCGCGCGCCGATGCCCGTTGCGCGTTCGTCACGCTCGAGGTCCAGAAGGACTACGCCGGCGGCGGCACGTACAACGAAGCTCCGTACGTCAACGGCATGCAGACGGGGTGGACGTCGATCCTCTGCGATCGCATCAAGTAGCGACACGGTATCGCGCCGCCGTGGCGCGTGCTGCGGTCGCGTCACAGGCTCTCATGGCGCCGGCGATCCGGCCGAGCAGGTGATGATCGCGGTCCGGCAACGCGCACCGTGATCGGTGCGGGCCCGCCTTTCGAGATGCGAGCCCCCCCGAGCGCCACGATCCAGCGATCGGCGGGGCCGCGCGCGATCACGTGCGCGAGCTCGGCTTTCACCCGTGTGCTCACAGGTTGATGTCGAACTCGGCGCGCGTACGCGGGACATCGAACTGGCCTGGCTCGACTTCGTGCACTGTTTTCCTATAAAACTTGACGTCGACACCTTCGACTGGACAGCACTGGTCTGGGCGGCGGCGCCGTCCCGATCCACCGCTTCGGGCGTCGGGTTGCCCGGTCCCACAAAGCCGTGCGCGGCGGAGATCACGGCCTTGGAGCCGCGCACCGCCACCGAAACGCTTGCGTCGTCACCGAGGTCGCCGATGACGATGTCCACGCCGGCGGGGAGCGCGCTCGTACGCGTGCGGTCGCGCGTCATCACGCGCACGCGCTCCCCAGCGTCCACGAGCTTCCGTATCAGCTGTCTGCCGAGCGTGCCGGTGCCCCCTGACGAGAATCACTACATCCCCCTGTCGGGGCTGCCATTCTGCGCTGCCGTGAGCCTCTGACGGACGCCGGCGTCCGCGCCGGAGGTTGACGAGTCCACCGGTTCAAGGAACATGCGCCCGCTCACGATGCAGCCCTCCTCGACCCGGAAGATGAACACGCCCCGCATGCAGTGCGCAGCGCCGTCGCGCCTCGTGCCCACCATCTCCCATTCAGTCCACGCGCTGCTGCCGTCTCGGGCGAAGCCGAGGAGACTGGCCGTCAGGTCGCCGACGGCACCGAGGATCTGCGTCCAATTCCGTCGGACGTGTTCCCTCCCTTGGAACGAGCGCGCGGGGTGGAGGGGAGAGTCGAGCGTGTAGCTCTCCCCGAAGCAAGCAACGATGGCTTCGACGTCGTGCGCGTTCGTGGCGCGGAGCAGGCGCTCGATGGTTGGCATCGGATCAGCGTTCGCTTGACTCATGGGAGCTCCTCGTATTCGGGACATTATACTGTAGCGAATACGTAGTAGTGTAGGAAGTGTGCTTGGTCCGTGTTCCTCGAAAGGGGCTACGGCGCAACGACGGTCCTTGCCATCGCCGAGCGTGCCGACGTCTCAGTCGAGGCGATCTACAAGGTTGTTACCACCGTGCGCTCGAAGGGTGAGGGCCCACGCCGGCGGAGCAGCGATCGAACGCCATGAACGCGAGCGAGGAGGATCTTCTTGCGTTCGGCCGGCTTGGGAGCGCGCGTGAACCACACGTGGACCTCGGCCCATTCGAGGTAGCTCGCGTCGCCGGCGCCGACGAAGGGGAACGGAATCGCTGACGGCGCCGGGACGGCAGGTTTGCGCTTCGCTGCGGTGGACACACGCGGAGAGTAATCGCGAATCACAGCGCCCTCGCGCTACTGGTGGCACTATGGCGCGCATGCCGTGTCGTCTGTTTTCGATCGTCGCGATGCTTGGGGTCTCCGCCGTCTCGCACGCAGCTACTCTCCGCGTCGGACCGAGCGAGACGTACACGACGATCGCCGCCGCGGCCGCGGCATCGGCAGATGGCGACGTGATCGAGATCGACGCGGGCACGTACCACGAGGCGGTCATCTGGCAGCACGCGCAACTCACGATCCGCGGAGTCGGAGGCCGGCCCGTGATTGACATGACCGGCCAAGCGATCTCGAACGGCAAAGGCATCTTCGTCAGCGCCGGCGCGGACGCGGTGTTCGAGAACCTCGAGCTCGTCGGCGCGTCGGTCACCGATGGCAACGGTGCCGGGCTCCGCTGGGAAGGCGCCGGAACGCTCGCCGTGCGCGACTGCGTGTTTCGGAGCAACGAGGACGGCATCCTCGGCGGCAACGTTGGCGGTCTCCATCCCGAGAACGTCGCGACGATCGAAGGCAACGAGTTCGTCGACAACAGCCGCGGCACGCCGGGCCAGACCCACAGCGTCTACTTCGGAGAGGCCGACACCGTCACGTTTCGCGGCAACTGGAGCCATGCGCTGTATCCAGGCGGCAGCGATGTTGGCCACCTCTTCAAATCGCGCGCCCGCCACAACCTCGTGCTCTACAACCGCCTGACCAGCGAAGACACGCCCTCGAGTTATGAGCTCAACTTGCCCGAGGGTGGAGAGGCCTACGTGGTCGGCAACCTCATCCAGCAACGGGTCGGAGGCCAGCGGATCATGATCTCGTTCGCTGATGGTGACGGGACGCAGTACCCGAGCTCTCAGCTCTACGTCGCGAACAACACGTTCGTGAGCGAGAGCGCCGGCGACGCGACGTTCGTCCGTACGATCCAAGCCGACGCGAAGCTCGTGCTCACAAACAATCTGTTCGTCGGGCCTGGCACGTTGACCAACGGTGGCATGCCGACCCTCATCGGGAACCTCGCGACGCAAGCGCCCGGGTTCGTGGACCAGGCCATGTACGACTATCACCTCGCGGCCGGCTCACCCGCGATCGATGTCGGCATGGATCCGGGAACCAGCACGGCGATGTCGCTGCTTCCAGTCCAGCAGTACGTGCATCCGCGAATGGTCGAGTCGCGCGCGGCGGTCGGCGTCCTCGATGTCGGCGCGTACGAGTTTGGCAACGTGCCCACAGGTGGCGACTCCGCGATCAGCGGCGACGCGGGCACGAGCGCGCCGTCGATGGCCTCTGGCTGCGGTTGCAACGCACGAGCGCCGTCGCGCGCCAGCTGGATGTTGCTTGCCATCGTGGGGTTCGCGCTCCGGCGGCGACGTCAGGCCTAGCGAACGCGCTGGGTCCACGACGCCTTCACGAACGCCATCGACCGAATCTCCTCGACGGTCGCTTGCTCCTCGAGCCACCGCGTTACCGCCGCGACGGTACGAGCAACCTTCGTAAACGACGCGCGTAGAACGACCGTGCTCTTGTCGTAGACACGTTGCGCAGCGCAGGTCTTCAGCGACGCGGCAGGTGCGCTCGAGACCTCAGCGCTGAACGCCCCCCCGCGTTTCCGAATATGTGCGCGGAGCGAGCAGCCTGTCCTTCATCAACTCGGCGTCGAGTGGTGCGATCGTGAGGTCCGCTGCGGAGCCCACGAATGGCGCGATCGGATACGCGGCGAGCGCGCCCTCGATGAGCTCGATCGCCTGCTCGACATCGCACTCCGTTCGCGTCGCGCCAATCTCGACGATGTAACCACTTCCCGTGAGCGGCGGTCGAATCGCAGGCAGCCCGGCATTCACTCACGGATAGTGGGAGCTCGCCGCAAAACAGAGCTGATAGTGAGACGTGAACGAAAAGAATCGCGTCGGCAGCTCGCGCTCGAGGAGCCGTTCGAGCAGCGGCCTCGAAGCTGCGAGCGTATCGTCGGGATCACCGAGTCGGTCGCGCACGAGTATCCAGTGCCAACGCGCAGCTTCACCGCGCTCGAACAGTTCGGCGTGGTTCTCGATCACGACACCATCGGTCTTTAGATCAGCGAGCGTCGCGCCGTGTAACCACTGCGAAACCGCCGCCGCTGGGTCTGCGGTGACGTCCCCCGACGCAACGTGCGCGGGACCGAGCATGAACGAGGCGTCAACCGCCCTGCCCTCGCCGACGTGCAGCTGGCACGACCGACCCTCTCCGTAGATCCACAGTGACGACGGACGCCGACGCCGGGGTTCCCGCTGTTCTTGCTGAGCGACAATTACATCTCCCCGCTGGGTGGATGTAATTGACGTCAAGCACAGTTCTCGGATCTCACCGCGATCGTCGCGGGTCAGATCCTCCAGAGCTTCCAGTCTGCGTCGACGAGCTTCAACGTGACGCGCGCCTACTACCAGATGAGTAGGTTGCTTGCCTACGTCTACGTGATCGGCGGCTACGCGCCGGTGTAAGCGGACCCGTTCACGGGCCTGCCGGTCGAGGCGGGTCCCACGGATCTCGTCGAAGGCCACCAGCAGTAAGGAGCGGCACGTTCGTCACCTTGCCCGCGACCGAGGATGCTTACCTCGTGCGCGTTTACTCACTCCGTCAAGCAACTTTCAACCGACATCGTCGTCGCGGTAACATGGTGCCATGACGTCGAGTAAGTTCGGTCTGGTTAGCCTGGTGATGCTGCTGTTCGCGTGCGGTGGCAAGCATAACGCGAACGTCGATAGCAACGGCAACGGCAGCAGCGACGGCACGGGCGCGAACTGCGCGACGTTCGGGGGAGCATGCACGGGCGACATCGATTGCTGCTCGGGGATCTGCGATCCGACGACCGCGACCTGCGCCGTCAACGTCGCGATGTGCGGCGCCGCGAACACCGGCTGCTCGGCGAACACCGATTGCTGCTCGGTGAGCTGTGTCAACAGCGTGTGCTCGGGCACGCAGTGTGTCGCCGATAACGCGGCGTGCTCGACCAACGGCGAGTGCTGCGGTGGTTCGTGCGGGTCTGGCGGCACGTGCACGCCGCTCAACACGACGTGCAAGACCGACGGAAACCCGTGCGCCGGTGGGACCGAGTGCTGTTCGCAAGCGTGCAACGCGAGTGGCCACTGCGGCCCGTCGTCGTACTGCACGCAGGGCGGCGACTCGTGCGCTCACGACGCGGAGTGCTGCGGTGGAATCTGCAACATCGCGAGTGGCCAGCAGCTCGGCACGTGCACGCAACCGATGACCGGCGCGACCAACTGCTCGGCGGGTGTCGACGGGACCGTCTGCACGGACTGCGGCGGCTGCTGCAGCCGGCTCTGCGAGATCTACGCCCCGACCGGCGTCAAGATCTGCCAGCCCGCCGAGGGCTGCCGCGTCGATGGCGATCTGTGCCATCAGGACGGCGACTGCTGCGGCGCCGCCGGGACCGGGCTGCCGGGTGCTGGCCACGTCACGTGCATCAGGCAGAGCCCGACCGATCCGGTCGGCGTGTGCCGCAACCCCATGGCGTGCGCGCCCGAGGGCGAAATCTGCCACTACCAAAATTATCAGACGTGCGGAAACTCGTCCGCGCGTAACGACTGCTGTGGTGGCCTCGGAGGCAATCCGTCGGCCGTGTGCAAGCTCGACCAGCTCGGCATCCCGCGCTGCTACGGTCTCGGCACGGTGTGCCGCCAGGCCGGCCAGACCTGCGCGGACTCGCTCGATTGCTGCAATGGAACGCCGTGCGTCTCGAATGGCATGGGCCAGCTCGTGTGCGGCGCCACGGCGTGCCAGCAGACGGGCACGACCTGCACGCAGACCGCGGACTGCTGCAACGGTTCAACGTGCATCTTCGGCAACGGCCAGACCTACGGCACGTGCGGCACGGGCGGTTCGTGCCAGCAGAGCGGCCAGACGTGTAGCGCCGCGTCGGCGTGTTGCAGTGGTGCGACCTGCATCGACACGACGACAAACGCGGCGTGCGGCGCGACCCAGACGACCGGCTGCGCGTGCTACGCGCCGATCTTCTGACAGGTAACGCGCCGACGCCCCGAGCCGGGCCCCGCTCGCTGCCGCGGTTGCGCGCGCCGTTGACCGGCGCGGCATGGCACCGCGCTCGCTGTTTTGAACGTCGAAGAACCTAACCGAAAGATCGAATGTCTACCTCGCTTCGCCTGCTCAGGATCTCCACCACCCTGCTCGTCGCCGCGTGCTCGGGCAACAACAACACCCCGGCGGATGCGCCACCGCCCGATGCGGCGCTCGCGCCGGCGGTCACCGCGGTCATGCCGAACCCGCTGTGCTCGGACGGGATGACGCTGACGATCACCGGCACGAACTTCAGCCCGAACGCGACGGTCACCATCGATAACGCGCCGGTCTCGGCGACGGTGACCGACGCGATGGACATCACGGTCACCATCCCGGCCGGCACGATCGTCAACGGTAGCAACGCGATCACCGTCACCAACCCCGACGGAAAGTCGGCGATGGGCACGCTCACGGGCGAGGCCAAGCCGCTGATGTTCTTCGTCGACCCGAACGTGCTGGGTGCGAACATGACAGCGCGAGTGTCGGTCTACATGTCCGGCTTGACGACGACGGTCACCAGCGTGTCCGTGCAATTACACGCTGGCGGCTCGGCGATGCAGCTCACCAACGTCGCGGCGGTGCCGAACCACACGAACCAGATCCAGGCGACAGTCACGAGCGGCACGCTTGCCGCCGGCGCGTACGACGTCAACATCACCGACGGTATCTGCACCGCTACGCTGGCGAGCGGGCTGACGATCGTCGGCACCCCGGACATCACGGTCGCGAAGGTCCTGCCTCCGTTCGGCGATCCGACCCAGGCGACCGCGATCACGATCTCGACGTCGGGGTATCCGCTGACCCAGACCCCCCGCGTCTATCTCTCAAGCGGCGGCACGGCGACGGCGCTCTCCGCCGTGAGCTGGCAATCAGCGACCTCGGTCTCCGCGGTGGTCCCGGCCAACGCACTCGCCGCTGGCGACTACGATGTCATCGTGATCGATCCGGTCGATGCAAACGGCGCGCATGTCGGCTTGCTCGCCGCAGGCTTTCACGTGGTCGCGACCCCGCCGGCGATCGCGAGCGTCACACCCACGACCGTGGTCGCGACCCAGACGACGACCCTCGCCGTCGCCGGCTCGGGCTTTGCGACCGGCACAACACCGACCGCGTACTTCACAGAGTGCACGGCGCCCGCGGGAGTCACCCTCCCGACCCTGCCGCTCGCGCTGTCGCCGATCAGCGGCGCGACCGCGACGGGCCTCGACGTGACCGTGAATGCGAGCTCGGTCCCGGCGAGCGCGGCGTGCGTGCTGCGGATCATCAACGGCGCCGTCGCCGATCCGACCAACCCCTGCCCCGCGGGTGGCACGTGCGTCCCGTTCGTGGATTTCTCGGCGATCGCGTTCGTCTCCGGCTCGGGTAACCTCGGGACCTGGACGCCGTCGACCGGTTCGAATACCGACTCGGTGCTCCAGCTGCCGGCCGCTCGCTCTCGGCTCGGCGTGGTCGCGGGCCACGTCACCGCCCAGGCGCGGTTCTTCTATCAGGTCGGCGGCGATGACGGCACGCTGGCCAATGCCTCGAGCGCGGTGGTCTCGACCCAGCTCGACGAGCTCGGCAACCTGCTCGGCTGGACGACCCAGCGCAACGGCATGGTGGCCGCGCGCACCGGCGCCGCGGTGATCCGCGTCGGGCAATTCATCTACGCGATCGGCGGGTCGAACGGCGCGGCCGCGCTCGCCACCGTGGAGCGCGCGAGGATCCTCGATCCGCTCGACGTGCCGGCCGTCCCGGCGATCGATCTGGCGCCGAGTGCGCCCGGCCTGGCCGCGGGCACGTGGGTGTATCGCGTGACCGCCGTGCGCGCGGCGAACGACGCGTCGAATCCCGCGGGCGAGACGCTCGCCTCGGACCCATTGAACGTCACGCTGCCCGATCTGTCGAACCTGACAGCGACTCCCCTCGCGAAGGTGATCCTGACCTGGCCGGCGATGCCGAACGTCGTCTCGTACAACATCTACCGCACGCCCGCGACCGGCGAAGACGCTACGCAGGTCCAGCTCGTCGCCAACGTCGCGCAGGCTGCCACGACCATCTCGTTCGAGGACACCGGCCTCGCGACGACCGCTCGGTCCCCGCTGCCGATCGGCGCGACCGGCAGCTGGCACGCGGTCACTAACCTGACGACCGCGCGGTTCGGTGGCGCGGCGGCGATCGCGCAAGGCCCGGTCACCGCGACGACGAGCTCGATCTTCCTGTACGTCGCGGGCGGCGGCACGGATGCGACACTTGGCACCGCGACCCTCCTCGATAACTACGAGTGGACGAAGATCGTCATCAACCTCGCCGATGGCTCGCAGACGGTCAACACGTTCGCGATCGGTCGCAACTCGGGCAACACGGCGAATCAATCGATCGGCGGCGCGCGCTCATTCGCGACTACGTTCGCCGCGGACCACGGGTTCAAGTCGCAGGTCACTGCAGGCACCACGCACGTGTACTTCGGCTCGGGCCTCGGCAAGGCGACCAGCTTCTCCTTGGTCAATGCGATGCAGACTGGCTCGACCACGACGGCGAGCGCGACCGGCGATCTCGGTACGCTCGTCTCGACCAGCGCGAACGCCAGCGGCGGCGCGGCGGCGGTCTCGTTCGCAGGCTACTTGTTCACGCTCGGTGGCCTCAACAGTGGCGCCACGCTTCAGAATGCGTCCTCGGCGCAGCTCTGCCCGGCGACCGGCTGCACGGGCTCGAGCCCGCCAACGCTGACGAACTGGAGCAATGGCGGTGGCGGGACCCCGAACGTGCAGCGCCTGTTCGCCAAGGCGCTGGTCGAGGGACCGTACATCTATTTGTTCGGTGGCAGCACGAACACGACCGGGACGAACGCGACGCAGTCGATCGAGCGCGCGGCCTACTAGCTCACCGCTGGGCTCACCGTTAGTTCGTCGAACCGAGGACGCGCTGACAGTGCTGCGTCGACGCGTTCCAGTTGCGCTGGATCAGCCAGTTGCGACCACCGAGCGAGAGGTTGTACTTCGAACCGTTCGTCGCGGTCTGCTCGGTACCGAACGTCCACGCGCACTTGTCGGCGTTCTCGGCGACCTGGCGGTCGTACCAGGCGTTGAGATCCGGATCGCTGACCGCCTCCTCAAGCTCGTGCGCGATGATCGAGGCCATACCGTCGGCGCCAGGGTTACCGTTCGGCGAGGCGCCGATTGCTGCTCGCACGACGTCAGGCAGCGATCGGGGTTGCCGACGAACGCGTACTTGATGTCGGTCCCGTTCATCGTCGCGTGGGTGCCAGCCGCACGGAGGATGACGCCGTCCTCATCGAGCCCAGCAGCCTCGAGCTGGGAGCGAGGGCCGGCGGCCCGCGGCGGATGAGTGGCGATGGCAGATTGCAAGGCGTCGGCGTGCGCTTTCATATCGGCACGCTAGCAGCGTTGCAAAAGTGAGTTCAAAGGAGGCTGGCGACCAGCCCGGATCGCGACTGAGGATCAGAACTCAAGTGCTCTTTCACAGGATCACAATTGCACCGACGCCGGAAGTGCTTCGTCCTCCGCAGGCCCCGTCGCTCTCGGCTCGTCGTCCACCATTTCGCGCGAACTACGTCACAACATCGCGACAGCCACGCGCGGAGTGCTTGCGCGTATTTCCGGGCGGACCCGAGGAGCGCTCCAGCTCGTCTCTACCGCCCCTGCACGCGAGGTAGACTCCGGCCCACGTCTAACGGCCGCCGCCCGGCGAGCGCGTGCGCACGCTCGTTCGTGCGCGTGCGCTGATGACGCGGCAGTCAAGTCTTGGTAGCTGCTCGGGCCTGGTCAGTGGCCCGGAAGCTGCTCCTGTCTGTGCCCGGAGGGTGGTAGACGTGGCGGGCGTCTCGGGTTCGAGCGCCTGCCGACGCCGTACCCGTCCAGGAGCTATATTATGCAGCGAGCCCTTGCCTATTTTCTCGTCTCAACTACCGCTCTCGTCACCGCCTGCGGCGACGGGGATGGAGCCAGCGCGGACGCCCCGCAGCACAACCCGCCGAACCCGTTTGGGCTCGGTCCCGCGCCCGTCCAGCTTGGGACGCCCACCGATCCCGCGGCCCCGGCGAGCTTCGTCGTGCTCGCGAAGACCCAGATCACCAACGTCACCGGCTCGTCGGTACGCGGCGGCAACCTTGGACTGTCCCCCGCCGCCGCCAGCTTCATCACCGGGTTCGCGCTGGTCGCCGATCCGAGCAACGTGTTCTCGACCTCGGCACAGGTCCCGGCGCCCGGCAAGCTATACGCCAGCAACTACGCTGTGCCGACGCCGACCAACCTGACGACGGCGGTGCTCGCCATGCAGGCCGCCTACACCGACGCAGCCGGTCGGACCAACCCGGACTTCTTGAACCTCGGCAGCGGCGACCTCGGAGGGCTGACCCTCGCCCCAGGCCTCTACACGTGGGGCACCGGCGTCACGATCCCCACCGACGTCACGATCTCGGGTGGCGCGAACGATGTGTGGATCTTCCAGATCTCGAAGGATCTCGACGTCAGCAGCGCCAAGAGCGTCACTCTCGCGGGCGGCGCCAAGGCGAGCAACATCATCTGGCAGGTCGCTGGGAACGTCACGATCCACGCCAACGCGCACTTCGAGGGCGTCATCCTGGCGCAGACCGCGATCACGCTGCAGACCACGGCCACGATGACCGGCCGGGCGTACGCGCAGTCTCTGGTGGCGTTCGACAACAACGAGCTCACCGCGCCGTGAGCGTCCGGCCGCCGCGCGCGTGCGAGCCAGGCCTGCGCGGCCCTACGAGCCGCGCGATGATGGGGAGATGCGCTCGCCGGGCAGCGACGAACGATTCAGCATCCGTCGTCTCGGCGCTGCGCCTACGTCTTGGTCGCCCTATCCTCTAGACTGCGCCCATCGAGTCGTCCCGCTCATCCTGTTCCTCGTCCTCGGCGTCCTCGGCACTGGGTGCACCGATTCGCTCGAGCCGCTGCAGCGGACAGGTGTCGGGCGGGCGGCCGGAGATGCCCTCGGCACGGTCCCGATCTATCTCGCGCTCGCGGGAATCACGCCCGCACCGGCCTTGGTGACGGGGACGCGAGAAGCTTCGTCATCGAGGTCTGTTGCTCCGAGTGAACGCCGCGCTTCGGGGACCGGCTGCGAGCGATGCGACCTCCATCTGCTCGCCGCGTTTCGTCGAGCCGTCCGCGCCAGTCCGGTGCCGCGAAGCAACGAGCCGCAGCACTCGAGCAGTGTGCGACCGTCTGTCACGCGGACAACCCGACCCCCAAGGACATCAAAAACGTCGACTGCCTGCTCGCAGCGCAGGCCATGACCCAAATCACATGATCGGTGAGCTTCTTCGTACAGCCGCCCCGAGATCCACGCGCGCCAGTGCGAGGCGCTCGGCGTGCTGCCGCAGCACCCCCAGGTCCTCGCGGATCGAGTGTCGCTGTTTCGCCTCGAATGGATGGGTCATCTGTTCGAGGCCGGCCTCAGCCAGGCGTCCGAACCGGTTCCACCCCAGCTGATCTCGAAGGGCTCGGGGTCGGTGTACGCCCAGCTGTGGGCGAAGATCGCCGGCGATGAGGTTCGCCCTGTCGCAAGCCACGCGGATCAGGCCACGGAGGTAAAGCTCGGGGTCGAGCCCATGCAGTCGTGCGGTCGCGATCAGCGTGAGCAAGTTGCCGGCAGCCTGGGCGTGTTCGTCGCTGCCCACGAATAACCAATTCTTGCGACCGACCGCGATTCGCCGGAGCTCGCGCTCGGAGCTGTTGTTGTCGAGCTTGAGTCGGCCGTCGTCGTAAAACGTCGTGAGCGGATCGCGCTGGCGATGCGCGTACCCGAGAGCGGTCCGCACCAAGCCGCGCTGATTGCGGACCTTGTCGTGCTCGAGCTCCACCCAGTCGAAGAATGCGTCGGTGTGTGGACGCATGTGCAGCTCGCGGAGCGATTTGATCTCGAAGACAGGCTTGCCGCGGAACAGAACCTTGAGCGCATCGCGGCGCTTCCCGAAGAATAGGAACAGAGCGCCGCTGCGCGTCTCGCGAGAAAGCCGATCCGCCACGATGCCGGCGAGCCGATTGAATCCCCAACGTAGATCGATCGGCTCGAGTCCGACAAACACCTCGACGCCGTGCGGGATCATGGTCGTGCCTCATCAATAACGCTAAACTCGAGTAGCTCGAGCGCCGGACCGAATCGCTTCGATCACGATCGCGCCGCCGGCATGCTTCTCGGTCGGCGTCCGCAAAACCCGCGCGATAGGAACGTCGTCGGGCGCTGTCTCTCGCTTTAACTTCGATGCCCACCACCGCAGCGTAGCGGCGGAGAAATCCTCGTGGCGGCTGAACCCTTCGGCACGCTCACCGCTCTCGCGCCACGCTTCCACTCGTTCAATCCAGACCGCTCTCGTGTCGCTCATGCCGGCACCGTGCACGAGCTTCGATCACACGACTACGACGGGGCTCGTGCAGCGGTTACCAAGTAGCGACACGGTATCGGTAGGAATCAAGATAGTTGTCGCGTGAAAGTTCAGGCTGCGAGTGAAGCGGTGTTGCTATCGGCGTGATCGACTTTCTGGTTGAGGGTGACGGTTTCGGGTCGCGACCAAGATCGCATGTGGCGAGCCCACCGTGCCGGATGTATGCTCCGGCGATTTCGTACGTCGTGCGTCGCGCGGCTAGGATCGCGATGTCCTCGCCGGCATGACGGGCCGCGGGCGGCACGTAGCCGATGCAGTTACAAAGTCGCGCACCCAGCGCGACGCATCCTCGACGGTCGCGAGCCAGCCGACGGGTGCTTGGCACGGTACTTCATCGTGCGAAACAAGGATTCGGCGTACGCATTGTCGTCGGAGACGCTTGGACGGCTGAAGGACGAAACCACGCCGAGCCGCTGCAGCGTCGCGAGCATCGTCGCGCACTTCATCGGGCCACCGTTGTCGGCAAGCAACACCCAGCCCGTCAGGTCACGGCCCGGTGTTTCGCGGCGAATCTTCCCGGTGCTGGGCGCTCGACTCGAGGTTGTCGGGGGTCCACCACTCGCGATAAAGGAGTCGCGGACTTACGTCTGGCATCGGAATTGCTCCCTTAGTCAGCCATGTCAAGCTTGCGGTTCGTTGTCACGTTCGCAGCCGGCGCTGGCTGCACACCCTCGAGCCCCGAAGCGCGGCTCGCAGATCTGCCGGCCGCGACGCTCATCGGATCCAGTGGAGGTGTTGGTATCGACTACGACACCCATGTCGACTGCTTCCAGCTCGCGTCGCAGGTGACCGGTACCGTCGACAACCACCCGATGGTGGTCAATCGCGGGGGGTGGCGAAGCACTCCAACGCACGACGTCTGC
>Ga0209511_1001911_pt1 | contig 17750 bp, 13 predicted proteins | sample SSSSmetaG_FD_184141 | JGI IMG/M metagenome (GOLD analysis project Ga0209511, IMG submission 184141) | Glacier valley bacterial and archeal communities from Borup Fiord, Nunavut, Canada, to study Microbial Dark Matter (Phase II) - ​SSSS... | ecosystem: Environmental > Aquatic > Freshwater > Ice >...
TAGCCACGAACGAGATTGCGCGTCTGCGGATACCCGCTTTTCAAAGGGGGCACATTGAGGCAACAACAATGACCGAGCCCACTCAGCCGCTGGAAGGCTTCGACAAAATGCTGGGCGACCGGAAGCTGCCGCGGGAGTTGTGGACCCGCATCCCGCTGCCGAGGTTGGCTGATAGTGATTACCGCGTCGATATGCCCGACCTAAACATCAACGGGCGCATTGCAAAAATTCCGGCGATTACGTTTACACGCACACCGCGTGTTCAGTTCATGGTGTCGTTGAATTGTTGATACGGTGGCAATCTCGACTGCTTTTAAGGCTATTGCTGGGTCGCATCAAAATCTCCAGCTTCTGCATATCTCAACAATGATCCAACCGCTTGGAATGTTCTAATAGTTGCGTGACCGTTTCAGAACCGGTCAATAGCGCCAGTCTACGTGTCTAACCGGCAGCCGATTTAGTTGATCGCGATAAAACTGCCACTTCGGCATGAACTAATCCATCATCGCGACAAACCGATGGTTGTGGGTCGGCTCAAGCAGATGCGCCATCTCATGAACCACCAAATACTCAAGGCATTCGCGCGGCTTTTTCGCGAGCTCAAGGTTCAAAAGAATCGTTCGCGCGTGGTAGTTGCAACTGCCCCACTTGGTTCTCATTCTTCTCACGCTAAAGCTGGCGACTGATAACTTCATCAATCGCTGCCATTTGGCGATCAAGGGAGGAATCTCTTCTTTGAGCTGCGTGCGATACCAGTCATCAAGCGAACTCTGGCGCTTTGCTTCATCGGAATCAGGTCTAAGTGACAAGATCAATCTGTTGTGCTTGATCTCCACGATTGATGGCGCGTCCCGCTCCACGACCTTCAACAAATAGCGTCGGCCCCAAAGATAGTGGCTCTCGCGATCCAGATACTCTCTTGGCGCCTCACGCTCCTGTTCGCGCAGTTTCTTCTGTTGTTGTTTCACCCACGCCAGTTTGGAAATTGCAAACACACGGATGGTGTCCAGGTTCATGCGCAGCGGTGCAGCAATACGCACTCGGCCCGTTGGCGGGTGAACGCTCAAGTGAATATTCTTGATGTCTTTTTTGATGACATCGACCGGGATGCCACCCAGATCAATTTGGGTACTCATCAGTATTCCGATTGCTGCTTGATAATCAGAAATAGCCGTTCCACTTCGACAATGTCCTGAAGATGCTTCATCAGCTCTGCTTTGATGGTGTTTTCGCGCGCTTGAATTCCGCGCCAGCTGTCTGGACGAACCTCTTTAACCGCCTCATCAATGAGAATAGCCAGCGCCAGTGGGTCTTTGCTTGAAGCCTGTCCAAAGGGCGCATATCCTTCTGAGGCCAATGTCGCACTAGCCGCAGGCTTCTTGAGATTGTTGAACAGCGCGCGACGGCCGGGGGTGTTCAATTGCGCCGGTGTGTCTTCTGCAACTCCCGCTTCGACCTTTTTGGCGAGAGCCGCAATGCGTTTCAAGTATTCTTCATATGCAATCGCCTTTGATTTTCGGTCTGCAATGATCTCGTCCAACAGTGCAGACATGGTCTCGTAGTAAGCCGGATCGTTCAAATGCTCTTTGATAATCTTGCTGCGGACGTTGTTCTCAATGGTTTCAGCGATAGCACTCCTGTTGCCTTTCATGCTGCCCAGCTGCGTGGCAATGGCATCGGCAATACCCGTCTTCACGATCAGTTCGAGCAAGCCCATATTGTCAAATGGCGAAATCTTGCGCGGCTCATCGGCCTCGATATAGGTATCGATCAAGTGCCGCATATCCGCTTCATAGGCTTTCAAGTCGAGGCTTTCCCCGCTTGCCTTGCGAACGATCTCGCGGACATTCAAATAATGTTCAAGTCGCGCTTTGATGCGCGCCATGTCTGCCGGGTTATAACCAGCGCGCTCCAACTCGTCGGCGATATTGGCATACGCCCTCACCAAAGCCACCGTCGCCTTGTAAAGCGCAGCGCGCTGCGGTTCGCGCTCCTGCAGATCGCTCGCAATCTCTGAATTGCCGCAGAAATAATGGATGTGCTGCAGCTCGCCGCCCGGCGCTGCCACCGGCTCGCATAGCAGTGCAAGAACTTCCAAGGCGTTATCGAGGCGCTCGCGGCCCTTCGTTAGTCTGTCCTGCAACAGCACGTTCGGCGCAACGCCACCCGCACTATGATCCAGCTCCGAGGTATAAACCGCAATCGCGTTTTCTACCATCTCGAACAAATCCTTGTAATCGACGATGTAACCAAAATCTTTGTCGTCCCCATCCAGCCGATTGGTGCGGCAGATGGCCTGGAACAAACCGTGGTCCTGCATGGATTTATCGATATAGAGATAGGTACAGGGTGGTGCGTCAAAGCCGGTGAGCAGCTTGTCCACCACCACCAGCAGCTTCATGCTGGCCGGCTCCTTGGTGAACAAGGCTTTGGCATGCTCCTCATAGGTTTCGGTCTTGCTCATGCTGGGCTTGGCCGCGACATCCTTGAGTAGCTCGGCGTAAGTGCTGTAAATGAATTCCTTATCCGTCTCGGTATTCGCGCCGGTATCTTCCAGCGTGATGTCGCGGGCCTGCGGGTTGTACGAGGTCACAATTGCGCAACGGCCCTTGAACGGAGTCTTCTGGAACAGCGCGAAATATTTGCAAGCCTCGTAAATGCTCGACGCGACCAGCAGCGCATTGCCGCGTTCGTTCGAAAGGCGCGGCTTGACGCTGAAATCGAAAACGATATCGCACACCACTCGGTCCATGCGCGAGCGCGAGCTGAGCACGTTTTGCATGGTGCCCCATTGTTTTTTCAGCTCGTCTTTTTGCCAATCGTTCAGCGCCTTGGTCTTGGCCTCGAACCAGGCATCGATCTTCGCCTGGGAGCCAAGGTGCTGGTCGATATCGCGCGCTTCGTAAATCAGGTCGAGCACCACTTCGTCCTCCACCGCCTCGCTGAACTTGTAAGTGTGGATATAACCGCCGAACACCTCCGTGCTGGTCTGCTTGTCTTTTTTCAGCAGCGGCGTGCCGGTAAAGCCGATGAAGATGGCATTCGGCATCAGCGCCTTCATCACCCGGTGCAGCTTGCCGCTCTGGGTGCGGTGGCATTCGTCGACAAACACGAACACCTCGCCGACCGTCTGGCTGGGTTTGGCTTCCAGCTCCTTGATGAAGGCGTCGAAGTCATCGACATCGCGCTTGCCGAACTTGTGCACCAGTGAACACAGCAATCGAGGCAAGGGCTGGCTTAACTGGCTCATCAACTCCCGGCCGCTGCCGCTGCGGGCAATGGAAATACCCGCGCTGGTAAACACGCCTTCGATCTGCTTATCCAGCTCGTCGCGGTCGGTGATGATGGTGACCCGGGCGTTGGCGTTGTTTTCCAGAATCCATTTGGCCAGCAGCACCATCACCATGCTTTTGCCGCTGCCCTGCGTATGCCAGATGATGCCGCCCTTGCGCGCCTGCACATGGCGCTGCGCCGCCTTGATGCCGAAATACTGATGCACCCTCGGCAGTTTTTTATAGCCCCCGTCGAACAGCACAAAGTCATGCATCAGCTCGATCAGGCGCGCCTTGCCGCACATTTTGAGCAGGTACTTGTCAAGTTTGAAACGGCTGTTATCGTCTTCGTCCTCTTTCCATTTCAGGAAATATTTTTCTTCGGTGCCGATGCTGCCGTATTGCAGGCCCTCGGAATCATTGCCAGCAAATACAAATTGCACCGTGCTGAAGAACCAGGCATTGAATGCCGGCTGCTGGTTGGAAATGTTCTGGCGAATGCCGTCGCCAATGGTCACGCGACTGTTTTTCAGCTCGATCACGCCGATGGCGATGCCGTTCACATACAGCACCAAATCCGGACGCCGCTCGTGATTGCCCTTGAGCGTGACTTCTTCGGCAATGGCGAAATCGTTTTTCTCAGGCTCTGCCCAGTTGATGAGATGCACGGTCTCGGTCACCTGCCCCGCCACCGTCAGCGCTGGCACCCCGTAGCGCAGTAACTTATAAACCGCCTGGTTATTGCCGTACAGATTGCGGCTGTGGCTATCCGCCTCCGTACGCAGCTTGTAGATCGCCACGCCGATCTGCGCTTCGGTATAACCGCACTTGCCCAGGTAAGTACGCAGCAAGGCTTCGTCGATATTGCTATTGCCCTCGCGGTCGGTCCAGTCGCCGAGGTAGCGATAGACCAGCTCGTCGCGGAACAGCTTGACCACCCGGTTCTGGCTGGCGCGTTCAGGTTGGCCGACGATAGCGTTCATTCGATCACCTCCCAGTGCCCGCCCTTAGCTGCGCCCACGCGGCGCAGGAGCTGGTCTTGCTGGAGCTTTTGAAGATTGCGTTCAACCGAGCGTTCAGTAATCCCCAGCAACATGGCGAGGTCCGGGATCGTGGCATGGGGGTAGCGACCAAGATGGGTGAGGATTTTCCCCGACGTTTTCCCCGACGCGATTACCGACGTTTTCCCCGACGCGATTACCGACGTTTTTTCTACCGGCGTTTCTTGGGCAGTTTTCTGGGTAGTTTCTTGGGTAGCCAACTGAAACACCGCCCACAGGCCCGTTGCTTCATAGCGGAATTCTGGCTTTGGCCTGTTTGCCGCGACGCAGGCCGCGACCATGCGCTCGATACCCCGGCCCCAGGATTCGATCATCCCGGCGCGAAAAAACGCATTGGCGATATCCGGGTTGAACGGTTGCGAGGCGTGCTTGGCCAGCAGTTTCTTCACCGTCCAGTCGGCGGGCAACTGGCCGGGGTTCCAGATCATCAATTTGTCTGGGTACACGCTGATCTGTACCGGGATGGCGCTCGCATAATCCTTGTGCACAATGGCATTCAGGATCGCCTCGCGCAGCGCCGCTTCCGGCAGCGGGTAAGTCTCGATGCGCTGCAGTCCCTCATACGAAATCAGCCCCTTCAGATATTTCGCTTTCAGGATGGCGATCGTCTCATCAACCTGGGCGAACAGATTGCCATGCACCTCGTCCTGATAGCGCAGATCGACATTGTTCTCGAAGTAGCCGATTTTGACGAAGGCGCCGCTCACAAAGCGCTCCGGATCGGGGTGAAACAACAGCAGTGCGGCCCGTTTCAAAAACGTGCCCTCAGTCAAATGCAGCTTGTCGATCAGGCCCGCATCGCGCTCCTGCAAAATCTCGGCAGACAGGCGTCCGCTGTTCGCCGCCCGCTCGCGAAAACGCTTCAGCGCCGGCTTGTCGAGATCGGCCGCGCCCACCTTCGGCACCGGCACGCCATCCCAACGCTTGCCCTGTCGCTTCAACAAAAACTGATCGAGCGCCGCACCTTTCAATTCCTGTTTGGTGCTGCCGCTGCGGACGTGATACTCGCCCTTGTAACTCACCGGATAGGGATAAGGATCAACGACGATTTCGATGAACTCCTTGCCGCCAGATTTCCGCAGGTTCACCGCCACCAGAATACCGAGAACGCTTTGCACCTTGTTCGGCAAATCCACCAGCAACTTCTTTGCATCGGTAACGCCAACCACCTTGCCCGCATCGTTCTTGCCGATCACCAGCACCCCGCCCTCGGCATTGGCGAAACCCGAGATCCATTTCAGATACTCGTCGCGCCAGCTCTCCTTCCACTCGATGTACTGGGTTTCTTTCATACTAGGCGGATTTTCCCCGTGAGCAGATTGGCCATCATGCCTTGCTTGATCTGGCGGGCCTTGGCGAGTTTTTGTTCGAGGGCGGCGAGTTCGGCGTCCATGTCGGAAAGGATAGTAGCAATTGCGTTTTGCTCACTCAACGTCGGCGGAATTGAAACTAATATTTTTGCGATATTGGCTTTGCTGATCCCCGAAACCTTTGTCCCAACTGCAAAAAACTTGAACTGCCGTTTGATCCGCCCAGCCTGAAAACAATATTGGCGATAGCCGCGATCAAGTTCATTGGTTTTCGCTTTTGCCACGATCGTATGTAAGCCGGAAATAAACGGAATCTGCCGCTCATTTACGATAACAACATGTTTGCTCGTGCCTTCATCGTCCTCGGATGCATCGACGAACACAACATCTCCATCTTCAAGTAGCGACGATTTTGAAACTCGCTTTAGCGGAATATTCAATTTAGGGATATCTCCGAACTCGTTCGAAGCATCAATGAAATATTTCGTTGCGCCATGAATGTCACCATAGTGCAAATAGCAGTGTCCTTCTGCGGAAAGTTGCTCGCGAGAAGCTGAGTAACCGCCACTAAAGTCAAAGAGAGCGCCAAGCGATTTTTCCACCCACTCGCCGCCGAATCCCGATAGACGTTTTTTGCCGTTGAGCAATTCCTGCATGGCGCCTTGTTTGAGGTGGCGTTTTTTGGCGATGAGTTGTTCTATCGATTCGATCAGGGCATCAGCATCGCCCAACGCTTCGGCGATCGCATCACGCTCTCGTTTTTTTGGCGGCCAAAATATCTTGAATTCCGCCATGTTCTTGTTGGTAATCTGGTTGATTGTCGCGCCCATGACTTCATCGATTTGGCGCTTAAGCAACGACGATTGAAACTGAAAGAACACGAATTTTGCTGCGTCACTGCGAAGAACCGACATGAATGCGCCGAATGCACTCCCTGCTGTCTCCTTATCGATCAATGCGCATTTACCGATGAGCTGGCGACTGCCATTCCGCACACAAATCAGGATGTCATTTTCCTCAACTATCACTCGTGCTGGTAACGCCATTCGAACATAAACATTGTCATCGAAAGCGAGCCTGCCCCCTTGGACATTTGATGACCGCAGTACAAGTGTTCCAGACTCGGAAACATCGCGTGGGCTGTACGTTAGGCCAATCAAACACTTTGAGAAATTCTGCATAGCCACGACATCCCAATCGACAGGGATGCGGCCAAAATCGGTGCTTTTATAAGTGGAATTCAATTCCACGAGAAACCCATACATTCCAAGTGCTGCTTCACTTTTTCCTCAAACGCCGAAACGCGGCTGACCAGCGTTGGCGTTGTGGTTTCATAGCGCTCAGCTAATTCCTTGACTCGTTGCGTCAGTGCTTGCGTAATGCGATCCATCTCGCCCTGAATATCGGCGTCCAGCACCGCCAGCCATTTATCGTCCACCACCAGCGTCTTGATGTCTTCCTCGCTGAGCTTGGGATATTTGGCATAGCAAGCCGCATCCAATTCAGCCTCGGCCATCTTGATGCGCCGCTTGAGGTCGGCCTCTCCAGCATTCAGTGCCAGCCATGCGCGCAGCGCTTCAGCCTCGGCAGCGGTTTCACTATCTGGTGCCTCTGCCGCTTTCACCAAATAACGTGCGGAAGCCTCGGCCACCTTCAATACCGCTTTGCCTCGCTTGGCAGATTTGGCTTTTCCTGTTGCTTTCGCTTCCTCAAGATCGATTTCTTCCAGGCGCGCGGCGACATTGGCTTTGTTGACGCTTTCGAGTTCAGCAAACGCACCCTCCTCGTCGCCATGCTCTTCTTCCAACTCGGCGAGGCGCGCGGTGGTGGCTTCGAGTTCGGCGGCGAGCGCATCGATATTCGCCTGCTCGCTGGCGAAATAGCGCGCCACCAGCAGCGCCTTGGGCACCAGATCGCAGGTCCAGCCTTTGTCTTTCTCCTTGCCCTTCTTGTCTTTCTCGATCAGGCGCGTGGGCTCGGCTTTCCAGCCTTCGGCAGCGATCTGGTAGCAATCGTCCTGCATGGTGGCGTCCCAGTAATCCATGGCGTGCTGGTAGACGGCGTAGGCATCCATCAGCGGCTTGCCGCGGTAGTGGCCGAGCAAATCTTCGGACAAAATCTGGATGACTTTCTTGGCGTGAAAGCCTACCTTTAGGCTGCGCAGGGTTTGCGCGTGATGGTTGCGCCATATGCCGAAGTGGGCGTTCATGCTGGTAGTGAAGGCGACAAATTCCGGGTGCTGATAAATGGTGGCCTTGATGGCGGATTTATCGACGGCCAGATCCACATAGCCCTTGCGATTGGGCTTGAACAGCGTGGCACGAAGGTGGGGGCAGATATCCCAATACGGTTGCAGGGCATCGACATCGGGAAGCAGGATGCCGCCCTTGAGATGGCCTTCGATATCCTGCACATCCTCGGCCTGCTGGCTGTCGATATAGCGCGGCAGGTTGAGATTGAATTCGTTTTTCTCGATTTCCTCGACGCCGACTATGCGGGAATATTTGGCGATATCGAGCTGCTTGTTGAAAGCATCGACAATCTTGTGCACGTCCTGCTCGCGCAGGCGATTCTTGGCGCCGTCTTTCATGAAGCCCTGGCTGGCGTCGATCATGAAAATACCCTTGCGGGTGTGGGCATGCTCTTTATCGATGACGACGATGCAGGCGGGAATGCCGGTGCCGTAAAACAGATTGGCCGGCAGGCCAATGATGCCCTTGATGTAGCCCTTGCGCACCAGGGCGCGGCGGATATCGGCCTCGGCATTGCCGCGGAACAATACCCCGTGCGGCAGGATACAGGTGCCCTTGCCGGTGCTCTTGAGCGAACGCACGATGTGCAGCAGGTAGGCGTAGTCGCCCTGCTTGGCGGGCGGGGTGCCGAAAGGTTTGAAGCGCTCGTAAGGATCTTCATTTGGCACAATGCCGGTGCTCCAGCGCTTGTCGCTGAACGGGGGATTGGCGACGACGTAATCGAAGGTCTTGAGGCGTGCCGCCATCGATGAACTTGGGATCGGCCAGGGTGTTGCCCTGCACCACCAGCGCGGTGGGGTTGTTGTGCAGAATCATGTTCATGCGCGCGAGGCCGCTGGTGGCGGCGTCTTTTTCCTGGCCGTAGAGCGTGACCTTGGCGCTGGCTTCGTCGCCGATTTTCAGCAGCAGCGAGCCGGAGCCGCAGGTCGGGTCGTACACCGTGGTCATATTGCTGGTGGCCGCGCCGCCGATGCCGATGATCTTGGCCATGATGCGGCTGACTTCCGCTGGCGTATAGAACTGACCCTTGCTCTTGCCGCTCTCGGTGGCGAAGTGGCGCATCAGGAATTCATAGGCGTCGCCGAGAATATCGTCACCATCGGCGCGGTTTTTCGAAAAATCGAGCGCCTTATTTTCGAAAATGCCAATGAGGTTAGTGAGACGGTCCACCATCTCCTTGCCGGTGCCGAGCTTGGTCGCATCGTTAAAATCCGGCATGTCGGAGAGCTTGTTGGCATTGGCCAACGGCGCGATGATTTTTTTGTTGATGTCGTCGCCGATGGTCGGCTTGCCCTTGAGCGCGACCATGTCCTTAAAGCTGGCGCCTTTGGGTACGGTGATGGCGGCATAGGGTACGCCGGCGAACTTGTCGCTCACATATTTGATGAACAACATGACCAGAACATAGTCTTTGTACTGGCTGGCGTCCATGCCACCGCGAAGTTCGTCGCAGCTTGACCAAAGGGATCCATAGAGTTCAGATTTCTTGATTGCCATTTATTTGCTTTTTGATTTGACGGTACATCAGATGATATTGCCAACGCGACAACAGAACTGACGTACTTTAATCAAGAACGCGACACAAAGGCGAGTTTGTTCTATTTCATTTCAGAAAATTTTAAAAATTAGGAAATTCTGAGCAAAACACTAGCACTGGCGAGGCTCCTGACGGCATTTTGGCCTGCGAAGCCCGCCAATGCTAGTGTTTCAATTTCACAAACTTACCCTTATTCACTCATGCCGCAGCGCATGAATCGGGCTGGTGCGTGCTACCCGCAACGCGTGCCAGGTCACGGTCAGCCAGCCGATCAACAAGGCCAGCAGCCCGGCGGCAAGGAACGGGAGTGGGGTTAGCGGGATGCGTAAACTAAAGCCGTTCAGCCATTCGCGCATCAGCCACCACGCAATCGGCCATGCGATCAAGATGGCGATACCTACCGGTTTTAAAAATTGCCAAACCAGTAATTTCAGGATGTCCATCTGGCTCGCTCCCAGCACTTTACGCACGCCGATTTCTTTGGTGCGACGCTCGGCAGTGAAGACGGCGAGCCCGTACATGCCGATTGCACACAACACAAATGCCAGCCCCGCACACAAGGCGAATAAATTGCCGCGCTGGGTTTCTACATCATAGGCATCGCGCATCACCTCATCGACCATTTTTGAAGTGAAGGGTGTATCCGGAAAGAATTTTTTCCACAGCGCTTCAATCCGTTTTGACATATCACTCGGTGATACTTCGCGAAAGCGAATCGACATCGAATAAAAATCCGCCGCACTTCTGCTGAAAAAAGTGGCCGGACTTTCTTCGCGCGCACTGCCGAGGCGTATGTCTTCCACCACCCCTACCACCGCCATGGGTAGCCGCGCATTGCCTTCTGCGGCGATCTGAAAAACCTTGCCGATCACCGCCTGCGGGTCACTTGTATTAAAGTATTTGAGCATCGAACGATTGATCAGCACATTGGTGGTGCGGTTTGCCAACTCGGCACGCTTCATATTGGTTTGATCGTCGTTGGCAAATGTGTCACTCAGATCACGCCCGGCCAATAGTTTTGCGCCGTAGGTGCGGACATAATCCCAATCAACCAGTTGCGCAGAAATATTGACAAGATCGGAAGCGGCGGGCGCGGCTTTGCTTATTGTCGGCTCTATCCCGGCCCCGGCAACCTTGTCCGGGAAAACCACGCGCTGGGTAATATTGCCACCTGAACCGGGGCCAAAGATGGAGCGGGTTGCCGACACCACCCCCGGCGTGCGACGTACCTCATCCAAAAACGCCTGCTGCTGCGGACGAACTTCCTTGCTCTCCAATTGCGAAATCAGCATCATGCCCGCAGGCTGATAACCCATATCCGCGCTGCGCAAAAATATCACCTGCGCATAAATAATCGCCATGCAATTGATCAACAACACCGCAGTCGCGAACTGCCCCACCACCAGCAATAGCCGCAATTTGCCGCCGCCGCGCGCCATCATCGTGCCCTGCATGGCTTCACGCGGGCGCAGCCGTGATAGCACCATCGCCGGATACCATCCGCCGCCCACGCCGACCAACAGGACGAGCACCAACAGTGGCAGCAGCACCCCGCTAATCCCCAGATAGTGCAGGGTTAAATGTTGCTGCAGCAGCGCATTAAACGCGGGCAGCGATAATTCCACCAGCGTTAGCGCCAACCCGCCAGCCAGCAGCGCCAGCAGCGTCGACTCCACCAGAAATTGAGTAATCAACTGTAGCCGCGTCGCACCCAGGGTCTTGCGCAGGCCCACCTCACGCGCTCTGAGCGAAACCCGCGCCGTGGCGAGATTGATATAGGTAACGATGGCGATCAGGAGAATCATCACGCCGGTGGCAGCGATAGCTTTAACCAGTGTGCGATCACCGGCAGCTTTGAAATACGCATCCACTTTAGGCTGCTGCAAATGCGCTTGACCGATATTCATGTACATCGGGCGGTAGTACATGCTGGTCTCGCCTTTCACGGCGGGCGGATGATGTTTTGCAATAAAGGCTTCTGCCCCGGCGCGCAGCGCCTCAACATCGCTGGCTTGTTTTAATTTGACGATGGTCTGCGGATTAAAACTTTCCCAGCCGCTAAACAGCCACGGCAGATTATCAAAATCACTCACCACCAGCGGCACCACCACATCAAACTTGAACATGCTGTTGTCCGGGAGATCGCGCAGCACCGCGGCGATGGTGTAAGTACGTTTTTCACCCTTGACCACCATCTCGATGGTTTGGCCGACGGTGGATTGGGTAGCTTGGGCGGACTGATCACCAAACCACTTCTGCGCGAATTGTCTCGACACCACCATTTGATTCGGCGCCTTGAATGCGCCCTCAATACTACCTTCCAGCGTGGGGAATTTGAGCAGGTCAAAAAAACCTGCATCGCTAAACACGACTGCCTGGTTTTCAAGCCGGGTACCGCGCTTTAACGTCATACCCCAGCTCAACACCCGCGCGGCACTTTCAATCTGCGGAAAATCCTGCTGCAAAAACGGCAGCATGATCGCGGGCGAACTACCCCAGCGTCGCGCATCCTGGCCGGGCTCTTTCACATCAGACTGCACGATGAAAATCCGCTCATGGTCGGGCAGCCACTGGTCGTAGGTCATTTCATTTCGCACCCACATTGCAATCAGCAAGCACGCCGCCATCCCCACCGCGAGGCCGATCAGATTAAGCGCGGTAAACAGGCGATTTTTTGCCAGTGAACGCGCGCCCATCATCAAATAATTTCGCCACATAATTTTTCCTTTTTAATATTTCGAATTTGTAATGCCAATTACGATGCCATCAAGCGCTGCCATCAAGCGCTGCGCGCACTTTCGGCGACGATCTGGCCATCAATCAGATTGACAATACGGCTCGCATAATCAGCGTGGCTCGGGGTGTGGGTGACCATCACCACGGTGGTGCCTTCCTGGTTCAGGCTTTGCAGCATGCGCATGACTTCATCGCCGTGAGCGGTATCAAGATTGCCGGTAGGCTCATCAGCCAGGATCACGGCAGGCTTTGCCACCACTGCCCGCCCGACGGCAACGCGCTGCTGCTGTCCGCCGCTGAGCTGGCTGGGCCGATGCCGGGCGCGGTGGCCAATGCCGACCTTGTCCATCGCTTCAGCCACGCGGGCTTTACGTTCGGCGGCGGGAATGTGGTGATACAGGAGGGCGAGCTCAATATTTTCGGCCACGGTTAATTCATCGATCAAATTAAAACTCTGAAAAATAAAGCCGATGTTTTTTTTACGCAACGTGGTCAATTGAGCTTCACCGAAGCGCGCAATTTCCTGCTGATTAAACCAGTACTCGCCACTATCAGGCGCATCCAGCATGCCGATTACATTCAACAAGGTTGATTTGCCGCAGCCCGACGGGCCCATGATGGCGGTGAATTCACCGGCCTGGATTTGCAGATTGACATCACGCAATGCCATGGTCTGCACGGTATCGGTTCGATATACTTTTGAAAGATTTTTAAGATTAAGCATGCTGATTTTCTCCGTTTAAATTAATGCGAAATGGTGAGACGATTTTTATCCACGAGGCCCGCATAAGAAGAGGTGATCACGCGCTCTCCCGGCTTGAGCCCTGATATAACTTCGATGAAATTGATATTACGGCGACCTAGTTGCACGCTGCGTTTGGTGGCACTTTCTGCAGCGTTGCCACCTTCCAGCACAAACACAAAATTGCCGCCGCTGTCTGCCAGAAAAGCACCGTTGGGAATTAACAACGCGGTGCTGCTGTCCCCCAGCGCCAGCCGGGCTTGCAGTGTCTGCCCGCGTCGCAGATCTTTCGGCTGCGAGCCGGCAAAAATAAGCTCACCTTCAAATTGCCCGTTGCGTACCTGGGGATTGAGTTTGCGCACGGTCAGCGGATAGGTTTTACCGACCAGCTCCAGCGATGCGGTCTGGCCCACCGCGACCCGCGATAAATAATATTCATCGATATTCACAATCAGCTTGGCAGCTTCCGGGCTATCAATTTGGCCGAGACGCTGGCCGCGATTAAGACTCTGGCCCAGATTGATTTCAAACGCGGTCAGGCGACCCGCGATCGGCGCTTTCACGATCAGTGCATCAAGGTTGGCACGCGCGAGTGTGAGGTTGGCCTGAAGCTGGCGCGTGGCGATGCGCAGCTGCTCAACCTGGGTAGCCTGCAACTGCTCATCGGTGCGCTGGCCTTTTTGGGTGATCGCCAGGCGATTACGCCAGTACACATCTTCATCCTGGCTGTCTTGCGAAACAGCGGGCGCAATAAAACCAATCGCCGCCAGCTTCTCATCACGCCGCGCTTTTTGGCTGTTGCGCTTGAGCTGCCAATTGATTTCATTAATCGCGCGTTCGTTTTCAACCCGGTTACGTTCGAGCTGAATCTCGATGGTGCGTAGATTGTTGAGCTGGTTAGTGACTTCTGATTCACTGCGAATGACCTCGAGCTGCAACTGGCTGTTGCTCAACACCGCCAGCGGTTGGCCGACGCTGACCATGGCACCATCCTCGACTAATTTCTTTTCTACCCGGCCGCCTTCAACCGCATCCAGAAAAACCGAATTCAGCGGGGTAGCAATGCCACGCAAAGGAATGAAATCATCGAACGCGCCTTCGGTAGCCGTTGAAATTATGATGCGGTCTGCGGCCAGTGTCTGGCTGCTGGTAGCGAGTGCGGATAGCGCTGGGCTAAGCCATACCGCCGCGCCGAGCACGCCCATCATGGCAACACTTGCGATGATCAACACGCGATGGCGTGACCAGGCGCGTAGCTTGATCGGCGTATCCATCGCCGCACCGCTGACGAGGTTGGCGGATGAGGCTGATGGCGGGGACGGGGGCGGGGTAAAAGAAGTAGCGGATGTGTTCATACTGAGATATTCCCTGCGCAGATTTAAAATTGATTGACAAGTCTCTAAAGCAGCACGCATGCCAACTTCATAACCAGCTGATTTAATTAAACTAATGATAGTTTTTATAAAAACGTCAGCCGCAAGAGTGTCCGTTTCCGAACGATCCAGTGTACGATTATGAACACTGTTTTTAAGGCTCTCCCGTGCGCAAAACGATTCTAATTATTGATGATGACGCTGACGTGCTGCATGCCAGCAAGTTGGCGTTGCGACATCCTGACTATCACATTCTGACCAGCACCCGCCCGGACACGATCCCGGCAATGCTGGCCGAACACGATATTGATGCGATCCTGCTGGATCTGAATTTCCAGCGTGGCACCACCTCCGGTGAAGAAGGGCTGCGCTGGCTGGCGGAAATCAAACGGCTCGATCCTGCTGCAGCGGTAGTGGTGATCACGGCACATGGCGGGGTCGCGCTGGCGGTGGAGGCGATGAAACATGGCGCGACTGATTTCATCACCAAGCCCTGGGCCAATGAGCGCCTCGCAATCACCGTAAACAATGCCGTACAGCTACGCAGCACCCGGCGTGCGGCTGAACGCATGCAGCAGCAGGCACGTGAGCTCGCCACCACCGATGCGGCGGATCGCGCGGGCTTGATCGGCCGCTCGCCGGCCATGCAGCAGGTGCTGTCACTGATCGCACGGGCGGCACCCACTGATGCCAATGTGTTGATCCTGGGTGAAAATGGCACGGGCAAGGAATTGGTGGCGCGCGCACTGCATCGCGCCTCCAAGCGCGCTCAGCAGGCGATGGTGTCGGTTGATCTGGGCGCCGTCTCGGCCTCACTGTTTGAAAGCGAATTGTTTGGTCACAAAAAAGGCGCGTTCACCGATGCCAAGTCTGACCGCATTGGTCGCCTGCCGGCCGCCGATGGCGGCAGCTTGTTTCTGGATGAGATCGGCAATCTGCCGCTAACCTTGCAGCCGAAGCTGCTGACAGCATTGGAACAGCGGCAAGTCACGCCAGTAGGTGCTAATGCGCCAGTGGGGTTTGATGTGCGCGTGATCTGCGCGACCAATTTATCCCGCGATCAATTGGCTGATGAAAAATTGTTCCGCCCTGACCTGCTGTTTCGCCTTAACACCGTGGAAATTCAGATCCCGCCATTGCGCCAGCGTCGCGAAGATATTCCGCTGCTGGCGGCACATTTTTTAGCGCATTACACCCACAAATACGATAAGCCCGCCAAGCCTTTCAGCCCCGCCGCGATGGATGCACTCACCAGCTATGACTGGCCCGGCAATGTGCGTGCCCTGCGTCACGCAGTTGAGCGTGCGGTGATTCTCGGCAATGGCCCACAATACTCGGCTGAGGATATGGCTTTGCCTGTCACGACTGCAGCATCCGCAGTAGCCACGGCAAAAGCAGCGGCCATCAACCCCACAAATATTGCGACCCCCATACCCGCCGATGATGATCTGAATCTGGATCGGATGGAGCAGCAAATGATTACGCGTGCCCTCACCAAAAACGCATGGAATATTTCGGTGACCGCAAAAGATTTGGGCCTGACCCGTGCCTCGCTGTATCGGAGAATGGAGCGCTATGGCTTATAACAAAATTGATCCAAAGTTGCAGCCTAAAGACGATGCGATGCGCTACAGCCGGGCTTTTTCATGGTGCCTGATTTGGCGTCTGCTCGCCATTTTAGGGATAGGTGCGGCGATCCTGTGGGCGCTGCAACAGCCACATGCGCTGGCGACGATCACGATGCTGGTGTTGCTGATGTGCCTGCTGTTTGCCGACTTGTTGCGGCTGATCCAGCGCACCAATATCGAGGTGGCCAGGCTGGCCAATGCGCTGCAATACGGCGATTTTTCCGTCACGTTCAAAGCTGCCGCACCCGACGCCAGCTTTCCGGCATTGGGCGACGCGCTGGATAATTTGATGTCGAGCCTGCGCACCCAAATGACCGACCTGCGTGCCGACGCCAGCCATCTCGCCAGCCTGGTTGACCACGTGCCCATTCCGCTTTTGACCATCGATTCCAGTGATCAGGTAGAGCTGCTGAATAATGCGGCACGCCGCTTATTCAGTCGCCCGCATGGTAAACGCCTCGCCGATTTTGCGGTTTATGGTGCGACCTTTGTTGACGACTTGCGTCGTAGCGACAGCACGCAAGTGGTACGCCTGAACCCGCCGGACGACGCGGTATTGCATATGCGCTTAACCCAAACTCAAGTAACCCGCATGGGCCGTCTGCAACGTCTGATCGCACTGCAGCCGATCCAGTCAGATATGGATGCCACTGAAATGGCGCTATCGCGCGATCTGGTGCGGGTGTTGACGCATGAAATCATGAACTCGCTCACCCCGGTTATATCGCTGGCAAAGTCGGCAGCGGCTATGTCAGAAACACTGGCTGATAGTGCGGATAAAAATAATGACGAAGTGCGCGATGCAATTGGTATCGTCGCCCGTCGCACCGAAGGCCTGATGCAATTTGTGGGACGCTATCGCGAAATTACCGGCAGCCCCGTCATCAAACGCGAGACTTTTTTGATCGCGCATTTATGGCGCGACCTGGAATTATTATTTCGAGCTGACTGGCCAGCTGAAAAAATAAATCTGCAAATTGATGCTGAGCCAGCCGATTCACACATGCTTGCAGATCGACAATTGCTGGAGCATGTGTTGATCAATTGTTTGCGCAATGCCGCGCAGGCGTGCGTGAATGATGCGGCGGCTCCAACCGTGAAGCTCAGCATCCGGCCCACGCACAGTGGCCGTCATCTGATTGATATTGAGGATAACGGGCTCGGTATTCCCGAAGCGATCCGCCACGATGTGTTCCTGCCTTTTTTCACCACCAAAACCGACGGCAGCGGTATCGGCTTAAGCCTCGCCCGCCAGGTTGTGCTGGCACACGGCGGGTCGATCCGTGTTGAGACCTCATCGCTGGGTGGCGCTTGTTTGCGGCTGGTGCTGTAGATAGCTGGTGTTTGCTGGATTCGCAAGTTTGCAGCCAGTTTGTTTTTGCGCAATAACAACCTATGCCTTAAAGCGTAGCGTGGGGACGTACTAAGCAAGTACTAAAAATATATCCGCACCACGGCTGCTTCAAATTTCTTCATGCATATTCATTACCGCAAGGAATTTTCATGGCCATCCCGCATGCCGCACCAAGCGAATTGATTGATGTTCAACCGTTGGGTGCGGATTTGGCTCAGACGATTTCAACCACCCTGATCAGGGCGGAGCATCTTGAGGTGTTCCGGTTTGTATTGCCCGCGGGCAAGGTGGCGCGGGATCATCAGGCCAGCGGCGCGATTACCATTCAATGTCTGGAAGGCGCGGTGGAGCTGGAAGCACAGGGGCAAACCCAAGTCATGCGTGCGGGCAGCCTGGTCTATCTGGCCGATGCAGAGCCGCATGCAGTCAAAGCGTTGGAAGATTCTTCGCTGCTGATCACAATGCTATTGAGGCGCGTGTAAAAA
>Ga0209511_1001913_pt1 | contig 17720 bp, 25 predicted proteins | sample SSSSmetaG_FD_184141 | JGI IMG/M metagenome (GOLD analysis project Ga0209511, IMG submission 184141) | Glacier valley bacterial and archeal communities from Borup Fiord, Nunavut, Canada, to study Microbial Dark Matter (Phase II) - ​SSSS... | ecosystem: Environmental > Aquatic > Freshwater > Ice >...
TCCCGCAATCCAGTCAAATTATTACCGAGCTAACGCGGTAATACTGCTTGTGGCAAGTGTCCCGCGCCCTACTTCATACAGTCCTCAGCATGGCATTGGCAACCAAAACTGAAGTGAGGTGATGCTGGTGGTAAGCCGTCACATCACTTCTGGATAGCTGTTCTGGACCTTTGCCAGACCAAGAAAACTGCGTAGACTTAAGTGCCCATCCTTTCCAACCGTCCAGCACAGTCCACTGTATGCGTCGGACTGATTTCGGGCCACTCACAATGTATTCTCGCCTTACTTAAAGCCAGCTCGCAGGAGAGTGTTTTCCTTTTGGAGCTGTGCGATACGTTCTTCAGCCTCAGCAAGTCGCTCCTGTGCTTCTTGATAAGCCTGGGTCAGCCGGTCAACTTCAGCAGTTAGGTTGTCAGTGATAGCCGTTATGCGCTCTCGGCTGTCGTCACGGGTCTGGGCTAACCTAGCACTCAACTCATCAAGCCAAGCAATGATTTCGACGCGAGTCGTATCTTTGTGGACTTGGTTTTGAAGCGTTGCCTTCTTGACGTCCGCCCGGCGGCAAAGCTCTGACTGGGTTACGCGCCCATAGTTGAAAGGGTAGACGCCCTTGTTTGTCTCAATCTCAGCCTTGATGTCGCACATCGCCTTGCGAAGTCGTTTCAATGCTGCTTCAGTTCTTGGGTTCAACTTCTCGGAGTCATTTTCTGGTATTGATGGAGGGCGCGTGATGTTCATAACGAAAGTTTACTTGCGCGACGCTCAGGTCCTGTCGTTAATCCAGCTTCACCGCCTTCAACAAAAGGTTCTGGCTGTCCACGACGAATACTTTAGTGAGATGCGCTTATGGTGCGGCAATCTGCAACATTGGAAATTACTTGAGGTGATTTCGTGCCTCGGTTGGAAGTAAATATTTGAGCCTGTCGCGCAGAGCCGAAAATTAGTGGCCATGGTGGGTCAAAAAATATGCACTGTACCCATACGGCAAGTTTTTTGCGAACAGTTACCATCACCAGCGCACATATCAACGGAGCTGGTCAATGCCAATCACTAAAAGTCGAGCCATTATTTCTCTCGTCGGACTATTCGCCGCCATTGCAGTGGTCTTTGTACTTTATGTCACCTTAGCTTTGAACTGGAGTTACTCCACTGGTGAAAGAGCGGGATTTCTTCAAAAAATATCCGATAAAGGTTGGGTTTGTAAGACGTGGGAGGGCGAGTTATCTTTGGTTGCTCTTCCCGGTGCCGCGCCAGAAAAATTCTTATTTACCGTCAGAGATGCTGAAGTCGCGAAGCAGGTCAACGCAGCCGTTGGCAAAAGAGTTGCCTTGACCTATGCGCAGCACAAGGGACTGCCTACATCATGCTTTGGTGAAACTGAATATTTCGTTGTTGGCGTGAAGGAAGTGAGCCAATAACGGCGGAGTGCTGACGGGCGCGCAAGAACGCGGACTCCACCAGCCATCATGACGATGCCAGAGTAGTCGTTAGCCAGGCAGCATCATGCCACCTCGTCAGTGGCATTCTCGTGTTTCGGCACAAATACCATTCCGGTCTTGGCATTGAAATCCATCAGGCCAGCGTAGCGACCCCAGGCAATCATGGTCTGGAACGTCTTTTCTGGATTGTCATATGGCAAGGCACTGCCGATATCCTTAATGACGCGCGCCGAGTCAACTTCTTCATACTCTTCAAGCAAGGCAATGATGATGTGAAACAAGCGCAGCTTGAACACTTGCGCTGAAAAGATGGCATGTCTGGTTTCCCGGTCTGCCGCCACGAACCGTTTTCCAAGTTCGGTGAAACGCACCTCATCTTTCGGCGTTTCAACCAACTCCAGAATCTCTGCTGCCTTTACCAGCGCAATGGTCTCACCAAACTCTTTGCCAACCTCGTCCGAAATATCGTAAATATTGGACAGCTCGGGTGAGTCGTGCAAGATACTTAATAACCCGAGAATCTGGGCGACTGGCACCAACGGTATCGATTCCATGCGGTTGCGGGCCCGTGACAGCGGTTGTCCGGCCACTGGCACGTCTACCGGAATATCTGGCAACGTAGTGGTTGTGATGCATTCATGGATGATACTGACCAGCCGTTGGAACTCTGGGCTTTTGGTGTCACGGGGATATGGCAGCGCATTTTCCAACACCAGACCGAGCCGGCCCGGACGCGGAAACAGTACCACGATGCGAGTGGCCATTTCGACCGCTTCTGCGATGCTGTGTGTGACCATAAATATCGAGCTCAAGCCTGTGCCTGGTGTGCGCCACAGACTGATAAGCTCCTGGCGCAAATTCTCGGCCGTCAATACATCCAGGGCGCTAAAAGCCTCGTCCAGACACAAAAGCCGAGGCTGTGATACTAGCGCCCGGGCAATGCCGACGCGCTGGCGCATGCCACCCGAGAGCTCTCGCGGATATGCCGCATGGTAATTGCCCAAGCCAATCAACTCAATGGCTCGGTCGACAGCCGTATCGCGCTCAGCGCGGCTGACCTGGTGCGCCATCAAACCGACGGCCACATTTTGTTCAACCGTCAGCCACGGATAAAGCGCGAAGGTTTGAAACACCACCGAGGCGTCTTCGTTGATGCCTCGCAAAGTTTCACCCTTGTGCAACACCCGCCCCGAGGTCGGCACAATCAGTCCGGTCAAACAACGCAGGATGGTGGATTTGCCAGAGCCAGATTGGCCGAGCAGAGCCAACAACTCGCCCTCTTGCACGGCAATGTCAATTTGCTCCAACACCTTCAATTCATGGCCGCCGGCCATGATGAACGACTTGTTCACCGCACGCAACTCGGCGATAGGCGGGACGGATGCGGCTTTGTTGATAGGGTAGGTCATACTTGGTTGCGAGTTAGTCAAATATCAATCCAGCCGGAAGCGGCGTTCGGCATAGCCATAAAGGCGTCGCCAGACCAGCTTATTCATGGCCACGACGAAGAGTGACATCACGGCAATGCTGACAATAATGAGCGCGGTGTCGCCGCTTTTTGTTACTTCGGCTATATACGCTCCGAGTCCATCGGCCTTGAGCGTGGTGTCGCCCCAAGTCGCGTACTCCGCCACAATACTGGCGTTCCAGGCACCACCTGCCGCGGTGCAGGCGCCTGTAACCCAGAACGGAAATATCGCCGGCAAAATCAAGGTGCGCCACAACTGCCATTTGCGCAGGCCATAGATGCGGGCGACTTCTTTCATTTCATTCGGAATCGCCATTGCGCCGGCAATCACGTTAAACAGGATGTACCACTGCGTCCCCATGGCAATCAGCAGAATACTGCCCCAGTTCATTGACGTGTTGGTAGCCACAAACAAGCCCACTACCACCGGGAAGGTCATGTTGACTGGAAATGAGGCGCCAATTTGCGCCAGCGGCTGGGCAAATCGTGCGGCTTTGGGATGAAAGCCAATCCAGACACCAACCGGTGTCCATATGAGCGTGGCGATGACGGTCATCGCCAATACGCGCAGCAGGGTTAAAAATCCAAGCCAGAAAATGTGTCCGACCAACGGCACGGTGAGCGCCCCATGCAGTTCGGCAATCGCGGCAAAAACGCCGATGATGGCTTCATAGCCCAGCCATGCCGTGAACGCCAGCCCGACAATGCGAAGTGGCCAATTTACAGCCCCTGGTCGCGTCCGCTTGGGCTGAGGCTTGATGCGACGAATAGTTTGACCCATCGCATCTTCCAACGGTTGCCAGATGTGTAAACCCAGCCAGGTGAAGACATAGGTGCCTCGCAACAGGTTGTAAACCCATGAGGTTGGCGTCAGGCCAGACTCAGTGAGTTCAATCTTGAATTTATCTGCCCACACCAGCATGGGTCGCCAGATAAGTTGGTCACTCATCAAAATGAGGAGCAGCATGGCGGCAACGGCCAACAGGGCTGCATGGTTGTCACCTTTCTCAATCGCGCTGGCCATGTAAGAGCCCAACCCTGGCAACTTGATGTCTTTGTTCATCACGCTGATGGCTTCGCTTTGTGCGACAAAGAACCAGCCACCGCCAAACGACATCATGGAATTCCAAATCAGACTGTGCGCAGAAGCTGGCAATTCAACGGTGCGAAACCGTTGCCAGCGCGTCAAACCATAGGTCGAGGCAGCCTCCTGCATATCTGTGGGAATCGTCACCATTGAGTGGTAGAAACCAAACGCCATATTCCAAACCTGACCGGTGAAGATGGCGAAGATGGCAGCGCATTCAACGCCCAGCAGACTGCCGGGAAAAAGCGCCATGAATCCCGCTACCGTAGCCGACAGGAAGCCCAGCACCGGTACCGACTGCAACACATCCAGGGCCGGGAGAATGACCGCCCGAGCCGCGCTATTTTTAGCCGCCAGATAACCCAGCGAAATCGCGAAGAACAAGGAAAAACAGAAAGCAATCCACATGCGCAACAGCGTGCGCCCCGCATAGTATGGAATCTGTGAGGTTGAAAAGTCCAATTCGGGGACGGATGCCGGATTGAAAGCCACCAGCATGCCTTGTCCAAAGTGCATCACGCTCCATAGCATCCCAAACAGGGTCAATAGAACCAGTCCGTCAATCCAAGAGAACCTCGGTTTCTCGTTATCTACGACCAGTTGAGGAGAGGTGCTTTTCATGAGTGGTGGATGTTCGCTTGATAGATTTCAAATTCAGGTGTTGACTGCAGAAATCAGCAGCTTAAATCCACGAAAAATAGGTGCATTATCTTGGGCTTTTATGACTAAATTATGGCAATTTGAAGTCGGTACCTGCCAGATGGGACAACCACAAAGTCAATAGTGACGATTCCAGCTTGAATACCAACAGTGCCGCTTAAGTGAGCCTTGGACGCAGGGGCCCGTGTTGCTCAAGTTGTCCAGCGGCCATTGGTCAATATGGCATCGCCTATTGCTTCGCTAATGAGGAATAGGACGAACCGACCAGACGCTCCCCTCGCTCTGCACGAATGAGGTATCTCAGCGGAACCACTTATAGGGCAACATGGCAGAAAGAACACCATCTTTAAGAATTAAGTGATGGTAAATAGCGGCAGCGGCGTGCAAGCCGGCAATCCACATAATTGCATCCCCTAGAAATTGGTGGACGTCGCCCCAATCGGCCAGTTTTGCAATTGATGAGTTGGCAATCACGGGCAACTGGTCGACGCGTACGCCGCCGAGAAGCGTCAACGGATGGGCTTCACTGCCCAGCGCCATGAGCGCGGTAGCTGGCAGTGCCAACAGAAGCACCCATAGCGCAACATGCACAAGCTTGCCCGTCAACTGCATCCAATTTGCCATTTGGACCTGCGGCGCTGCTGGTCGAAACGCCACCCAGATGAGGCGTAACACGGTCAACACGAATACCAATATGCCCAGGGACTCATGCCAGACAATATCGCTTCGGGTTGCAGGGTCGATGCCATCTCGCATGAGTCGACCGAAGCCACCCGGCCCGAGGATGAAAGCGATGGTCACGACAATGGCCGTAACCCAATGAAAAGCTCGGCTGAGGAAATCGTATTGGGACGTGAGGCGTTGATTCATAAAGTCACCATAAAATTTTGAACTATTGTGCTACAGGTTTGTTAATCAATGATGAAGTTCTCGCATCTGATTCATTGGCCTACAGCCTCCGTTTTATCGATGAGAAATGGCTGCTCCCAATTTTGAGTGGGTCCTCTGCAGCGCATGTTGTCCGTCCTCTGTTGGTCGAGAGGCCCCGGTCAGGTCAGTGCCCAATTTGGACCTTGAAGTCAACAGATTAAGGAGCGAATCAGTTCCTGTTTCCAAATTTCAAGTTTGGATGATGATTTCCATCCCCGAAATACGAATTACCAATCATTTACTGACTGTCACTTAAACGACAACCCCTGTGACTTGACTTTTGCGTCGCCACAGCCGAATTGCCATATAAGCTACGACGCCAACATTTCCAATCAGCACCATGCCATTAATGACCGTAGTGTGCTGAACGAGGTGACGCAGTTCAAAAGGCAGGTAGACAGCCCCAGAAAGTGAAGCTAGCCATTCTGCCCAGGCGCGGTCCTTCCACAAGCCATAACCCTCCAACAACCGTATTGCTGCGTAAGCCCATGCCAGCATTACTACTTGTCGCAGATTCGCATTCGTAAGCCAGGTGGCATCGTTCAGCAGCATGCGCGGGTAGTGAGCTTCCGGGTCAAGATGAAAATGACCGATAAGGGCATATGCCATTGCTCGAACGTCATGGTGAGCGAGGCTCAGCAACCCAATACTGGCAGTGATGGCAGCAATGCCCTTCAACCCTTCAAAGAGGGCGATGGCATGGAGTGCATTGGGGAGAGGACGTGAATTGGTCATGGCGTGATGGGTTGCCATACCCTCAATATCGCGCCCGAATCATCGGCATTGATTGCAGGTAGTGGTAGGCGACCTGCTCGTCCGAGTAGCGATGCTCAGCGCCCACCGGACATGCGTTGCGTGCCAGGCATCGGTCCTGGCAAGGTGAATCGGGTTGCTTGCGAAAATCCAGACAGGTCTGTAATCGCCATGACCCCGTTCGTTCGCTGGCCAACGCTCCGGCTGGACAGGCTGCGATGCAAGGCTTGTCGAAGCAGGTAGCGCAGGGTGATGGGAGCTTGCGACGAGGCGTCAGCGCCAAGCTGGTATCGGCAAGAATCACGGCCCGATAAGCAAACCAGCTGCCCCATGCGGCATCCACCCCCAACCAGAATGGTGAGGAATGATGCCAACCCGCTAGTGCTCCCAGACGCTGCAAGCCCACCAGTTGCGTGCCGGGAAACACCTGGCGCCACGCATGGCCTTGCAACGGCCCGTCCATCCAGGCGGTCACGCGTTCAGTCACAAACTGGTCAATGGGATGGGCCCCGTGCATGCCGCGACGCTGTAATGCGGTCCAAAGGTCGCGCCCCCGATGTCCAATCAGGATAAGTTGATGAAACCGCTCGCGCTCATCGTTGGTCAATTCCAGCGTACCCAGAACTTCGGCGGGCAACGCATCCAATGAAAAAACGGCGTGCAGGTTCAGTCCCTGGGCGGCCAAGGATGCGAATATGGTGCACACCACCGAATTTTCTGATATTGCCTTAATGACCATGATTGCTGTTCTTCAGGGAATAGATTGAGGAAGTTACAAAAGTTGGCGCGCAGTGTTCATTCAGTTGGAACTCACTACCTTCATTCAGGTTTGGGCCGTGAAAGATAGACCAACACCGCGCAGGTCAGGATGGGTCCAAGCCCCCCCAAAATCTGTCCCACTTGTGTGACACCATCCCCAAAAATTCCCATCATTTTCATGATTGGAAGAGCAAGGATGGCAGAAATGAATCCCTCTCGGGATTCCGAAAATTTATTGAGATTCAACTTCCTTCGGAGCGCGAGCCAAGTAATTGGAAAAAAGATGACAGCCATCCCAACACCTTGAACCACCGAAGAAACCAAAAAATCGTCCATACCGTTGCCTTTAGTTGAAAATCAATTACCGAGGGCATGATTCAAGATTCCGGTACGCAGCTATCGCCAAAAACAGCAATGCTCATCCCGGTCCACGGCATTCAGGAACTCTTTCAACGTATTCACTTCGGCTTTTGGCTCATAGCTTTGCCACCGTTGGTCTTTCCGCATCCAGAAGACTCGCCATCGGCCTTTTGTGGGTACGAAGGTCGCTTTGGCAATCTGTGTCTCTTGCTTCACAGCGGGGTCACTGAACTTTGGTCTCAATTCGAAAACCTCTACACTTTGGTCGTCAACTCGACACCCAACGTCGAGCTCATCCCGAATGTAAGTTGGTGGTCTGCAACGCCCCAAGAAGGTCTCGATTTCTTTCTTACACCGCTTCAGTTCAATTTCGCTCAATGCCATCTGGAATTCAAGAGAATCATTCTATTGGCCCAGAATGAATGCCCGAGACGACAACGGGGTTCGTCAATGAACGTCAGTACGGGACTTTAGAAGAAGACTACACCTATCCTGGTTGCCCCCACCGCAATGCGCAGTCAATCACGTCGAAAAGCCCGCTCAAAGCGGGCCTTTCTGATAGGTGGCACCCATTGCCACCAAAAGTTATTTAGGCGAACGTATTCACGTTGTTGCCCATAGTCTCAGTTGGCTTTGAAACTATTGGCTTTGGCGCTGCGGATGCTGCAGCAGCTTTGGTGCCGTCGTTGTCACCGTCCGAATCCGAACCACCGACACGAGCGGGTGGTTGGGGAGCACTGACTGGAGAAACGCCTGAAATCGCTGCCATGCTTAAATCCTTATGAGTTGATAACTTGTTATCGGAACATCTATATCAAACCTGACGACTCAGTCAGAGGCCTTAAAAAAAGCTTGCCAGTGCATTAGCGTCGACATCAAATCTTTTTTAGTTTGGTTGACCTAGGCCGTACTGGCATTCACCCTTGTTCTGACAGCACACCTCGAAAGACGCGTATTCCTGCAACGATTCCAAGCACGGATTACTGAGAAGCCCGGGACTGTGACAACGTGCGCTTTTAAATTATGAAGGTGAGTGCGGCCGCGATAACTAGATTTAGTTTGAACAGAAAAACAGAAAAAAAAGGGATTCTGACCCGTCGTTTAAAGGGGCTTCTTTCGTCAAGCATGACCCGTCATGAGCATCACGGAATTTACTTGCCGACAGCCTCTGGTAGGGTGTTTGGATTTACAAACTCCGGTGCGTAGAGTAAATCGACAGTGAACATTCCAGCAATAGAGCCCACAATAAATACGCCGAGTAAAGTCCACCCAATCCACTCTTTATTCGATTTGCGCTTTTGCTTGCCTTCAGCCGATTTCTTTTTTTGTACCAAGGTGACTTCCAATCAGTATCTGCTTTAACTTGATGGCAACTCGATTGGATAAGTTTTTTGTCTGAGACTGACCGGAGTTTCACAATCAAGAGTCACCAACGACTACCAAGCTCATTAGGCCTTTGCCAGAGCCAGCTGACTGTACCCTACCCTGCAGATAACGGTCAGAATAAGTCGAAAAAGTGGCGTGCGCGATGAACATTCGACTGGCGCTTAATAAAGAGGCAAAGCGGTAGCCATGACCGACAATTGTCTGCAACGGGGATTGAAGCCTCAGGGTGCCAGCACTCGAATCAAAACAGGCGCGCTGACAGTGGTGACAGCCTGGCTGCGCGCCTTCACCTTCAAACTTTGACCGGCGTCCATCCACGTCACCGCGTTGGTCACTGAACCGCCACTGCTGCTGGCTGACGCACCAGAGGCAGCCAACGTCGTGTTCTGTGCAGTCACCGATTGCACTTACTGCATGGGCCTGAGCATGGGCATTGCCCTGCCCTTGCTCAAACTGAACTTTGCGCCAATGCGCACTTGAATGTGTTGCGCCGCCAATGGTTGCGTTCGATTGGGTTCCGACCGAATAGCCCGAGTTGTCACCCTCTTCCACTTGGCGCAATTCAACCGTCAGGTTGCGCTTGGATAACTCTGTCAAGTCAAGATGCCCTTGGCGCTGCAGCACACGGAACGCTGCTTTGTGCTCAAATCACAATCAATCAACCACTGGACCGGGATTGCACATGGCCTCCATTTCTTCTATTGCTTTGTCTGGCCTGAAAGCAGCGCAGACGACGCTAAACTCGTCGGCTCACAATGTTGCCAACATGAACACCAGCGGCTTTCGGCGTCAGGAAGTGATGCAAAACGCGCAGCCCGGTGGTGGCGTTTCCACAAAGTTGACGACAGCAAGTGAGGTTGGGTCATCATTGGAGACGGATGTCGTGGCGCAACTGCAGGCCAAGAACGCGTTTCTGGCCAACCTGACCGTGTTCAAGACCAGTGACAAGATGGCAGGTGCGCTGCTGAATCTGAAGGCTTGATGAACTGGTCCGAAGCATTACATCGGATAAGCCCTACTTCATGACAACATCTGCCCCTTGGTTTTACTGGGCCGTCGCGTCCGCCGTCTTTGCAGCCTTGACGGCCATCTTCGCCAAGATTGGAATTCAGGGTGTTGACTCAGATTTGGCAACATTAGTCCGGACCGCCATCATCATCGTCGTTCTGGCAGCCTTCGTGTGGTTCGCTGGAAAGTGGTCAAACCCGCTGGAGCTCCCGGCCAAGACTTGGTTATTTCTGGGACTGTCTGGTTTGGCTACCGGTGCTTCCTGGGTTTGTTATTTTCGTGCGTTGCAAGCGGGTGAAGCATCCAAGGTTGCACCAGTTGATAAGCTGAGTCTGGTGTTGGTGGCGGTATTCGCATTTGCGTTTCTGGGTGAACGACCTTCCCTGCGCGAATGGACCGGCATCGCCATGGTGGCGGGTGGGGTGCTCGTGCTGTCCTTCAAGCGCTAACGCAAAGGCAAAAAAATGACGACCCGTCAAAGTCAGCGACCCAATTCTGTCGCTCTGAACGGACTGCCCCCTAAATTGGCGCCTTGTGACGCTCCTCAGGAGGTACCTCGCTGGCTTTGCGCTCGATGTCTGTAAGCCACCACGGATAATTCGCAGATGAGAATCAATTTAGTTACGTCGTTTGCGGAGAAGGACGCAGTGAAGGCGCTCGGCGCTCGCTGGGACGCCAGCAAAAAGCTCTGGTACATCGTGGATGTTGCGGACCTCACTCCGTTCATGCGCTGGATTCCCAACATGGGCGTGGTGACAGAGAGCTCAGTCGCTGCAAGTCAGCAGCAGGCGACAAAACCAGTCTGTGCCCTGCCGCAGAGGTCCAAGGCCCCTCCCCCATCCAACTCCATGAGCGAAGTCCCGCACTGCGGTTGCAAGGTCTTGCCTTGGGACGACTGCGTTCACACGACAACCCATGACACACTGGCAAGATGAATATATTGCAGCCAAACAAGTTGCTGTTGTCAAAATGGACTTCAGCAAAGCCGATATCGAAAGAAAAACACTTTCTGGTATCAAAAGTGGTCGCGCCGGAGCACGAGGGTGGAAAGGTCGAGTGGATTGACCTGGAGGCGGTGCACTCCAAGTCGATACGTCGCATTGAGTGGCGTGAGCTTCGCGATGAAACCCAGTGGCGGCGCGGCTGGGTTTAAGAACTCTTGAGTTCTGATTGACGGAGAGGTATCAGAAACAAAAAAGCGCTCCAGTCAATGACGAGAGCGCTTCAATCTATTTTTGGTTGCGCGAGTAGGATTTGAACCTACGACCTTTGGGTTATGAGCCCAACGAGCTACCAGGCTGCTCCATCGCGCGTCAAGGGGGTGGACTATAGCACCGACTGCGGTGTTTGCTCGTTCACCCCAAGCATAAGGACTTACATCATCACTTCTGATGGAATGTTTTTTTTGGCAGGTCTCGGCGCGCTGTGACCGAACTGCCAGCGGCAGCCAGCCTGGTACAGGCAATAACCTACCACTGCATGCCACTCAGGGCATCAGCAAGCTCAGCCCGGCAGCAACGGTTGGCTCCATGCTGGTCATGATGTCAAAGGCTTCTTGCGAAAGTAGCTTCAGGCCACATCCCAGTGAAATCGGCACGGCACTGGAGATGACTGCCACAGTCAGGCCCAACGCCACGGAATGACCTGCATGCGAATGGACCACGCGTTTTCCAAACACGATATAGGCACCCCAGCACACCGCAGCAGGCAGTGCGAACAGCACAACTTGCGGGTCCAGACTGCCCACGTCATGGCCTAGCAGCAAGAGCAAACCCAGCCCCAGTATGACCAGTGCCAGCCAGACAAAGTCAACCGGCCTGCGCGACGAAATCATGGCTAAGGCCAGCGGCCCGGAAAACTCAATGGCGACCGCCAGACCAAACGGAATGGTGCGAAGCGACAGGTACTACAGTGGCTGCAGTAGGGACTCCAGCACGACAGCATGCGCGGAATTTATCGCTTTGCAACGGTTGCTGCTGGTCACGATAAATGTTCGTCGCTATACGTTGTCAGATGGCACTTCTGTCATCAATAATTGAGGACAACACAATGCAGGTATTTGGAAACGTGGCCACAGTGCCAGTGCGCAAAGAAAGCAAGTCGACAGGCAAAGGCTATTACGAAATGCGTTTGGCTGAAGCCCAACGCGGAATTGACAGCTCGCCAACGTTTTACACCGTACGGGTCATGAAAGATGAAGACCCGCTTCTCGACAAAGGTGATTTCGTTAAAGTGACAGGCAAGCTCAAAGCTGACTTTTATATTGGGCGCGACGGAAAGCCTTCTGGAACGCTCCTCATTATTGCTTTTGAGGCCAGCAAGATTGCCAAGCCAGCGGCACTGAAAGATGAGCCTACCAGCAAGGCGCAGGACTCATCCAAAGTTGAGACGAGAGCAACGGAATCCGCCCCAGAGCGTGCAACGGAACAGGCACCGCAAAGTCCAACAGAGCCAGTTCGGGTAACAGTACAGCAGGAAGAAGCAGACTGGTCAACCTTGTACAACTGAATTTCCAGGTAACACGGGTAACGGAGGCAACGCTGGAACCACTGCTGTCGTTAATGATTTGATTTCAAAGGCCATCCAAGGGTCTAGCCGTTCCAATAAGGAGTTGCTAACGGCTCTTTTTGCCTTGATTTTCAGCCTCTCTCAAAAATCAGTTGAGAGAGGCTTATTACGATGTTGACCAAACCAAAACCCTGGCTGCCAGTGCTTAGTCCTCAGCTTTCAGGGGCATTGCCGGTGAGGTTTTTGGCTTGAGGCAGATACCTTTCAAGGATAGCAACCATGGTCTGGGCCTCGGCCTTCGACACAGGCGGGAATGGTGAGGAATAGGATGTGCCGTTTCGACGCTCGTGCGCCCTTGTTATAAATGCGAATTCTTTCGCATCAACCTTCAGGTCCGATGACACTCGCTGGATAGCTAGGTTGCGGCCTGCGTCTTTGGTGCGAACTTCATAGAACTCAAGCACCGCCTGAACAACCTGGAAGTAGCCTTCATAAGCCATTGTGAACACCTGTAAGTTCCTTGCCTGGTCGAGCGCCTTTGCCGCAGCGAGATAATCGGCTGCGTTGCGAAGAAAGCCGTCCACGGCGCCTGTCGTCGGCGCAACTGACTCAAAGGCTTTACTCCTTATGAGATTGTCGTATTCATTCGGTCGGGGCATAGGGGAGTATCCTTATTTTTGGTCCATTTGCAATCTGAGCAACGACGGGGTCCGACTGCAGGAGGTCCAACCATTCTGCAGGTTCGTACAAACTAAAATGAATTTGTCTGCCCAGACTTTGCTCTACTTTGTGCATTACTTCTGTCAAATCCAGGAGCGAAGTGGCCCCTACGACAATCAAGTCCACGTCACTCTTCTCGGTGTCAGTCCCTTTAACGACCGACCCGAACAAGAAAGCTTCTTTAATTTGCTGGGAAAATGGTGCCAACGCTTCTTTTATCGGCTCTGCCAGAGCAAATGTCTTGCGAGCGATACTTGCAAGTTCTGGGTAAAGAATGAAAGAAGTGTTTGCGCGGATACTTCGTTGGTGCCCGCGCCGCGGCTCATCTTTGAGAACCCCCACTTCCACGAGGCGGTCAATCTGCTGTTGCGTGCTACCGCGTCCACTAGAGGCAACACGCAACAATTCTTGAAGCGTAAACGAGCGCCCTGGCTGGAGCAGGGTGGCACCCAAAACCCTTTGGACGCTAGGCGTAAACAAGAAACTGGCGACACTCACTGCATATCCTTGATTTATGGATGAATATCCACATTATAGGTATTTTCTGAAAAATCCACAAGTCATGGATAACTAGCCACTTTTTGTGGATGTTGTTTCAGATTTGTAGTAAGAAGTCGTCAAATCTCTGAAGCCTTACCAAAACGCAGCAGGACGTGCCGCAAAGGCTCTTTAGTGGCCGTTTCACCTGTAGAAGATTTTTCCTCCAGCAAGAAAGGGCTCCAGTCTTTGATTGGAGACCTTTCTAACTCAGTCGAGTTGCTCTTAGCAACTCCTTATTGGAACGGCTAGCCCAAGGGTGGCCTTTTTTTCGTGCGCGTGGTGAATGCGCGGGCTGAACACGTGTTCTCTGGCTTGGCTGACAGAATTTTTTCGAGCATCGGTCAAGAATATAAATCGCATAGCTATCCGCTTGTAGCCACTCAGCATTTTTGGGTGGCATTCACATACAAGGAAAAGCTGATGCCATCTTCGACCACCCTCCCCCTGTCTGCCCCCTCCGTTACTGGCATCCCCGTTGTACTTCGCAAACGCGGCAAAACCCCGACAGCAGTCAATCTATTGAAACTGGCCAAGACTGCCGGTGGGTTTAATACCAAAAAAGAGGCCCGTGAATCGCTGCAGAACGCTGGATTTATCGCCACGACGGTAGTGGTGGAAGCGCTCCTGCTGGCTGAAGTGCGCATCGCCGACGCACACCGGAACCGGGAGCACAACACCATTCTGCAGCGTCTTGGCCACGTCCCGAAGGGATTGTTTGCAATGGCGGCAAACAGCAAACCAGTCCTGCTGCCGAAGGGCATACCGTCGACACGGCTTGCTGCCGTCAGGGTGAAAGCCGTCGCAATGGTCGCAAGGAGCACGATGCGCTATGGTGCGGCCGGCGGACATACGATAAGGGTCGCATTTGCGCTGGACGCCTCAAAGGTCAGCTACACCGTGACGATGGACCAGAATCGCGACACCTACGCCGGCGCATACAAAGGATGGTCTGCGAACGAAGACCACCACCGCATCACCGTTCCACAAGACTGGCGTCTGCGTGTTGAACGCAAGGGTCTGGCGAGCCTGGGCGGCATGATGACGCTGGACGCTCATCCGCTGATGCCTGATTGTGATGTGCTGGTGTATGCGTCGACCAGGGCGCGACAAGGTCGTGGTTATGACGTCAAAGTCGACCGCGGCTATATCGCCATGCTGGGCAGCGAACACTTTCACGCCGATACCGCGCAAGCCGCCATCAAGGGAGTTCGGCGCAAGGTCAAGTCAGTTGGAGCACCGGCACGGACGGCGCTTTCCCCTTATGCCTTGACTGTGGACGCCTTTATAGCGCGCTACGAGGGTCGTGACTTGACCGTGTCAGTCAGCGACGCCCAGGAAAGTGGCGCTTGCGATTTCGGTATCCGTTCCTGGTGCGAGTTTGTCGGCCTGGACTATGACGATGGCGAGGCGTCCCTTGAGCTGGTTCTTCAAGGCTTTCGGGCACGTCCGCAGGAAGAAGTTCGCCGAGCAGTTTTATATGCTGTGCGCCGGCACAGGGCTGAACGCAGGGCTCTTGCCCATTGATGGCCCATCTGGGCCGCAATCGATGGGGGCAAAGCGGACGACCGCGTCCCCGCCCCTTCATTACCCCACCCGCCATCTTCCGCATCCTTCCGGCGCCAAAGGGTCGGCCAGTTGCCCATGCTGGAGAACTTGTTTTTTGGCGGCGGCGAAAGTTTTTTGAGAATATTTCAAAAAATATAAACCCCGATACCTGTATTTGGAACTGACTGCGTTTTGCGGTCGGCAATAGCCAAACAGGAACCCTTTTTATGCAAACACATTCAGTTGAAATCAAGCCCATCGACAGCCGCTGCAAATATTGGGCAAAAATTGTACGCGCAGGAAAAGAACTGCCAGCACCCTGCCTCATCCAAGGCGCCAACGACGTTTCCGGCCCCTATTTGCAACGCGGTGAAGAGGAACTGCTTCCTGGTGACGCCCTCTTTGAGGGCGAATCAAACCATCACCTTCGCAGTGACCGCGGCTGGAGCTATTGGCTCGCTTTTGTTACCGAGAGCGGAAAACTCGTTCGATACAAGTCTGGTTTCAGTTCCCAAAAATCTGAAATGAAGGCGCAAGGCCTTTCCTCAGGACTACTTACCGGCAGTGGCGACATCGCCGCAATGGTGCGCATCGTCCACGGTCTGCGAGCTGGCCTCAACGTGTCACCCACCAAATCGGAATAGACCGAACACACGACTCGCCGGCACCATGCCAGTGATGTGGAAGACAGAGCGGAACACACAAGGAATTAAACTTCCACCTCCGGCCACCGCCAAATCTCAGCTGAAACATGTCTAAACTAAAGCTCGTCCCTCCCGTTTAAAAAACGCGCGCAGAAGAAATCCTAAGCCAAAGCATCGACGAGTTCGATTTTTGTGAGGACGAGGTCATTCGCTTGGTAGGCGGCAGCGCTGCAAATGGTGACAAGAACGACCCTGTCGTGTTTCAAGGCAAAGCTGAACACACCATCCGCCAAATGATTGCCAAGCACGGCTTTGACCGCCTTCCCTTTACCTATGGGGAGTTCCAGGGTATGCAGAACTATTGCGCCCGTTTGGACATCGCGAGTGGCGAGTACGTCGTACGAAAAGAGCTTCAGGAAGCCTGGAGCCAGGGTGGAATAAAGAGCTGGGAAGAAGCGCAAGCCACTCGCGACTACAAACCCGTGGCAGCCCTGTACTGTGCGGGCAATCTTGATGCGGTTAGGGCATACCATCTTCAGCATGACGTGATGACTCAACTCGGGAAGAGCTACGACGAGTTTTCTGAAGACTAGGGCTTGACACGCTCCCGCCAAAAGGGACAGGCACTTCCGCTGCTAGACGCCCAAGCCCGGGCGCAGCCACTATCTGTGCTTGCGCAACCGCGGCCAGACTTCAAGTGTCGTTTCTGCCGACAGGCGAAAAATTATGAAAGTAACTTTCGCAATGCATTGGTCAGTTCTTCCGCGGCTTCCGTGGACAGTCGTAGGCTGGTCAATGATTTCAGTAGGTGCTGGACGCGCTGATGATGGCCGTGTGGCGCAGGAACCCCAAGAACCCGGTGATGATTCATTCTGACCAGGACAGCCAGTTTGGCAGTGACGATTTCAACCGTTGGTGCAAAGACAACCAACTGGTGCCCAGCATGAGCCGCCGGAGAAACTTTTGGGACAATGCGGTTGCCGAGTCCTTTTTCAGCAGCTTGAGGAAGGAGCGAATCAAACGGCATATTTATGCGACCAGGCTGGATTCCAAGTCCGACGTGTTTGATTACATTGAGGTTTTTTGCAATCGAGTTCGCAGGCACAGTCACTTAGACCAACTGAGCCCGCTGGCATTCGAACAGCCTCGAACTGGAAGTTGAAATTTATCTACAGAAGCGGGTGAAGTCCACATTGCCTGTCACGACTAGTACTGACGGCGGCTGCCGGAGGCTCCAGCCGCCGCACGGAACAGTTGCGCCCGTTTCAAGGCCATCATCAATTGGAGTTCCTTGGAGCTTGTGAAGCCCTTGCCGATTGCTAGCACCGGTTTCGGGGTGCGCCTTTTTGGTGCTTTGGCGGCTTCATCTCTTTGCGCCCGCACCGCGTCAATTTTCATCGCCAGCTCCCGCATTTCCCACAGCGGGGCCTTGCCGATTCGCAAGGGTTGCGGCAAGCGGCCTTGCTGGACCCAGGCCAGCACGGTGCGAGGACTAATGTCCAGGTAAGTGGCGACTTGTGCCGTGCTGAGCAGAGTTGAAAGATTTTGAATGGACACGAGAAAACTCCAAGTTTTCTCGTGTAGCCAAGAGTTTTATTCCGTCAAAGAAGTCAGCAAAAATACGCCATTTCGCTAGAAAAACTTGGTATCATTACCTGCATTCGTGTCCAATTCTGTCCAATTGGAACTGCAAGCAGGTGCAGGATGAAGGGTGGCGGCGCTCGTAAGTCCTTGATTTCATTAGCCTCGCCGTCGTCCTGAAGTCGCAAAAAGGGTCCTGAGTTTTCTCTTAATCCGTAGGTCGACAGTTCGAATCTGTCAGGACCCACCACTTATCGCCTTATAGGCAAAAGCCTCACTGCTACTTAAACGATAGCGAGAGGCTTTTTAATTTGTAGCTTTGGTTTGCCTTG
>Ga0209511_1001914_pt1 | contig 17717 bp, 18 predicted proteins | sample SSSSmetaG_FD_184141 | JGI IMG/M metagenome (GOLD analysis project Ga0209511, IMG submission 184141) | Glacier valley bacterial and archeal communities from Borup Fiord, Nunavut, Canada, to study Microbial Dark Matter (Phase II) - ​SSSS... | ecosystem: Environmental > Aquatic > Freshwater > Ice >...
AGTATCTTTTTGTTAAAAAAAAAGAGGCAAAGTATCTGTGCGTCGGACGGTTTAGTCCCGAGACTGGACACTTTCTTGTTTAATAAAAACGGTTATATCACTTTTGGGACAGCGAACGAAGAATCTGCATTTTCGGGATTTCAGGATTTTCAGGATTTAAACAAGTTAAAAAAGGGCCAATGGAGATCAGAACACAACATATTGTCAACCGGGAAAAAAAGGAGATCACAATGATGCTTTACGGCATGATTGGAAAGGATTTCGATGGTGACTATTTTGCCAAAGAGCTTGAATATGCTGACAGAATTTACGACCAGGTGACAATCCGTATTAATTCTGACGGGGGACTTGTTACTCAGGGATTATCTATCATTAGCCAGCTCGTCCAAATGAAGGCTTATACGATTGCTCAGATTGATGGCGTAGCTGCTTCGATGTCCGCGGTAATTCCTTGCGCTTGCGATGAAGTCCGGATGAATGACTATGCCAGGATTATGATTCATTCACCATATATGGTCGATGATAATATGAAAGCAGTAAAGATGTCGGCAAAGGACAAGAAGACCGCCGAGTCTGTCAAGGGTATCCTCGTTGATTTGCTTTCGAAACGGGGCAAGTCGAAAGAGGAGATTTCCAAATTACTGAATGACGAAACATGGTATACAGCTGATGAGGCTCTCGCTGCCGGTTTGATCCATTCAATTATCGCAACTGACCGGCCCGAACTTAAGGCGGTTTCTTCCGCACAACTGGTGGCTTGTATTCAGAAAGAAGTTGACACACTACACACACACCCAATTATAAAAATGAAGCAAATCTGCGCAAAATTAGGACTGCCGGAAAACTCTGACGAGTCGGTGATCCTTGCAAAAATGCAGGAACGCGAAACCGCTGCCGCCGCTCAAGGCACGAAGTTGGTTGACCGTTACCTTGAGCTCGGGCGGAAGTCCGGGGCTGTAACCGATGATAATGCTGAAAAAATGCGCAGGCTTGCCGGTGCAGACTTTGAGCTGTTCGTTGACTTATTGAAACTTGATACTGTCGTTACACCGATAGTTGAAAAGGATCGCATCTCGAATCACATCGTTGACGCACTCGGCAAAAAAGCCGACGAAAAAAACGAAAAGGATTTTGACTGGTTCCAGAAAAATAATCCACAGGCACTTGCCGCAATGGAGATCGCTGAACCCGAACGGTTCAAGAAGTTGTTCGAAGCGTACAACGCTCAGTTTATTTAATCACCTCACACTTGTAAGATGTCAGATCCAATCGTAAAATGGCCTTTTGGCGACGCAACCGTCGAAGTATTGGCCGCGACAGGCGTGTTAGCGATTAATATCGTTAACGAAATGACCATCATTGATGGCGCCTCCACCATCGCTACGGGAAACCGTACGATCAACCTAACCGTGAGCCCTAATGTGGGTATCGGTGCAATGATTGTGCTGAAGGCGAAAACCACAGCCGTCGAAACATTGACATTCGGCACAAAGATGCTGGGTGCCCTGATCACTGGCGTTGCCGGAAAAACAAAGGCCACTACCTTTATTTACGACGGTACCAACTTCATCAATGCCGGTACTCCAATCCAACTGGATTAACCTTTTAATCTTTTTTTCAAATGGCAGAAATTAGTAAAGTAGCGTACTCGAAGGAACTTTCGAAGTATTTGTCTCCCAACAACGCATTCTACCTCAAGAGCCGCCTCGTAACTGAGGCAGCAGATGCAGGCAGTTATGAGATCCCGCAGATGAGCAACCCGAGCAAGGTCCACAAAGGACAGCCGGATTCCCTTCCCGTAAAGGTGAAGATTGCAACCGACAATAAATTGGTTGCAAACATGTATCAGTTTTGGGCAGACCCCATCGCGATCACCAGCGAGAGCGAGATCGTGACCAATTATAGCAAGCGCCAAAACCACCAGGTGCAACAGGCTGCGCAGATTGAAACGGCAATTGCCGATCATGCGGCTTTGTCCTGGGCACCGCTTTTATCTTCCGGTTTCATTGTTCCTACTACAGGAGCTGCACGTGCAACCGGCGCTGCAACTTTGACCGGCACCCGTAAGGCAGTCACCAAAGATGATATGATCAAGGTTCAGGCAATGCTGCGCCGTGCGAATATCTTCGGTTTACCTGGTGGATTGTTCGCACTCGTCACCGACGACGTGTATTCTGACCTGTTGGCCATTGCCGACTTTGTCGACTACCAAAAACTGGGAGTGAGCGACAAGCTCTCCCAGGGAATCATTGGCCGTATTCTCGGCATCGAGATCATGAGCCGCACAAACGGGTTTGGTCACATCGGTGTATTGCAAAATGCAGCCGGAACAGCCAACCTTTCGGAAGCTACCACAGTGGCCACCGACCGTCCGGTTTCGTTGTTCTGGCACGAAGCGTATGTTTCGCGCGGTGAAGCAGCCGTTCAGGCGAATGTCACCCCGAATGCACCAGGTTATCTTGGAGCAACCATCATTGAGGCGTGGAAACGCTTTGGTGCGAGCCCTGTCCGCGACGACGCAAAGGGAACTGTTGCTCTGGTAGAAACGGTGTAAGCGAATTGCACGAATTTTAACGAATTCCACGAATAAAAAGGGCAGGCACACCGCCCGCCCTTTTTTCTAAAACCTTCTTTCTGATGAGTAAAACACAATTTCTTGTTATTCACTGTACCGCTACGCCAGCAGGCCGCGAAGTGTCATCCGAGGACATCCGGCATTGGCATATGGATCCGGAGCCAAAAGGCCGGGGATGGAGTCAGGTTGGCTATACCGATTTATTTCACGTGAATGGCGGCGTTGAACGGCTTGTTTCGAATAACGAAGATGATAATGTTGACTGGTGGGAAATTACAAACGGAGTGGCCGGAAAGAACTCAATCTGCCGCCACATTGTCTATGCCGGCGGCATGACGATTGAAAACAAAAAGCCTTTTGACTCTCGCTCCATCATGCAAAAGGAGGCCATGCGGAAATATGTTATCGAGTTTCGGCGCAGGAATCCGGGTGTAAAGATTGTCGGTCATAACTATTTCGATAAAGGTAAGGCATGCCCGAGCTTCGATGTTCAGGTTTGGCTGCTTGGAATCGGAATTAACCAGGTATTGTAATGAGCGATCTATTATCAATCATATCAATCATCCTGAACGGACTCCTCGGAGGCGGTTTTTTTATTCAGTTTGTCACGCTCCGAAGCCTGAGAGTAAAAGCCCAGGCTGAAGCTGACACAGCAAGCGCTAATACCGAATCGGTTGAACTTGAAAATGTCAATAAAGCTATTACGATATGGCGGGAGATGGCAGAGTCGCTGAAGGCAGAGTTAAAAGAGTCGAGGGATAAATATTCGGAGGTTGCTATACAGGTAGAAGCGCTGCGCAGGGAGGTGGCAAAAGTGAATAATACGAGTAATAAAATCCTCCGGCTGTTGGACCGTATTACGATTGATAACCTTGAAAAAATTGTCGAACAAATAAAAGTAGAGATCAATGAAAAAGGAGAATAAAATATTAATGATCATTGCGATCATCCTGATTATGCTGGCTTGCAAAACAGCACAGCAGCCAATTAACGATGTACCAATCCTGCGCAAGGAAAGGATCGTCGAAAAGCTTATACCTGTTGTAAACCCCGCCGACAGCGCCAATATTGTGGCGTTGTTCGAATGCGATGAAGAAAGGCAGGTGATCTTAAAGCAATTGAGTGAGGAGAAAAGCAGCCGGATGGAGAGTCAGTTTACTTTCAATAGCGGGCAACTCAAATACAAAGCTCAAACCAAGCCACAGACAGTTTACCTGCCATCAAAAGACAGTATTATATATCAGGATGTTCCCATAAAAGTTAATGTGCCATTTGAGGTTAACAAAGTAACCGGGTGGCAATGGACGCAGATATATGCAGGCCGGTTACTATTAGGATTTGCCCTGGCATTCGGGGTCTTCAAATTATTAAAGTTTAAATCATTCATTTAAAAACCTTTTAAAACTCAATTAAATGCCAACTCCAAATGTAGGGATTATTGATGGTGGCGACATACTTGTATATGTTAAGATTGCCACGGTTTGGACACCAGTTGCACATTGCACCGAGTGTTCGATTCAAAACAGTACAGAGGTACGCTCCAGGTCAACGAAGGATACTGGCCGCTTCGATCAGAAACGCGCAGGGAAACAAGGTACAACCATTTCGGTAAGTGCCCTGGCAACCTACGATTCATACAACTATTTCGATCTGCGTGCACTTCAGCTTGCCGGTACCGAGGTTGTATTGAAATATTCTGGACGTCCTGCTGCCGACGTCGCGAGCGGGAAGGCTGTTATTGCTGAAGCTACTGGCGACAAATATGAAACCGGTTCATTCATCATTACCTCTGTTGAGCGCAATGACGCAAAAGACGCGGATAGCACAATGACTGCCTCGTTCGAGAATTCGGGACCTGTGACCATTGGCACAGCGCCGGCAGTTTAATTTTCTATTTGTAGAGACAAGGCATGCCTTGTCTCTACATTAACAATCCATCCCATGCAAGTAAAAATTAACAATAATAATTACCCGATCCGCGTTACCCTCGGTGCTCAGCTGCTCTTTAAGCAAGATACCGGAAAAGAGGTTTCAGCGATGGACGGTGTCGAGGACTTTGGAAAATACCTATGGTGTTGCACAAAGTCTGCATCGATGGCTGACGGCGTTGCGTTTGATATTCCTTTCGATCAGTTCCTACACTCATTTGACCAGGATCTTTTAGATCAATGGGAGGAGCTTCAGCAGGAATACGTTGAAAAAAAAACGAAAATGATAATTGCGCGATCGGAGAAGTTTCTACAAAACAGTTCGATAGCGGAATCGCAAAAATAGAAGACCTGCTCGCGGAAGGGTTATTGATGGGATTGAGTCGCCCGGATTGGTTGGCACTGACCCCTAAGCAATATACCATTTTCCGCGAAGCCTGGTATCGGAGGGCATCCGCAAAAGAACACGAAACATGGGAGGTTGCCCGTTGGCAGGTATTCCGAACCTTATGTCCACCCGCAAAAAAGCAAATATCTATTACGGATCTGATTGAGTTTCCCTGGGAAAAGCAGGAAGCTGAAAAACCAACAAAAGAGAGCTCGAAAGAACGCTTTGAAAATCTAAAAGAACGCTGGAAATGAGTAACGGTAGAGTAGCAGAATACATTGTTAAACTGGTAGGCCAGAATGCGCAGCTGATGGGTCAGCTTAACCAGGCGAATGCCGGGCTAAGCCAGATGACCAATCAGGCAGGTATGGCACAACGGGCAAATGGCGCTTTGTCGAGCACACTGAAGAGCGTTGCTGCCGCCGCTGCCGGTGCATTTTCTGTTGTTGCCATTGGCCAGTTTTTGAAGGCGTCCGTAAACGCTTATGAGGAAAGTGAAAAAGCCCAGGCAAAAGTAGCCCAGGCAATCAAGACGACTGGCGGAGTCGCTGGAGTATCTCTGAAGGAACTAACTGCCATTGCTGCGGACTTCCAAAAATCAACACTGTTCGAGGACGACTCGATCATGGATGGCGTAACTGCCCAATTACTCACGTTTACGAACATTACGGGAACTAATTTTAAAAGGGCGCAGGTTGCGGCGCTTGACCTGGCCACTGTTTTAGGATCCGACCTTAAAGGACAATCAATTCAACTGGGTAAAGCCCTGGAGAATCCGGTTGCGGGAGTTACGGCATTATCACGTGCCGGGGTAACATTTACCGCATCACAAAAAGCGGTCATTCAAAGCCTTGTAGATACCAACCAACTTGAGGCAGCCCAGTCAATCATTTTAGATGAAATTGCTACGAAGTATGGCGGACAGGCTGAAGCCGCCGCAAAAGCGAGTACGGGGATTACCCAACTTTCCAATAGTTTTGGAGACCTGATGGAGAATATTGGCGGGGTAATTGCAAAGGGCGATACATTTAAGTCTACGATTGCCGACCTGGGCACAATAACCGAAGTTTTGGGGCGTTCTGATTATTCGGGACTTGAAAAATTCTTTGCGCTATTAGACCCGTGGGCGGATGAAACGTTAGCGTATAAAAAGGTTTTAGAGGAGACGGCCAGAGCGCAAGCGAATATCAACGAGATTGCCAGCCGGACACCACAGTATTATGCGGATCTGGCACTGAAGCAAAAAGCGGCAGCCGATGCAGTAAAAGAGGCGGATAAAGAAAAAATGAGAACCCTCGATGGTGTAACTGCGGCTCTTGCTTTGGCAAAAGAGGCGCAGGGTAGCGTCAACTCGGAAGATAAAAAAGCTGTAGCGGCAATTAACAAGCAGGTTACTGCGCTAACGCTTAAGAAAGAGGCTTTAGAAAAGCTTTATGAGGTTCAGAAACCACGCGAGAAGGTTACAAAGCTTGCACCAATGGAGCAGCGGCTGGATGTGAAAGCAGTTGTATCAGGCAAAAAAGCAGATCCACTTGCAGGGCTACGAATTAAACCACAGGTAACGTATGAAAGCGACACCCTAAAAGACTACTCAAAGGAACTGGGTATCATTACACAAAAGCAACTGCTTTACGGCAATGCGCTCGGCACGGTGATCGCAAAAAAGGAGGCTACGCAAGCAGCTATTGACGGGCTACTCAGCGAGGGATACTCAGCCGAAAGCCTCGAAGTACAAAAGCTGATGGGTATTTACGATCAGTACAACGCCCAGCAAACACAAATACAGGGCATATCCGAGAAAACAAAAGAGACACTATCGCAAATGGGTAGTGCCTTTTCGACATTGGGATCGGGTATTGGTGGAGCAGCGGGCGACTGGGTCAGCTTCGCCGGAACCCTGCTTGAGTCGATACCACAACTAATCACTCAAATCACCGCCTTAGTCGGTGCCCAGGTAGCGGGATCAGTGGCCAGCGCAACGGCCACGGGTGCTGAGGCTGCTGCCTCGGGAGCGAATACACTTGCCAAAGGCGCAGAGGCTGCTGCAATTGGTGTGGTAACAGCCGCAAAGATAACAAGCGCAGTTACAGGAGTCGCGACAGCTGCAACCGAGGTGGCCGCTTCAGGAGCTGTCACCGCTGCAAAAACTACAGAGACATTTGTCTCGGGTGCAGCGGGAGCAGCTAAAATGCCGTTCCCCGCCAGTTTAATTGCACTGGCATTGGTGATCGGAACCATCGGAGCAGTACTCGCCTCAATTCCAAAAGCAAAGAAGTTTGCTAATGGTGGTATTATATCGGGTCCAACGTTGGGGCTTATGGGCGAATATCCGGGCGCGTCAAATAACCCTGAGGTAGTTGCTCCATTGAGCAAACTAAAGGGCATGATTAACGACCGGAGCGGTGCAATGGATATCAGTGTTCAGGACATTGTATTAACCGGATCCCAATTGAGAATTATACAAAGGGCAACAGACAGACAATTAAACAGGAGGTCGTAGGGGAGAAATGGCGACAGAGAGAAAGGGAAAGTTCATAATTCATAAATCATAATTGACGATGTACGGATTACGCATAAGGCTTGAATTTAATGATGATTTGGATAGTTACTACGCTATAAATCTGTTACAGCGTGACTATTCCGGACAGGCCGACGTGCGCGAACTTACCGGGACGCCCGCGATTATCGAAATTGGTGACAGCGGCGCGGAGGAGTTTCCGATCGTTATGGGAGCGATGGCTACTGTTAATTTTTATGCCGAGGATGGCGACGACTGGGGTGTACTCTACACGGCTGACCGTCGCAGGTTTCAACTTGAGATCCGGAAGGATAATGCAGTAACCGGACCTATTATATTTACAGGATGGTTGATGCCACAGGAGTACTCAGAGCGTTTAACCTGGCAGCCCACATTATCGATCAAGGCAATCTGCGGTCTTGGAGAGTTAAAGGAGCTGGATTACCTCGACGCTTCTGAGGCTCGTTTTTCCGGTCGTAAATCATATCTCCAGATACTTACTGATCTTTTATCAAAACTCAATCTAAACCTTCCGATTCACTCGGCCATTGACTGGCGCGATTCGTCGATGGCTGCCGGTGATGCTTTTGCCCAGTCATTTGTTGACGTATCCATTTATGACGGATTGAATTGCCGCGAGGTGTTAGATCAAATACTCATTGGCTGCCGTATTATGCAACGCTCCGGAGCATGGTATGTCGAAAGCTACACTGCACTGAAGCGTGCAACTCATACCCAATACAATTACAACGGTTCCGGTGTGTTTTTATCGGCAACCGAAGCCGTTTCGCTACGTGGAGAAATTAACCAGAAGGAAATATGGACGGAAGGCACACCCATGCTTCAGCGCTGGCCCGCATATGATAAGTTGATACTTGGACAGGACTACGGGAAAAGAGAGTCGTTTTTTAAAAATCATCAATTTTCTGATGGGCTCGATTCATGGCAAAACGAAACGGGTTTCCCGTATTTGTTTACAGCCCCTGCGGAAAGTGATGATACGTTCGTGAAAATAGATGGTCCAACTGATGGAGGTTTAAGGCAAAGCGTTACAATAAATGTGGGTGAGGGAATGTTTGTATTCAAGGCGAAGGCAAGTGCGATGGGAGGATTGATGTCGGCCACCGAAATACTTAACGAGCCCACAATTATCGCTACAGCTATACAGGTAAAACTTATTGGATCGGTAAAAACGTGGTATCTCAATGGATCTACCGACGACAATATCGGTACCTGGCAGGAGCAGCCATGCTTTGTTATAATCAACAAATTAAACAGTGAGCCTTATGCTAACCCTATTTATGGCACTGGTTGGAAATTTAATTGGGTAGAAACCGAAAGAAGGTCTATCCTTCCGTGTGCAGGGATCTTATCGGTTTATCTTCCGGGATGCGCAAATGTTGTGTGGAACGGGAAGACCGTGTTTACCGATTTGTTATACACAAATGTAATTGCCTTTCAAGAGGGTGAGTTCGCATCGGGTCTTACAGTTACAGGTCTGAATTCGAACCCGTACATTGATATAAAAGACGATGTCAAATTAATGCAAGGTACGATTCCGCAAAACTCGAATGCTCCGCTTATCTGGGGCGCGGGACTCTCCTATAACGCTGATCAGTTCAGCCAGGCCAGGCAATGGCATCTTGACGGTTCGTCGTATGTTTATGGATATGCTGAGTTAATATCAAGAATGCTCTTGTCGCTAAGGAGAAGGCCAATAACCGTGATGCAGTGCAACGCGATTGGTGTTTTTGTTGAGACCATTTACACGGAACTTAATCAGCCTGGTATTGAATATATTTTCACAGGTGGCTCACTGGAACTTCAAACCCGAAAGATTGATGGGCAATGGGTGGAACTGCTCAATTATGATTCAGAGATCGGGACGGTAAGCTCAAACGAAAGAGTTACCTCGTCAAATAATAGCACTTACCGCTCGTCTGGTACTGGTGAGAAAAGAATATATGGCACGGGGTCAGGAACGCCCAAACGTATCAATGATCTGGAGCAGGAAGTAACTATATCAAATGCGTTAAGAATTGAGGTTGATCAGGCAGATTTTGAGTCGAGCAAGCGCGTAGATGTTGGGCAGATTGTTAACCATACTATCAGCGAAATCATTGACAATGATGCGCTAAAAGACTACATCGGCAACAATGCCGGGAACGGTGGAATTCCCGATACCCGGACAATATTAATCTCAGGAGCTATTATGTGGGATACCGGGCTTACGTTCCAATCAACAAAGCTTGTCTACAAAATACTTGGAGATGATTACCAGGTATCACCACAGACCATCACACTCGATGCGGCAGATGCAGCATTGCCCAGGATCGATGTATTCTTTGTTGATACAAGCTCGGAAGTTAGGGTACTGAAGGGTATTCCCGCAGCCATCCCGGTTAAGCCGGAGCTCGGGGCTAATGATCTCGAGATAACACTGGCTTATATTCCGGCAGGTGCGACAGAGCCAGACCTTGATATTGAAACGGTTTATGATGAGCATACTGAATGGACGGCAGCCGAAACGCATGACGACAATATTACCGTCAATTTTGATGCGACGACAACACCGGTCACAGGGGTGAAGTGCCTTGAGGTTAAAATTACGGTACCTGACACTGTCATAGCCACACCGACGCATTATGTCGGAGAGCGATACCAGGGTGGAATTATCTTCTATCTGGCAGGAGGAGGAAAAACAGGGCTCATAGCATCCGAAAAATATGCTTCGGTTGGTGTTCAATACGGCGAGGAGCATTCATCAGGCCCTAATGCTATGGAGATCGGGGCAGGTCAGGCCAACACTGCCGCATTGATGGCGAACGCTTATAGTTCCACATGTGCCGCATATTACGCCGTCAATTATGAAGGTGGTGGCTTCAAGGATTGGTTTCTTGGATCACAGGCAGAAAACGCAGAGCTCCTTTTCAGAAAGTCATTATTCCCGAATTTTTCAGGCGCTATCTGGTCGTCTTCTGAAAAATCGGGTTCTGACGACTGGAAGAGAGCGTGGGCAAGTAATTTCGATAATAGCACATCCATTACACGCGATAAAACGAACTCGTTTAAGGTCGTGCCAATCCGCAAGTTTGATGATACTGTCGCCGTTGCCGGCATTCCGGTTGATGTTGTTACTCCATCCTCTACGGTAATCAATTTTGATGCTCCTACGCCCATCACAATGATCAATGGGATTGTGTCATTTTATCTGAAGTGCTCTGCTGAATGGCTGCCGAACACAGCGATCTCTATCCGCCTCTACAATGATGCGGAGCGTGTTGGTCGTCTTGTGATCAGTAAGAGTTCGGGCATGCACGGCTTCAATTCGGCTGATCCGGAGTGGCAATTGATCGCTGTCCCGGCCACGCTGTTTTCTATGACTTCGCTCACTGTTAATAAGGTGATGATTGCCCTGGTTAATAGCTGGCCGAATAACGTGACACTATCGGTTGACCGGCTACGGATTCAACATGACAGTAACCAAACGCCCGAGGTGATATTGACGCCTGGGGTTTACGGATCTACCACCAAACATGTGGTGATGACTGTAGATGAGCGGGGAGTTGTGAAGGGGATTAGTGAGGTGGAGCAGGAAGGATCGGGAGGCGAGCCAGTTGTTACAACAGACCTTGACTTCAAAAACTACAAGGGCATTCGCCTGGCTGATGGTACTGAAACCACTGACGCTGTAAATAGAGGACAATTAGATACGGCTGTATCGAATGCAATGAGCGGTGTTGGTAGTTCGATCCATGTGCCGGTTGCAAGTGTGGCAGTTGCCAAAGCAATAGCCGCAGCCGGAAGGCTGGACATGATGCTGATGCTCATTGAAACAATGGGATTGTACCGATTTGATTCGGATATCATTGCAGTTAGTAACGACACAACCGTAATACTTCCGGCTGACGTTTCGTCTGATACGCTACCAGGAAGATGGATTAAGATAAGTAGCTCGATCACCGATCATAACCTACTGAGCAATATCCTGGGTAATGGTGGATATCACTTATCACTGGCAGAGCGCGAGAAGCTATTGGGAATAAAGGGTATTGCGGAGCTAACTTCTGCCGACGCTTCTGTAATTATCAACGGGAATGATTTATCTGTAAAGCTTCTTGACCCAATTAAAAACATCACCCGTTCAATCTCCTTTAACGATACGGTCGCCACCATTTTCAGGGATTACTACAAAAACGATTTCAGGATTGCGGCAATCGACCTGAGAGGAATTTCAGGAGTGGAATGGTCAACGAATGGAAGCGCCTTTTCACCGGTCATGTTGCCGATGACAATAACTGGCAATTCTGACATCTATTGGAAGGTAACTTTTACCGGGGGTGCAACAACCGGCTTTATAAATATAACCGGATCGGACGCCACGGTGAGCCTCACAACAGCGGTGATGCGGTGCATTTCATTCAATGACCTGACATCTCCTGTTTGCCGGGATTATTTCAAAACCGCCTGCACAATATCGGTAATTGACAAACGATCAGTTACAGCTGCCGAATATTCTTTAGATGGGATTACTTTCTTACCCGCCAATTTACCACTCGCTATTGCAGCCAATTCTGACATCTATTGGAGAGCCACATTTGCCAACGGTGCAACCTCAGGATTTTTAAACATAACAGGAATTTTAAATTAGTACGATATGATAACAATTATTGGAATTGGAGAATATGACGAAAACAGACCTTTTCTTGACCAACCGGATGAAGCGGTGAAAGAATATCTGAACGAGAAAATTAACACATTCAACGACTCAACAGCCCTCACATGGGGCATTCATGGCAGGCCATATACTTACCAATATGTGGGTGAGGGAATCGTAATAGATTCTGCACGTACATACAAGGACGACAGTCCAAATTATTTTATTGAATCACAAACTTATACCTTAACCAATGGCAACATTTAACTGGCCTCCGAATCCGTATTTTGTTCCCACTGCATATGTATCGGTATTCGGACGTGATGATAATGATGGAACGGCAAACAAGCCTTACCGAACGCTTCAGAAATGTAAGGATGCGGGGAAAAAAGACATACAAATTGGGCCCGGAGTCTATCGCGAGGCACCTTACTTTACTGTTTTAGGGATAAACATATTTGGTGTCAATTATATAATAGACGGTTTTTTAACCGGAAATTATTTTGGTGGTGGTGGTGGTGGTGGTGGTGCCACACATCGAATACATTCTGCGGTCATGCTAAATAGCATGTTTCGGGACCAATTTCAGGTTACTGAATTCGATAAGTGTGTGTTGAAAAATTGTTCGCATTCTACTGGCGGCAGTTCAGGCATTAATGGCCCTAATAAAAATACAATATTTAGCAAAGCGATCGGGGTTATAAGTCTGGGATCTTATTATCAGACATTCCAGGGAGTTAAATGTACTTTTTATAAGTGCTCTATCCGACTCGTCGGTGGCTACTTTGACGCCATGGCAACATCTCTAATTTTTCATACTTGCGACATTGAAATTACATCAGACGTGCCGGTTAGATATGATTTGTTTTATAACTGCCGGTTTAAAATAGGTACGGAAACTATTTACTCATATCTAAATGGGGCGACAGATGCGGCAAAACTATTGGAGCTTAAGAGCCGTTATTCGGCTAAGTTTCCTACGGCTATTTATGGATTTGAAGGTTGTAAAATAACCGATCCGCTATTAAACAACCCGGAGCTTGATGACTTTACACTACAACCATTAAGCCCGGCGAAGAATGCCGGTTATGATGGAACTTATATAGGCGCAAAGGATGTAGGATACCCTACTTATGCATTTGCTAATGATTTGGGTAGGTCAAACTCCTTTTACAACGCTTCGAAATCTGTAAATGTAATTGTCGCTGATGATTCTATTACGCTGTTAAGAGATTCATCCGGCACAGCTATTGGCGGTGGCAACATCACTGAGAAGCCAAAGGATCTTCTAAAGATTCAGGAAATAAAAGGGAGTGGTGTAAGTTTTCTTGCCGCTGACAGAAACCGGGAGATGCCGACTTATGCACCAGCCATTGACCTAACTGCGCCCATAAGTGCAGGTACTGCACTAATTTCCGGAAGGGTCTATATTAATGAAATAGATACCGTTACCTATAACAACATTGTTTATCCAATTCGAAGCCGTATTTACACAATCGACACGAATTCATTTACAGGCCTCGGGAAGCTGTATCTTGTTAAAAACAATGCTCCTGTTAATACAAATCTAATTCGCTTTAAACAGTCGGTCAGCGGAACTAAAATATTGGCTGGGACAAATCTTACTGCAAATAGCTGGTACCGGGTTTATGATGACGTGGTGTCGTGGAATGGCTTAACTGTACCTGTTGGTGATGTAATTCAGGCAATAACAGGCAAGTTATCGTTCACTGGTTTTGGTTCATGTGTCGAGGAATTTAACGACGGTGATACCTGGAGCGAGTTTACCCTTAATGCACCAATTCTTGTCAGAAGGGTTGGAAACTTATATACTGGTGCAATTGATGTGGGGACGGATGGAAAAGCATTGTCGAACGGACACCCGGAGTACTATAGTGCGTTAAATACTGTGAGGCCGGAGTTTTCAGTGTTTGCCCGCTACGTACAGGTCAAACATTACCTTAGTGTTGTGGAGGCAAAATAATGGATATAGCTATAAACATCGCTCCCGGACAACGGTATATTGTAATTAATGACAGCCTAACCTATAATGCCGTTGTGCAGACTGTGGGAAGTGAATTTGTTGGTATGGTTGGCGTTACCACCTATACCGGTACCGGCGCTGCATGTGAAATATTACAGGTGAACGCTTCAGGTATTGAGGCTTATCTGCTCGAAGATCCCGCCTACCCTGAAAGATTAATGGTTAACGAAAGTTTTTTGGAAATCATCAAAAACACGGCTGATGTTATCTTCCCGGAAAAGCTTACCCTATTTTCAAGCAGCTTGGAGTATGGCGGATACAAGAAGGCGGTTCAGCCACAGATTGTGTATTGCAGGAATTGAAAAAGGGAGTTTAAAATATAGGGGGTAAAAGAAAGCCCCCGGTCGATAGTAGTCATCTCAACTACATACTATCAAAAATGCGGATTAGCGCAAACCGGAGGCTTAATGTCTTCAGTTCGCTAATTCGCATTTTTTGTATGTAGTTGAGATTGCAAAAGTAAGGTTTAATTATCATTTAAATAGGTTTTAATCATGGAGAAAAAGTTCAATTACAAGTCGCAGTACGGCGTTATCGTTATCTGCGCAGATGAGAGTGAGCAGGAGGCTGTTTATGAGCGCCTCAGAAAAGAAGGTTTAATACTTAAAATTGTTTGTGTATGAAAATTGAGGTAAAACATCGATGTAGTGACTATGACAGCTACAGAGCGATGCGTGTAAAAAGCCTTTTCAACGCCGAAAATGGGTGCAACTGGGAGCATGTTGCAGAGTTACCCATTGAGGAGATGGAGTGGAAGGTCGGGTTAATTGTTGGTCCGTCAGGGTCGGGTAAGACAAGCCTGGGGAGTAAAATATTCAATGAGCCCATTCATGACTTGTATAAGGGATGGGACAAAACAAAGCCTATTGTTGATTGTATTGCTCCGGATGGCGACTTTAATGCTGTGACGGGCGCCCTCTCAGCCGTTGGGCTGGGTGATGTACCCGCGTGGCTAAGACCGTTTAACGTCTTAAGTAACGGGGAGAAGTTCAGGGCGGGATTAGCCAGGCTAATTTGTGACCGTCCGGAACGTGTTGTGGTGGATGAGTTCACGAGCGTTATCGACCGGCAGATTGCTAAAGTAGGAGCTGAAGCTTTTGCGAAGTCGTGGCGCAAAGGCACCGGCCAGGTGGTATTATTATCGTGTCACCACGATATTATTGATTGGCTGCAACCCGATTGGATATACTTAACGGATGAGGCGCGATTCGCTCGCGGATGTCTTTGGCAACGCTCAAGACTCGACCTTCAGATTTATAAAGTCTCGGGAAGTGTATTCCGACATTTTAAGCCACATTATTATTTAGATCTACCTCTCCCGGTTGCCGGGGAGTACTTCGTTGGGATTATTGATGGTGAGCCGGTCGCTCATTTAGCCGTCTGCCCATTATTCACAGCAAACGCATATAGGGCTACACGGCTGGTAGTAATGCCGGAGTGGCAGGGAATAGGCGTTGGAACCAAGTTTTTAAACGCTGTTTGTGAGTACCACCTTCAGGGTCGCGGCAGATGTGGGAAAGAGCTCCCGACGTTCTTCCATACCAGTCACCCGCAGTTATGTGGAGCGTTAAGGCACTCTAAAAAATGGATTCAGGCAAGTGCCAGGCTGTACGGACAGAATAAGACGCAGAGCCACGGGTCTCTTACAAGGTCGGCTGCCCGAAAGGGCGAAACGGTGAAAGGTGCAGGGTATGGAGGTCATTTCAGGGCAGTACAAGGCTTTAAGTATGTGGGAGGTGCCTCATGAGGATTAATATACTTGGAGAAGCCGGGACACCTGCTTACACTGCCTGCTGGCAGCTGATAGTAGAGCGCAACCATTATCTATCGGCGGATAATCCACACCTGGTAATAGCGCCGCTTTTAACGCGATTTCTGACTGCCGATGATATCAGGGTGCCGGAGATCGGAACGCTTATTTTTCATCCTTCACCCTTGCCATATGGCCGAGGAGCCAGCGCAATAAGGTATGCGTACCGGAGGAAGGAGCCCATTACCGCCGCAACGTGGTTCTGGGCGGACGCTGGCATTGATAGCGGCGATATTTGTGAGCAGGAGATCATCGGCATTGATCATACCAGGAGACCGAGAGAGTTCTATGAGCTCCACATTATACCCGCAATGATCAGGACTCTCGATCGGGCGTTGGAGGGTATTGAGGAGGGACATGCGAGGCGAGTGCCTCAAATGCATGAGTATGCGTCGTATGACAAGAAGTTGTAATGAAAAAGGCGGGGCTGTTAGCTCCGCCTTTAATTTGTGTGTGCGATTTTTAAAGACAATTCGTTTTATATTTGCGTATGAATCGTTTTCGCGGTTATATACAAGGCATAATGAGCCTGTGTAGAGACAAGGCATGCCTTGTCTCTACACAGGCTCAAAAAATTAAACAATGACTCATTATTGGCAAATTCTATTGCAAGGAATAAAAATTAGGGATTTTATTTTCTAAATTTTATCTTTATATCCGATATAGGGTGTAACATGAATAATTTGCCAATAGAATATGGGTGACAGATTTATGAACAAATATCGGATACCTTCAGCGCGGTTGCAGAATTGGGATTACGGATGGAATGGAATTTATTATATCACGATCTGCACCGAAGGAAGGGATAATTACTTTGGAAAAATATTGAATGGGGTGATGGAATTGTCAGAAATAGGTCAGTTGGCCCATAAATTTTGGTTCGAAATTCCAGACCATTTCCCTTTTGTTTTTTTAGATTCATTTGTCGTAATGCCTAACCATATTCATGGTATTTTGATTCTCGATAAAAATGAAGGTATGGAAGATTCTCACGATTTTACTGTTGATCAGGATTTAAATTCTGAAGTCAATTTTATTACACCTGGTCAGCAACGTTTTAGAAATCAGGGAAAGAATAGTGTCTCATCCATTGTTGGTTCGTATAAATCGGCTGTAACAAAACTGGCACATCAGATAAATTCAAGCTTCGGTTGGCAGGCAAGATTTTACGACCATATTGTGCAATCGGATCAGGAATTTAATATGATCCGGCAATATATCGATGATAATCCCGCAAATTGGGGAAAGGATAAATATTTTAGTAAGGTTTGATGCCTACGTAGAGACAAGGCATGCCTTGTCTCTTACTCCTTTTAAATTCCTTATTTATTTTATTTTAACAAGCCTTGTCTGATTTCTTTCAACATGCCTTGTCTCTTATTTTTTTTAAATGCCTTATTTATTTTATTTTAACAAGCCTTGTCTGGTTTCATTTAAATGCCTTATCTATTTTATTTCAACAAGCCTTGTCTATTTTTAAATGCATTACCTTATACCTTTTAATATGCCTTGTCTGATTTTATTTAAATCGAAACAAAGTGTTGTGATGCAAGGTTTAGAGACAAGGCATGCCTTGTCTCTACGCAGGTTCAAAAATTTATTTTCATTTTTTTTCAAAAATAGTTGGAAATCTGAATTGAATAGTTTTATATTTGCACTGTGTTAGTAACGTAGTACACTAAAGCAATAAATATTCAACTTATGATTCAGATTAAAGACCTTCATTTTGGTTATCCCCGGCAGCAAGCGCTCTTCAACAGCTTGTCGGTGCACCTCGAAGCAGGAAGCATCACCGGA
>Ga0209511_1001918_pt1 | contig 17695 bp, 14 predicted proteins | sample SSSSmetaG_FD_184141 | JGI IMG/M metagenome (GOLD analysis project Ga0209511, IMG submission 184141) | Glacier valley bacterial and archeal communities from Borup Fiord, Nunavut, Canada, to study Microbial Dark Matter (Phase II) - ​SSSS... | ecosystem: Environmental > Aquatic > Freshwater > Ice >...
ACGTCAGTCAATTATTCGTTCAACAGCCATGCAGCAGGCGATTGCTGAAAGAGAAAAGGCACTTGCCGAAAAACGTTCTAAAAAATAGAAAACTGACGATGTCAATACTGCGAAATTTTTTAAAATCGGATCGAAAATGTTTATGGAAATTTTCTTATAATCTTGGATGGAAAGGAATTAAGGGATTCAATAAGTTTCAGGCACGAAAAAAGCGCGGAGAGAATTTTCCCGCTTTTCAGTTTATTTCGGTCACCAACGACTGCAATCTGGCATGCCAGGGATGTTGGGTTACCCGGGGTGAAAAGAGTTCAAGTCTCGATTTGGATGCCATCAACAAAATTATAACCGACAGCAAAAAGCAAGGAAGTTACTTTTTTGGAATTCTGGGTGGAGAACCCTTGATGTATAAAGAGTTATTTAATTTGTTCCGGACGCATTCCGATTGTTATTTTCAGTTATTTACAAACGGTACCTTGCTTACAGATAAGGTGGCGGCTGAATTAAGAGAGCTTGCTAATGTTACGCCACTGATCAGTCTCGAAGGGAATGAACAGATTGCGGATATCCGTAGGGGAAGCAATCATGTTTACAACCGGACGATGAAAGCCATTGAAACTGCCACTACAAACAGACTTATCACAGGTGTGGCTATAAGTGTTTGCAAATCAAATATTGAGATGGCTTTATCCGAAGAGTTTATTGCAATGCTTCATAACTATGGCGTGATCTATCTTTGGTATTACATTTACCGCCCGACGGGTGAAAATCCGCATTATGAACTTGCCCTTTCGGCAGAAGATATTTTAAGATTGCGTACCTTTTTAGTCGAAGGTCGAACCAAATATCCGCTTGTTTTGGTTGATTCGTATTGGGGAGCCGATGGTGAACCATTTTGCCCGGCTGCTGAAGGTTTGAGTCATCACATCAATCCGGATGGAAATATCGAACCTTGCCCTGTTATCCAGTTTTCGTGCGATAATGTTCGAAACGGTGATCTTAAAGATGTTTACGAAAATTCTACCTTTATAAAAGATTTTAAAACCGAGGTTAATAAGCAGACCAGGGGTTGCATATTGATGGAAAATCCGGCATGGCTTGGCACATTTGTAGCTGATCATCAGGCAATAAATACGTCCAACCGGCCTGGTTTACCGGATCAATTAGCCAATGGATGTGTTGTTTGCAGTCATGGGAGCTGTCCGAAAATCCCCGAGAAAAACTGGATCTATCGGATGGCAAAGCGACGGGCATTCTTTGGATTGGGAGCTTATGGATAAAATTAAAACGATGGAGTCAAAAATATTTCAATCATTATTTGTTCTCGATGTTCCTACGGAGAAATCGAAACGGGCCCGGATTAGAGCCACGATTGATTCTTATTTTCATGATAATCAGGTAATGCCCCCGGTTAGTTACGATGCTTTAAACGGGTTTGCAAGTTCCCTGATTAAATCTGAAAAGTGGGAGGAACGATATCGCGCATTCATTATGGTTTGCTGCGGCAATGCGATCTGGCGGCCGATTGTTGGAGCCACTCCTTATAATCGCCGTATATTTTTATTACCACAATGTTTGCGTAATGTGAAGCTTTGCCAGGCACAACAGGATGAATTGGGTCTTTTATGCAGTGAATGTGGTAATTGTAGCATTTCCGGTTTTTTGCGTGAAGCAGAAAACCTGGGTTATGTTGCTTTGGTAACTGAAGGGACGACGATCACCACCCGTCTGATTGAAAGCGGAAAAGTAGATGCTGTAATTGGAGTTGGATGCATGGAGGTGTTACAAAAGATGTTTGCCGCTGTAAGTAAGTATTCGATACCGAGTATCGGAATTCCCTTGATAACATGTGGTTGTGTCGATACAATGGCTGATGCCGACTGGATCAAGCAGGAGATCTACAATTTCCGCGAAGATCCATCGGTCAAATTACTGAACCTTAATTATTTAAGGAATAAGACATTTTCAATTTTTGGAGAGGAGCAATTGATAAGGATTTTAGGTGCTGCCGAAAGTAAAACGGAATCTATTGCTTTTGAATCGCTGCTTTCAGGCGGTCAGCGTTTAAGACCATTCCTTGCTGTTTTGGCATACGAAGCATTTGCAAATGAGCCTGATCCCGCGATTTTAAATATGTTGGCCTTATCCGTGGAGTGTTTTCATAAAGCGTCATTGATTCATGATGATATAGAGGATAACGACAATATGCGTTACGGAAAAGAAACGGTTCATGCACGTTACGGAATTCCGGTTGCGATCAATACGGGCGACTACCTGATTGGTGAAGGTTACCGTCTGATTGCGGAAAGCAACCTTTCGCCGGAGTTGATTCGTGAAGGGATTAAAATCGTTTCCCGGGGACACCGAAGTCTGACAATCGGGCAAGGTTCGGAACTGATATCTATCCACTCGAAAGAGATCCTTTCATTGAATGAAATGCTGGATCTGTTTGATAATAAAACAGCTGCCGCTTTTAAAGTTTCGCTTTTACTGGGTGCTGCTGTTGGGGGCGCTACAAATGGAACCATCGAAAGTTTGGAGCGCTTTAGTCATTTTATTGGCATTGCCTATCAGATAAAAGATGATTTGTCCGATTACCAGGGCGAAAAAGGAGATATTGCAATCAGGAAGTTTTCAATATTACTTTCGGTGCTGAAAGAGCAACTTCCAAAATCGGAAATTGATCATCTGTTGGTTGCATATAAGTTGGATGATTATGAGGCAATCTATCATTTAATTGACCGTTATCATATTCAGGATGCTACCAAAGAGTTGTTAATCAGTTCGATTAATGAAGCAAAAAATTGTCTTGAAAGTATTTCTAATATAGGTCTTAAACTGGCTTTACATGAAATTTTGGGGAAAATTTTCAAGGAATATATTTAAGCTGGCGGCACAACCGAAGTTAAGAAAATTACGTCCTAAATTAATCGAACCGGTTCTTGCCAAATCAACTTTGATGCTTGATTCAGAGATGAACGCCGAAATCAGAACCTTTATTCTGAGCAAACAGACTGCTAAGGGCGGATTCTCGGACAGGGGAGGTAATTGCGATTTGTATTACACGCTATTTGGATACTATATAGCTGAATCATTTTCTGTTAACGAGGTCATAGAGCCATTGAAAAAATACGTGGCAGCAACGGTTACTACTACTCATTTATCTGGGGTTTATCGTTATTGTGGCGCTATTTTGTATGCAAAATTGATAGGTCTCGACGCAACAACCGAAAAGTTGCGACAGCAAATTATCGCTGATCTGACGCTGACAGATTCGAAACAACCCGAGTATTCCAGCTTTCTGGGTGTTTTGGCACTCTATTACCTGGAAGATTATTTGAGTATACAACGAATTGTAAATCAATATAAAAAATCATTCTCAATGACCGGTCTTCCATGCCCCGTGGTTGCAGCAACAGCCGTAATGCTTGGTATGACTGGTAACCGGAAGCCTGAATCTGTGGATATGCTGAAAGCCTTTTATCGGGAGAACGGCGGATTTGCAGCGTTGCATCAGGCTCCTGCCGAAGATTTGCTTTCAACCGGAGTTGCTTTGTATGCACTGCATTTTTTGGATGCTGACCTTCGCATGATGAAGCCTGATTGTCTTGCCTTTGTGGATGATTTGTACGATAACGGCGGATTTCGCGCTACACAATATGATGCTGTAACCGATGTTGAATATACATTTTATGGATTATTGGCATTAGGATCAATGAGTTGATAGATTATTTAAATTTGCTGGCAACAATTTGATTATGGAACAGAAAAATCTTGAAAATCAGTTTGATAATTTGGTCCGATTACTCAAATCGGAGCAAAATGACGCAGGCTTCTGGAGTGGCAGACTATCTTCGAGCGCACTTGGAACCGCTGTGGCAATTGTTGCGTTGAAAATAAATGGCAATAAATCTGACAGCCAATTAATTATAGACGGTTTAAATTGGCTTTTATCGCATGTTAACAGTGACGGAGGGTATGGCGATTCGCCCGAAAGCAAGAGTAATGTCAGCACTTCGCTGCTATGTTATTCGGCCATCAGCTATTGCGGCGAGGGAAGCGAACATTCAAAAAAAATCCTTTTAAATATTGATAATTACCTTGCTACACAGAAGATTGATTTAACGAAGGGCGATATTACTTCTTCTGTCCTGAAATTTTATGGCAAAGACTTCACCTTTTCGGTTCCAATCCTTTCGATGCTTGTAATTTGTGGCGTGCTCGACAAAAAAATAGGTGCGAAAATTCCTCAGTTGCCTTTTGAATTCACCTTGTTTCCGGCTTCATGGTACAGCCTGTTTAATTTACGGGTAGTGAGTTATGCAATTCCGGCCCTGATTGCAGTTGGCGTCTTCGTTTTTAAGACAAGGAATCGCCACAATCCAATTATGAGTTGGATCAGAAACAGATCCATTCAGCCAGCTATGCGAAAATTGGAGAAAATTGTACCAGAAAGTGGTGGTTTTCTCGAAGCAATTCCGCTGACAGCTTTCGTTGCCATGTGCCTGATATCTTCTGAGCTTGAAAATAGTCCCGTTGTCACAAAAGGACTTGCTTTTTTGCGGAATCAACAACGAACGGATGGCAGCTGGCCGATTGATACCGACTTATCGACTTGGGTCACCACCTCAAGTGTGAAAGCGCTCGGATCGCAAATGCCGGTCGAATTTTCAGCTGCTGAAACAGATGCACTTGTAAATCATTTAAAAGCAATTCAATATAAAGAAGTTCATCCTTTTAATCTTGCACAGCCGGGCGGTTGGGGATGGACCAACTTTTCGGGTTCGGTACCTGATGTTGATGATACTTCAGGGGCAATTTTGGCGCTTATTGAATTATGCCGTACTGATAATCATGATAAAAAAGTAATTATAAATGGTTGTAAATGGCTGACCAACCTGCAAAATAAGGACGGAGGTTTTCCGACATTTTGCAGAGGGTGGGGGCGGCTTCCGTTTGATAGCAGTTGTGCCGATCTGACAGGACATGTGCTGTTGGCTTTGACCAAATCACTTGAAATTTTGGGTGATAAGATGTCGATTGAATTACACGCTGCTGTAAAACAGTGTATCGCACGATCTTTTGGATTTCTTTGGAAGGCTCAGAACGACAATGGTTGCTGGTATCCGTTGTGGTTTGGTAATCAGTCAACTTCCGATCAGAAGAACCCGGTTTACGGTACAGCCAAAGTCACGATCTATTTAAAAGATAGTTTGTTGTGTGAAAGTCTCGATGATCAGATGAAAAATAATATCGGCCAGATGGTAACCAATGCGCAGAACTTTTTGTTGAAACAGCAAAATAAGAATGGCAGTTGGGGCGGAGAACTGAACGTTCCGGGGACAATAGAGGAGAGTTCGCTTGCGATCTCAGCACTGATTGGAAAAGATCAGGACGTACTCCTGAAAGGATTTGAATGGCTTGAAAATGAATTTAATAATAATGGTTTACGGTCGAATCCAATTGGCCTGTATTTCGCAATGTTGTGGTACGACGAGAAATTATATCCGTTGATCTATTATGTCGAAGCACTCCGAAGATATCTAAAATAAGAATTTTAATGCGCAATAAATCAATTATATATATCCCAATACTTCTTTTATGGATCTTTCTTTACATCTACAAGGAAGCATCCACAAACTTTGTCGTCTATAATTGGTTATCAATGCCTTATGAATCGAATCTGTCGAATACCATTTGGTTCTTCATCAGCACATTGCAGAAAATATTTCTGCTCCTGGTTCTTGTTGTTTTTCTGGCTGGCATCGTTCGTTCCTGGTTTTCACCCGAAAAGACCCGAAAATTTCTGGAGGGTAAATCGCTGTTTGCCGGTAACGTAATGGCATCCTTGCTCGGAATTGTAACACCTTTTTGTTCGTGCTCGGCAATTCCGCTGTTCCTGGGTTTTATAGAAACAGGAATCCCGATTGGAATCACCTTCTCATTTTTGATAGCAGCACCCATGATTAATGAAGTAGCTGTCATTATGCTATTTAGTCTTTTTGGATGGGAAGTTGGCGTGATCTATATTTTGATGGGCTTGCTGATCGCGATAACTGCAGGTTGGATCATTGGAAGGCTTAAACTCGAAAAATGGCTTCAAGATTGGGTGCAAAATTTAAAGTTCGGGGAGATTTCCAATGATAATAAACCACTTACATTTGATGACCGGATTCATGCTGGTGAGATTGCTGTAAAAGAGATCATTGTTAAAATCTGGCCGTATGTTATACTTGGCATAGCAGTCGGCGCTTTGGTCCATGGTTATGTGCCAAATGATTATTTGGCTTCAATGATCAATAAATCAACCTGGTATTCGGTTCCTTTGGCTGTTTTAGTGGGCGTTCCGCTCTATGCCTGTTCGCCTGGAGCTGTGCCAATAGCCTATGCTTTAATCGAAAAGGGGGTTCCGCTCGGAACTGCACTCGCTTTTATGATGTCGGTTATCGCAATATCACTCCCTGAACTGATTATTTTAAAAAAGGTTTTGAAATTGCCGCTCATCCTCACTTTTGTGGGGATCATTGCAGCTGGTATTATCATAGTTGGATATTTACTGAACATTTTGTTATAATATTAATAATTGGAGGCGCAAAACCTGCCAGCCGTTAGACGTTGGCAAACAATAGCCTGACACCTGCTGCCCATACTATCTATTTAGATTTATACTAAATACCATTCACTTCTTGCATGTTCAGCTGAATGGTTCTATTTTTAGGCAAAAGTTTAAACAATTTCAAATATGAATAAGAAAGTTTTTTCTTTATTAATTGCAGGTTTTCTGGCCATTACAACTGCAAAAGCGCAGGAACCTACAACATGGCGTGGTCCGGGATCAACTGGTATTTATCCTGAAACTGGATTATTGAAAGTGTGGCCTGCAAATGGCCCGGAAATTATTTGGCATTATGATGAATTGGGAGAAGGTTTTTCATCTCCTGTATTTGCAAATGGAAAAATTTACGTTTCCGGAGCTGCAGATAATGTTGGATATATTTATGCTTTAAACCAGGATGGAAAGCTTGAATGGAAAGCTACTTATGGTGAAGAATGGACTGAAAACTTTTCCGGATCGCGGGCAACACCTTCAGTTATTGGTGACATGCTATATATGTATTCCGGAAAAGGGATTGTTACCTGCATGAATGCCACAAACGGCAAGATTAACTGGACAGTTGATGTAATGAAAGACTATAGTGGTCAGAATATTACGTGGGGTGTAACCGAAACCCTGGTGATTGATGGCAACAAACTATTTGTTACAGCAGGTGGCACTACAAACAATGTAATCGCATTGAATCGTTTAGATGGTAAGTTGATCTGGAGCAGTAAAGGTGTTGGTGAAAAATCGGCTTATTGTACGCCGCTACTTGTGAAATTACCATCACGCAAGTTACTGGTTACAATGACTGAAAAGCACATTATCGGTCTTGATGCCGAAACTGGGGCATTACTTTGGTCGCACGAACAGACCAATCAGTATGCCGTTCATGCCAATACGCCGCTGTTTTATAACAATAGTTTGTTTTGCTTCAGCGGATATGGTCAGGGTGGAGTTAAACTCGATTTAAATGCCGATGGAAGCCAGGTTACCAAAGCATGGTTTAACCAAAAGCTCGACAGTCGCATTGGCGGAGCTGTTGTTGTTGATGGATACATTTATAGTTCAGGTGATAAAACAAGATACTGGCAATGTGTCGATTGGAAAACCGGCGAACAAAAATATGCATCACAAGCCGTCGCTTTGGGAAATGTAATCTACGCAGATGGCATGTTATTTATTTACAGTGATAAAGGCGAACTTGCGCTTGTTCCTGCTACCCCTGCCGGATTCAATGTCGCTTCGAAAGCGAAAGTCGAGTTAGGTAGTGCACAACATTGGGCTCATATTGTCATCAATAATGGCCGTCTTTTTGTAAGACATGGTAAATCGTTGATTGCTTACAAAATAAAATAGTTAATTGAAAAGATACAACTCATTATAGATTTTCCGGAACGGGAGAAAAGGTGATAATGCCATTTCTCTCGTTTTTAAATATTAATAGACAGTTATTTATGAAGAAGGTACTTATATTATCATTGGTTTTGACAGTTGGCTTTTCGGCTTTCAGTCAGGTTATTCAGTGGAGAGGAGAGAAACGCGATGGCTATTTTAAAGAGTCAGGTTTAATGAAATCGTGGCCGGCTGAAGGTCCGCAGATGATTCTGAAAGTCGAAAAACTTGGGAAAGGTTATTCTTCTCCGGTAGTTGCCAATCAAACTATTTACGTCACCGGAATGATTGATACACTTGATTACCTGACAGCTATTGATCTTCAAGGAAAAATCAAATGGCAGGTCCCTTACGGCCGTTCATGGTCAAAATCATTTCCCGATACACGTTCAACTCCCACAGTTGAAGGCGATCGGGTTTATGTGGTCGGTGGTTTAGGACGATTGGTTTGTATTGATGCCAACACAGGGAAAGAGAATTGGGCAGTCGATGTGGATAAAGATTTTAAATCTGAATGGCACATTTGGGGTGTTTCTGAAACACCTTTGATTGTAGACAACATGGTGATTTGCACACCGGGTGGTAAGGAGACTTCAGTCGTTGCTTTTGACAAGTTGACCGGAAAATTAATCTGGAAAAGCGAAAGTGTTGGTGGACAACGTGCTTATGCTTCACCAACGATCTACGAATATAAAAATTTCAGATTTATCCTGGCGGTTACTGCTACCCATCTGCTTGCACTAAATCCAAAAGACGGGAAAGTTGCCTGGAGTTATAAATATTACAAGAATGAATTATGGAAAGATCAGCCTGGCCTGATCTGGACCAACACCCCGGTTTTCAAAAATGACGAGATCTTCCTTTCAATGGGATACGATTACCCGGCAGTGATGTTGAAAATGGATCCTTCCGGAACTTCAGTTTCTGAAAAATGGACCAATAATGTACTTGATAATCATCATCATGGGGTTCTGGTCTCCGGAGATTATATTTATGGCTCCAACTGGATCAGCAATGGCAAAGGGAAATGGGTTTGTCTGAAATGGGATACAGGTGAATTAAAATACGAAACAGACTGGACCAATAAGGGTGCACTCATTGGAGCAGATGACCTTTTCTATGTTTACGAAGAAAAAACTGGAACGGTTGGTTTGATTAAACCCAATCCTGAAAAATGGGATGTGATCAGCACCTTTAAGGTGACCGACGGAACCGGACCACACTGGGCAAACCCTTTTATCAGTGGCGGAAAGCTCTATATTCGTCACGGTGAGGTATTAATGGTTTTTAATATTAAGGAATAAGGCCTTTAGTATTTAGGATTTGTGATTTGGGATTTAGGATTTGGGATGATGATCGCTGGAGATGTTGGGAGTTGTTAGCATGTTAATTTGTGAAATTTTTTAAGTATAGAAGTTATCAGTCTAAAGTCATCAACCTAAATTATCTCATTAGATTACATTTTAATAGCATATTATATTAACGATGAGAATATTACTTCTTTTTATTTTATCCTTTCTGTTATCACCCGTTTTCGGACAGGAGACTTCCCAATTTCGCGGACCATTACGCGACGGGGCTTATCCTGAAAAAGGACTGCTGACAAAGTGGCCTGCAACAGGACCCAAACTTGAGCTTCAGATTGCGGGCATTGGAAAGGGATATTCTCAGCCAATCGTTTACAAGGGTGTTATATATACCACTGGTATTAAAATAGATACGATGGATGTGATCTCTGCCTATGACTTAAAAGGGAATTTGCTTTGGGATAAAGTTTACGGACATGCCTGGGCAAATTCTTTTACAGATACTCGTAGTACACCTACTATTCAGAACGACAAGATTTATCTGGTTGGCGGAATGGGAATCGTTTGTTGCCTTGACGCTAAAAATGGAAACATGTTGTGGTCACAAGATGCTCACAATCAATTTAAAGGAGAGTATCATAAATGGGGAGTCGCTGAATCTGTGTTACTCACCGATCGGGCAGCTGTTTATGTGACCGGTGGAGAAGAGACTTCAGTTGTGGCCTATGACAAGATCACAGGCATACTCCTTTGGAAAGCAAAAAGTCTTGGCGGACCAAGAGCGTATGCATCATCCATATTGATTGAACGAAATGGTCTGAAGATCATTCTTGCTCAGACTGCCTATGACCTTATTGCGATCAATTCCATTAACGGCGATATCCTCTGGAATTACAATTTGAAACCTCTTCAAACGGGCGATATGGGCAAAGGGGCAAATACCAATATGCCTATTTATCGTGATGGCGAAATTTTTGTCACCAGCGGTTACGATCATCCCGCAACAATGTTCACGCTATCAGACGATGGACGTTCAGTAACCCTTAAATGGAAAAACGAAACGATGGATACGCACCATGGCGGATATGTACTGGTTGATGGCAATCTTTACGGAACCAACTGGCAAAGTAATTCCAAAGGTCAGTGGGTTTCTGTTGACTGGAAAACGGGAAAGACAAATTGGGTAAAAGATTGGTTTAATAAAGGTTCTGTTATCGAAGCTGATGGTTTGCTCTATTGTTACGAGGAAAAAGGGGGCAATGTTGCCTTGGTACAACCCAATGTTTCTGATTTTAAAATAATAAGTACTTTTAAAGTTGAAGCGGGCGAGGGGGCTTATTGGACGCATCCCGCAATTTATGACAGCAAGCTATACCTGCGACACGGCAATATGCTGCTGATTTATAATATTAAAGCTTAAAATGAATCAAAAGAAAATATTGAATATTGCGTTTTATCTGCTCTCTTTAGTTGCTGCGATCGTTATGGTTTGGTGGCTGATGGCAGATCCGACTTCAAAATATACCGAAAGTTTACCCGGACTTGATAAGCGGGCAGCTGCCGATACGGTATCCGAAAATGTGGAGATTGGCAAAATATTCGAAACTTTTTCTACCGATTATAAAGAGATGACCGAAACATGGCCACGCTTTCGGGGGAATGATTTTGACAATATCTCAAAGTCACCGGTCAAATTGAAGGAGAAATTTGGTGCCGCCGGTGCCGATATTCGTTGGTCGCTTGAATTAGGTGAAGGGCATTCCGGAGCAACAATTTACAAAGGATTGGTATACCTTCTCGATTACAACGAAAAGGAAAAGGCCGATATGTTGCGTTGCTTTTCGTTGACTGACGGAAAAGAGCTGTGGAAAAGGGGCTATAATGTGAGCATTAAACGAAATCACGGTATGTCGCGGACGATACCCGCTATCACTGAAAAATATATCCTGACAATGGGACCTCGTTGCCAGGTAATGTGCCTCGATCGCTTAACCGGTAATTTCAGGTGGGGAATTGATGTCGCCAAAGATTACATGACTGAAATTCCCTTCTGGTATACCGGTCAATGTCCGATGATTGACAACGATGTAGCCATTATAGCAACAGGCGGAAAAGCGCTGATGATTGGTGTTAGTTGTGAAACGGGTGCCAAATTATGGGAGGTGCCGAACCCTGATGGTTGGAAAATGTCGCATTCATCAATTATGCCTTATACATTCGGAGGCCGTAAAATGTATGTTTACAGTGCAATCGGAGGAATGATCGGTGTCGCCGCAGATGGAGCAGATGTTGGGAAAGTCCTCTGGAAAACTCCGGCATGGAACCATTCGGTAGTTGCACCTTCACCGGTTTGTATGCCTGATGGAAAGATTTTTATGACTGCTGGTTATGGAGCAGGTTCAATGATGCTGCAACTCAAGGAAAATGGAGGTAATTTTACAATCGATGTTTTGACCGAATATCTTCCGCGTTTTGGACTTGCCTGCGAGCAGCAAACCCCGGTTTTCTGGCAGGGACATCTTTTCGGTATATTGCCCAAAGATGCCGGCTCGTTGCGAAATCAGTTTGTGTGTGTTGATCCATCCGATACTAAAAAAATGGTGTGGACAAGCGGACAGACGGCACGTTTTGGCCTGGGACCCTTCATCATTGCCGACAATAAGTTCTATATTCTCGACGACGAAGGGACTTTAACGATTATTAAACCAAGTACTTCAAAATATATTCAACTCGATCAGGTAAAAGTGATTAAAGATGGCTCGGATGCCTGGGCTCCGATTGCAATTGCAGATGGATATATGTTGTTACGCGATTCAAAAACAATGGTTTGCATTAATATGAACCTTTAATTTCGGTGCTATGAAGAACAAGGGTATCGTTTTCTTTCTGATCATTCTGGCTGTAGTTATCGTCGCAGTTGTGGCACTTGATTACAACGCCTCAAAGCCCGATCAACAGCCTGCTAATCCATATGCATACAGTATTGATCCGTTTTCAAGGATTGATACAGCGTTGATTCATTATAAAGAAAGCCGCGATTTGGCCATCAATTTTTCAGAACCTACCGGAGTTGGTTTTCGTGGAGATGAGCTTTTTGTAGTGGGGGATCAAAAATTACAGATGATCGAGCCAACCGGAAAATTGATGAATGAGGTAAGTTTCGATCAGAAGCCAACGTGTGTTTATACATCAAATGAAAATATAATAGTAGGATTTAAAAAATCCGTAGCTATTCTGAGTCGCGACGGTGTGAAAATCGCCGAATGGAATTCATTCTCTGACAGTACGGTTATCACTTCACTTGCTGAAAAATCGGGAATCGTATTTGTTGCCGATGCCGGGAAGCGCATCATCCGGAAGTTTTCGCTGGATGGAAAATCACAGGGTGTTATCGAAGGAAAATCGGGTAACGACCAGATTCATGGTTTTATAATCCCGAGTCCCTACTTCGATTTGGCTTTTAATACGGATGGTGAATTGTGGGTGGTTAATCCCGGAAAACATTCACTCGAAAACTATACAGTAAATGGAGCGTTGCGAACCTGGTGGCAAGCTTCATCCATTAAAATAGAAGGGTTTAGCGGGTGCTGTAATCCGGCACATTTTGCCTTCCTGCCCGATGGCAGTTTTGTCACGAGCGAAAAAGGGATGGTCAGGATCAAAACCTACAAACCATCGGGAGAGTTTTCCGGGGTGGTAGCTGCTCCATCCAAATTTGTCGAAAATGGTGAGGCACCTGATATTGCAGTCGATAACAAAGGCAATATCTATGCTTTGGATTTGAATAAAAAGATGCTTCGGTTATTTGTAAAAAAATAGAATACGATGAACAGAAAAGATTTTTTTAAACATGGAGGGCGTTGGGCACTCTTATCCGGAATCGGAATGTTAAGTGCTTTTCTTGCTTATAATCAAAAGATTGTAACTCCTGAAAATTGTTCGGTTGCACCACAATGTAAAAGCTGTGGTAAATATGCTCAATGTTTACTTCCACAGGCAGATAAGGAGAGAAAAGATGGAAAATAATAACAAAAAGAGCCGGAGAGACTTCATCCGGAGTGGTACCCGACTCTCAATGCTCATCACATTAGGTGCAGTTGGTGCCCTGGCAGCAAAAAATCTAACTGCCGAAAAATATGTCTGGCAGATCGATCCGTTCAAATGTACGCAGTGCGGGAGATGTGCTACTTCGTGTGTAATGACCCCTTCGGCTGTGAAATGCATTCATGCTTACGACCTGTGTGGTTATTGCGATCTGTGCGGCGGGTATTTGAAGCCTGATGCCAATCAACTTTCCACTGCTGCCGAAAATCAGTTGTGTCCAACTGCCGCCATTCAACGTAAATTTATTGAAGAGCCTTATTTCGAGTATGTTATTAACGAAGAACTTTGCATAGGTTGTGCCAAATGTGTTAAGGGATGCACCTCGTTCGGAAACGGTTCTTTGCATTTGCAGATTATTCACCGCATTTGCCTGAATTGTAACGAGTGTTCCATCGCCAGACTTTGCCCTTCACAAGCCATCTCACGCGTAAAAGCAAGCAAAGCTTATTTGGTAAAAGGTAGTTTTACGAAGGATGGGAAGGCTTAAAATTTGACAATTCGTCAATTCGACAATGTCGTTTCGGTAATGATCCGAACCCTATAAGGGTTTAACGTAAATAACCCCGGGTAAGGAGGAACGACGCAACCCGGGGAACGAAATGGAAAACAGATATAAGGCGCATCTGCAAAGGTTAATAGAAGCATACTGCTCTATGCGCCGCAAATTGAATACTTTGGAATAACAAATTGTATTTTAGACAGATATTAATGAAGAATTGGATTAAAGTAACGCTGATTTTCTCTTTTCTGCTGTTCAGCCTGGCAGGAATGGCGCAGCAGCAGCGATTTCCCAAGCCGGAATTTGGAACTGGTTATAGTCAGCCAACTCCCATAACTCCCGAACCTCGTGCTTTGGCGCTTGAATATACGGATGTTGTCATATTGTTGATTGTTCTATCCCTGGCAAGTTATTTTGCAATTCGTAAACGGTCACGCAAAGGAATACTTTGGTTATCGGTTTTCACATTGCTTTATTTCGGATTTTACCGGAATGGCTGTATTTGCTCCATCGGATCGATCCAGAATGTAGCGCTTACGCTTTTTGATCCGGGTTATGCCATATCAATCACCACTTTACTTTTCTTTCTGATACCGCTCATCTTCACACTCTACTTTGGCAGAACCTTTTGTGCCGGGGCGTGTCCACTTGGAGCGATGCAGGATCTTTTGATCGTAAAGCCATTATCGTTGCCGGAATGGCTTCGGACAACCTTGGGAATCATTCCATATCTCTATCTGACATTGGCCGTGTTATTTGCGGCTACCGGTACCGACTTTATAATATGCCGGTACGACCCGTTTGTCGGAATCTTCCGGATGGATGCCGAATTTCACATGGTAATATTAGGAATCGCATTTATATTGATGGGAATGTTTGTCGCGCGTCCATATTGCCGGTTTCTATGTCCTTATGGCGTCTTACTCAACTGGATGTCACGATTTTCGAAATGGCACCTGGCAATTACACCAGCAGCCTGCATCCAATGTAAATTGTGCAGCGATTCTTGTCCGTTCGATGCCATTGATTTTCCGACAGATGAAAAGCAAACGAAAAACAGGACATGGGGTGTTAACCGCTTTTTGGTTTATGCTTTATTGATCCCATTATGGATTTTTATCGGCGGTTTTGCAGGTTCAAAAGCACATACCTGGATTTCAAAAGCCAATCCAACGGTTTACCTTGCAGAACTTTTAATCTCAAAACCTGAAGTCCGCAATGATCTGAAAAACCTCGATGTTCAGGCCTTTTTAAGTTCCGGAAAATCGATGGAAACCCTTGTAAAAGAGGCGACCGTGATTCGCCGGAAATTTTATACCGGAGGTTGGATTGCAGGCGGATTTATGGGTCTTGTGATCGGAATGACGATCCTTGGTCAGGTCGTTTACAGAAAGCGGACGGACTATCAGCCACATAAAGGAAACTGTTACAGCTGTGGGCGTTGCATGAGCAATTGCCCGGTTAAGAAATAACGTTGTTAATCATCTTATTGGAATGGAACAAGAAAATAAATTGAAGTTTTCACTAAATATTGCCCTCGTTTCGGGAATATTCTGCATCACGGTAGCTTTACTGTTGTTGTTGAATTTCATGCAAATGGCGAAAAATAAACCGCTTGAAAGCAAAGCGCTTACTTCGCTGGTCAAGCGTCTCAGCCAGGAACCGAATAGTGACGAGTTAAAACAGGAGATCCGGAATTTCGACTTGCTTGCCCGCAAAGCATATTTCAATAGTCAGTGGCAGGTGAAAACAGGTGGTTATCTTTTATTGTTTGGTGCCATTGTTTTTGCACTCTCGCTTCGTGTTTTTATTGATATAAAAGCCAAGATAGGAGAACCTGAAGTGAAGGATGAAAACGATCTGACAAGCCGGATCATGACACAGCGATGGGTGATGATTACAGGATCTGTATTGATTGTGCTCGGACTTGGCGCCTCATTTGCATCGGTCGATCATCTTCAAAAATACGATGTCAATGAATCACTTGCAGAAGTAAAAACAGCTGATGATCAGGATAAAGTAGAAGTGATAAAGGTTGGTGAAAATCCCCAGGTTGTCGCAACCGATTCTGCAAAAAATCTTGTCGCCGCAGATACGACGAAAGCTGATACAGCTACTGTTGCGGTTGCAGCAGTAAAAATCACTATTCCTGGGGCTAATGCAATTAAAGCAAATGCACCGGGTTTCCGCGGACCATTCGGTAATGGGGTCTATTTTCAGAAAAATACGCCGGTGGAATGGGATGCAACTTCGGGAAAAAATGTAATCTGGAAGACACCAGTTCCTAAAAAAGGATATAATTCACCTGTCATCTGGGGTAATAAAGTGTTCCTTTCGGGTGCTGATAATAAGTCGCGCGAATTTTATTGTTTCGATCGCAGTTCCGGTAAAGTGCTTTGGAAACAGCAGGTTGATAAAATTACCGGAAGTCCGGCTACCCCGCCTAAGGTGTCTGAAGATACCGGTTTTGCGGCTTCTTCGCTTATAACAGACGGAAACCGGGTGTATGCTATGTTTGCCGATGGGGATATCATCTGTTTCGATATGGATGGAAACCGTGTCTGGGCGCGCAACCTGGGTGTACCAGATAACCATTACGGTCATGCATCATCATTGATTATGTGGAAAGATAAGGTGTATATTCAATATGATACAAATAAAAGCCGGAAATTGATGGCGCTCAATGCATCAACCGGATTAACCGTCTGGGAAACTGCACGAAAGGGAAAGATTTCGTGGGCAAGTCCGATTCTGGCCGATATTAACGGCAAATATCAGTTAGTGCTTTCCACCGATCCGATGGTCGCAGGTTATAACCCTGAAACAGGAAAAGAACTTTGGTCGGTTGATTGTATGAGCGGAGAGGTAGGGCCTTCACCTGCCTCAAGCGGTGGATTGATCTTTGCTGTTAATGAGTATGCCAAATTGGTAGCCATCGATCCTTCGAAAAATGCAAAAGTCTGGGAAAGTGATGAATTCTTGGCCGAAGTGGCAAGCCCGGTCGCTGCAAACGGATTTTTGTTTGTTGCAACAAGTTACGGTGTATTGGCTTGTTACGATGCCAAATCAGGTGAGAAATACTGGTCAAAAGAAGATGGCCCTGGTTATTATTCATCACCTGTTATTGTTGATAATAAGGTATATACATTTGACACTTCCGGTAAGATGAGGGTCTTTGATTTGGCTAAAGAAGCTAAAATAATCGGAGAAGGGAATGCGGGCGAAAAAGTTACAACAACGCCGGCTTTTGCCGATAACAGGATGTACCTTCGGACTCCAAAATTTCTTTACTGCATTGGAAAGAAGTAAAATGACAGACTTAAAAATGGTTCAAAAACAGGAAAATGATTGACCTGAACAAGATAGACAGTATCGTCACGGAGAAAGGAACGACCAAAGAGGCCTTAATCCCAATTCTCCAGGCGATTCAACGCGAATTTAACTATTTGCCCGAGGAGGCTTTGCGCCGGGTGAGTGATAAAACTGAAATCAAACCTGCAGAGATCATTGGAGTTGCCAGTTTTTATTCGCAATTCCGGCTTGCTCCGGTTGGCGAACATATGATAAGGGTCTGTGTTGGCACGGCCTGCCACGTGAAAGGGGCGGTTCAGGTTTACGATGCGATGCGTCGGGAATTCAAACTAAAGGATGGGCAGCACACCGATCAATCGGGAAAATATACAATCGAAAAGGTAAGCTGTTTGGGCTGCTGTACATTAGCTCCAGTTGTTCAGATCGATCATATCACTTATGGTCATGTTACCTCTGATAAAGCGTCTGAACTTATAAAAGATT
>Ga0209511_1001919_pt1 | contig 17691 bp, 15 predicted proteins | sample SSSSmetaG_FD_184141 | JGI IMG/M metagenome (GOLD analysis project Ga0209511, IMG submission 184141) | Glacier valley bacterial and archeal communities from Borup Fiord, Nunavut, Canada, to study Microbial Dark Matter (Phase II) - ​SSSS... | ecosystem: Environmental > Aquatic > Freshwater > Ice >...
ATCATTTCTTGCGAGTACAGCAGAGGGTCTAAAGTTTGCGAATGGATTTGAGTTTAGTGCAACGTCTCCTCAGACTCCACCCTTGCTGACGATTAGCGCACCGATCGGGTTGCAGTATGGCAGTCGTTCGGGGGAAGTGCGATCGCAAGGTGCAATTTTACGAGTTCAGAATGGTCAAACCTTGAACCTGACGGGTGGCAATGTCGTAATTGATGGTGGGCAGTTACTCGCACCTGGGGGACGGGTGGAATTGGCAGGTGTGGCAGCAGCGGGTGAGGTGGGACTGACGCAGCAGGGGCAGGAATGGCGGTTGAGTGCACCGGATGGATTGGCGAGGGCAGATGTAGCGATCGGCAAGAATGCGATCGTGGATGTTCGTTCTGATGGCGGTGGCAGCATTGCGATTACCGCTCGCAACTTCACGGGTACTGGAGGTGAAACACAAGGAAGCGCAGGCATAGGGTCAGACTTGGGGGCCGTAGACGCTCAAGCGGGAGACATTGACATTAACGCTACAGAAGCCATTAATCTCGATGGAATGGTGATTTCCAATAGAGTTCCAGTAAGCAGCACGGGCAATGCTGGGAATATCAACATCACTACAGGCACACTCTCTTTCACCAACGGCGGGCGCGTGAGTGCTAGCACGCTTGGACGGGGAAATGCCGGAAATATCTCGATTACCGCGAGAGGTAGGGTGTCCTTTAATGGGGTGGGCAATATATTTAACAGCGGTGCTTTTAGCTTGGTGTTTCCTGGAGCGATCGGTCAGGGAGGCAACATCAACATCACCGTAGGCACGCTCTTTCTCACTAACGGTGGGGAAGTGAATGCTAACACCTATGGACAGGGAAATGCAGGAAATATCAGCATCATAGCGAGAAATGCGGTGTCCTTTGACGGGATGGGCAGCAATGGATTGAGCAGCGGTGCTTTTAACGGAGTGGCATTGGGGGCGATCGGCAATGGTGGCAACGTCAGCATTACCACAGGCAGGCTTTCTCTCACCAACGGTGGGCAAGTGGCTGCTGGCACATTTGGACAAGGCAATGCGGGAAATGTCTCGATTATGGCGAGAGATGCAGTGTCTTTTGATGGAGTGGGCAGTAATGGATCTAACAGCAGTGCTCTTATTGGAGCCTTATCTAACAGCGATCCTTTTACCTCAGTTGTCATTCTCGCCCTGATTACCTTACGCAAGCTTGGATTGAACAGCGGTGCTTCTAGTACGGTGGGATCTGGAGTGAGCGGTCAGGGAGGAACGATCGCAATTAACACCGATCGATTCTCCATCACGAATGGAGCGCAGTTATCCGCATCTTCTGAAGGTCGGGGAGCAGCAGGCGACTTAGAGGTGGCAGCTCGTCAACTTCGTCTCGACAACCAGGGTTCGATTCAGGCACAAACGACATCGGGGCAGGGCGGCAACATCACCCTGCAAGTTCCCGCTCTGCTGCTGTTGCGGCGCGGCAGTTTCATCTCCAGCACGGCGGGAACAAATCAAGCCGGTGGAGATGGGGGCAACATCACCTTCAATGGCAACTTCATTGTGGCGGTGCCGCGAGAAAACAGTAATATCTCAGCCAATGCCTTCACAGGTCGCGGCGGCAACATTCGCATTACCACTCAAGGACTGTTCGGGATTGAGCCTCGCACGACTACAACCACCGGATTGAGCAGCATTACCGCCAGTTCTCAATTTGGCATCAGTGGCACGATTACCCTGAACACACCAAATGTTGATCCCAGTCGCGGGACAGCAGCACTACCCACGGGAGTCATCGATACCAATGCGCTGATTGCGAGTAGTTGTGTGGCACGTCGCAGTCGTCAAGGTCGCTTTGTGATCACAGGAACAGGCGGTTTAGCACCTCAGCCTGATGATCTGGCAAATGCTGCTTTTCCCACTTATGAACTTGTTCCTCAGCAACCTTCACAATCTACTACTTCAGTTACAGAAGCCGATCAGATCTACCGTCTCCCCACTGGAGAAATTGTTTTAGGTCGATCGTGTGAGTAAGGCATTTTCCAATCTTTGAGGAATTGCTTTCCAAAGTTGGAAAGTGAGTTTCCGTATTTGTCGATGTGTAGCAAGAGCGATCGCTCTAATCTAGAAACATAGAAGCAAAGCAAACCAGCTAAACCTTCTAGCCACAAGGGAACGACACTTAATCGGTCAATCCCAATGTAAATCAGTCAAAAAACACACTTCCTCAAAGGAGACTAATCATGACTATTCAAACCAGACAAGATGTTGAAACCCAAATTGTTGCTCGCGCTTTGAAAGATGAGTCGTTCAAGCAGCACCTGCTCAGCAATCCTGATTTTGCAATGGCAGAAATTGAAAAGCTGCTGGGGCAAAAATCACAATCTGGCTTTAAAGTGCAAGTGCTTCAAGAAACTGCTGACACAGCCTACATTCTTCTACCCTATGTCCCTTCAACTGAAGGGATGACAGACGAGCAATTGGAAGCAGTGGCAAGCGGTACGGTGTTCTCTGCTAACGGTAATATCAGCGTGCCTTGTATGCTTGGCTCGGCAACCTTCACAGGCGGTCTCAATCTTGGAGTAGTAGGATAGAACAGCGTTCTGCGTGAGGGCAGGTTTTGCTGAAAGTTTCATTGCAAAACGAGCATAACTTTGCTCAACCTGCCCTTACACGCTCAATTCCACCACTGTTCAACCCACTTCGTTCAACATTACCCTAACTGAAGATGGGAATTGAGCAATTGTAACCCGCGATCGCTGATCTTGAGAATGTCGTTAATATCCTCAATGCGATTAGTCAAGTGATTGATATTATTGCTCGGATCATCAGATTGGCTTAATCAAGTGTGCGATCGCAGTCCGAACCACATTACTAAATTGGAGTTGTTTATGGATAGACCGAAGTTTTACGATCGGGTACGCGATGACTTATTCAATGGCAAGTTGAGTCAGGCACAGGTCGAAGGGATGGAAGCGATTCTGAATTTTTGGGAAGCACCACCGATTGCCCCAACCGGGGAATTCAAAGTCAATTGGGAGATTCGCAGTCTCGGTTGGTTAGCCTACATGCTGGCGACCACCTACCATGAAACCGCTCACACGATGCAGCCTATCGATGAATACGGTGGCGAGAAGTACTTTCAGAAGTATGACAATTTCCCTGAGTTGGGCAACAATCAACCAGGCGATGGTGCTAGATTTCATGGGCGTGGTTACGTACAGCTCACTGGGCGTACAAATTATACAGGAATGACTCCCGTCGTTCGTCAGTTTTACCCAGACTGCCCAGACCTCACCCTTGATCCTGACGCTGTGAAAAATCCCAACTTTGCCGCAGTCATCATGTTCTATGGCATGTTCGTCGGCTCTTTCACAGGACGTGCGTTGAAGCATTATATTGGTGACCCTGAGAGAGAGCAGGAAGTTGATTTTTACAACGCCAGAAAAATCATCAACGGACTTGATCGAGCTGAAGCAATTGCAGGTTATGCAGTCAAATTTAATGCCGCACTAGAGAGTGCCAGTGCCAAGAGCAAACTGCTTGCTCCATCCATCTAGGATGCAGATCGATCGCATACTCTAACCGCGCCTTCGTTTCTAAAGTTCTCTGGCTCTATCCGCTTTACTATGCTGCTCAACGCACAATGTGCGAAATACGATAGAGCCAGCTTTCTACTGCTTGGGAGAATCAAACATTTCTAATCGTTATTGACGCAACAGCAAGTTGAGGAACTATGCAAATTACTCAGCAAGACTTGATCAAAATCGTAGAACAAGCCAGCACAATTCCCGAACGTCTGGGAACGGAGTTTTTACTTGATCAGATACAAGTCGATGACAGCATTATTGATTCGCGGGTTAAACGTTGGTGTCAGACTGTCGCTGACGGGAACCAAGCACAGTTTGAAAAACGTCTTGCTTGGGATGGTTTAGATGTATGTACGATACGTCAAGTACTTGGTTCTGTCCATCTCGCTGATCAACAGAATCTACCAGCTTGGGCAAATACTTTGAAGACAGCTTTGGAAGCCATTATCTTAGATTCTTCGGATGATCTAGATAAGGGACTTTTCAGAGAAAGCTATCCTTTAGATTCTACACAGCCGCTTGCCTTTGAGGAACTTTTTCTGTCCTTCATTGGTGTTGCTCGACAAAAATTAGCGAGTCAATCAGGCTTCAACTACTTTCTACTCTCAGCCGAGTCTCACGCCACTCTAGAACGCTCTCTGCTTCAGTCATTAACCTCGCTCTGTTCTCAAGCAATGGGAGAAAACTTCCTGGTGTTTCGGCTCTATGAACAGCCTTCATTAGTTCGCCAAATTGGACGGCTAGAAGGCTGCCAATCCACAGAGCAATACCGTAAGTTCATCAGGAAAATGTTAGCAGGAGAACTGCTTGATTTCTTTCAAGAATACCCTGTATTAGCTCGACTGGTCGCAACCGTCACAGATTTCTGGGTCAACAATCTCTGCGAATTTCTGCAACGGTTAGCCTCAGACTGGTCAATCATCCAAGAAACATTTCAGGGCGAACTCGGACAAGTCGTTGCCATTCAGCCAGGTCTCTCTGATGCCCATCACAACGGGCGATCAGTCATTAAAATCCTCTTTGAGTCAGGGTTAAAGCTCATTTATAAACCCAAAGACTTAGGCTTGGAGGAATCTTATTTTCAGCTTGTGACTTGGTTCAATGAAAATGGAATTCCTCAGCAGTTGAAGGTGCTGCAATTGATCAATTGCTCAGATTATGGCTGGGTTGAATATGTTGAACATTCCGCTTGTCCTGACCAATCAGCCGTTGTGCGCTATTACCAACGCGCTGGAATGCTGTTGTGCTTGCTGTATTCACTCTCAGGCACAGACTTTCATCAGGAGAATATTATTGCCTGCGGAGAACACCCTGTTCCGATCGACTTAGAAATGCTGATGTCTGCGATGGCTCGGCAGGAGGAAAGTTCATTTGCTAACACAAACGCTTCATTCCTGGCGTTTGAGCAATTTACTTACTCGGTGTTAAGCACGAACTTTCTACCCAGTTGGGAATTGGGACAAGATGGAGTTGCCTACGATATGAGCGGTCTGGGTGGATCTGGAAACCAACAAACCAACTATCAAAAGCTGGTATGGCAAAACATCAACACTGATGGCATGGTTTTGCGTCAGGAAGATGCCAAAACGCCATCCTGCTCAAATGTCGTTACCTTAGATGGCGTACAAGTATCACTCAGCGATTATGTAGAAGAACTAGTGGGAGGATTTCATCAGATGTATCAGTTCTTGATGACGCATCAAGAAACACTGTTGGCTGCGAATAGTCCATTGATTGCTTTACTCCATCAACGAGTCCGCTCTATTTTCCGCGCTACTCAAGTCTATGCTTCAATGCTCAAGCAAACACTACAGCCCAAATTTCTCCGAAATGGTGTCGAGCGCAGCATTGCATTAGATGTACTCAGTAGGTCGCTCCTGAAATCTGAGAAAAAGCCAAATAGCTGGCAGATTATTGCAGCAGAGCAACAAGCACTGTCCCATTTAGATGTTCCATTCTTTTCTATTCATCCCTATAGTAAGGATTTGAAGATTAGCGTCGATCGATCAGTCAAGCACTATTTTATCGAGTCGAGTTATGACCACGCCATGGCTCGTTTTTGTCAACTCAGTGAAACCGATTTAGCACAGCAGATTAGCTTTATTCGTAGCTCCCTATACACCAATTTTGCCGGCAGCGTTACCCGCTCGCTATCTAAACAGCCTGAACTCAGCCTTGGCGAAATTGCTCCGACAGCCAGTGAAACATTGATCCATCAAGCGATAGCGATTTCATTGGAATTGCAAGAGCGCGCAGTTTGTGCAGCAGATGGTAGCGTTACATGGATAGGCATAGAATATCTACCTGAGGCTGGACGACTACAGCAAAAGCCAATGGGTTATGACTTCTACGATGGGACTTCTGGGGTTGCTCTGTTTCTGTCTGCACTGACAAACGTTACCAGAAATGGAGAATTTCATCACTTGGCGTTAGGTGCGCTACAACCCCTAGTCAATTTCCTGCGGAACTTAAACGCTGCGTCCAAACAATCAGTTCTTAAGAAAATTGGTCTCGGTGGGGGAAAGGGTTTTGGCTCAATTCTCTATGCTTTAGTGCGGAGCAGCCAGTTTTTAGCAGAACCGATGTTCCTGAAGGATGCCCAATCTATCGCCTCTCTAATCACACCGGAACTCATCGCTGCCGATCGCAAATTTGACGTTATCTCTGGGGCGGCTGGTGCCATTTTAGGATTGTTAACGCTGCATCAAGCGATCGCAGATCCAGTAGTTCTAGAGCAGGCAGTAACCTGTGGCTATCATTTACTCAATCACCGTATCGCGAGTGATGCGGGTCTGAAAGTATGGAAAACCCTGAATGGAAAACTATTGACGGGCTTTTCCCACGGTGCTGCTGGCATTGCTTACGCCTTACTGCGACTATATGAAATTACGCAAAACACCGTGTTTCTAGAAGCTGCCACTGAAGCGATTGCTTACGAACGGAGCGTGTTTTCTCCGATTGCTCAAAACTATCCAGATTTCCGCAGTGAGAAGCCAGAATTTCTGACCAGTTGGTGTCACGGTGCTCCCGGTATTGGTTTGGCTCGTCTAGGTAGCTTGGCAATTTTAGATACCCATGAAATTCGGCAGGAAATTGAGATTGCTTTGCAAACCACGCAAACATTTGGAATGCACGAAATCGATCACCTCTGCTGCGGCAATTTTGGCTGTATTGAACTGCTTTTAGTCGGAGCGCAACAACTGAAGCGATCTGAACTTGCAGAAATCGCTCAAAAGCAAGCTGGATGGACTGTAAATCGAGCAATTAGCACGGGATCTTTTCAAATATTTCCCAGCCTTTTCCGAGGAACTTATAATCCTGGTTTCTTTCAAGGATCGGCTGGAATTGGCTATGAACTATTGCGATTGGCAGATCCAGAGAAACTTCCCTCAGCATTACTGTGGCAGTGAGGTCAGCACAATGAAAACAACAGAATTCTCTTTACCCTCAACCGTTTCGCCAAGTACCGGATTAGTAAATCCATTACCGACATCCGATTTGCCGTTTTACCGCAAGCTTGGACGCACCGATTTAACCGTTAGCTGTCTTGGTTTAGGCGGTGGGTGTGGCATTTCCAGCGTAGATACCCTTTATGCTTTCGAGCAGGGAATCAACTACTTTTTCTACTCCAGTGATTTACATCATTTCATGTACAGTTCTATGTCGGATGCACTACGTCAGATGTGTGGACGTGGCTCCTCTGTCCGTGAGCAAGTGGTGTTAGCAACCGTAACGTATGTCAAAAATCCAGAAGCAGCGATCGCGATTCTGCTTGATCAGTTTATGGAGTTGGGAATTGATTACATTGATGTCTTATTTTGGGGTTGGATCGGTGCCGATGACGGCAAAGCGTTACAGAACTGTTTACAGATTTCCAATGAGTTAAAGCGCCCCAATTCTTTTTATCAACATGCGATCGAGCAATTCACTGGAGCGTCAGAACGCTTAAAAAAAATGGGAGCGGTTCGCTATATTGGTGCTTCTTTTCATGATATTCAGTTAGCTCAACAGTGGTTAAATAGCCCGCTATTGGATGTCGTGATGGTTAGACATAATGCAGGTCATCGGTTTGCCCAAACCCAAATTTTTAATCGGCTCAGTTCTCAAGATAATGAACGGTCTGGAATTGTCACCTTTAAGTCCACAAGCTGTCAGGCTGGGAGCCTGTGGCAGATGCCAAACGGTTTACCAAGTGGCTGTTGGCGACCTAAAGCACCGGATTTGTACCGCTATTCGCTGAGCCAAAACTGTGTGGATGTTTGCTTGACAGGCTTGAGAAACAGAGAAGAGATTGACGCTGCGATCGAGGGTGTTAGGCAAGGAAGATTGACTTCAGATGAAATTGAGTATCTCAATTTTTACGGGGACTTACATCAAAATCGTCTACAGGTTCAGACTATTTGCGACCAGAAGCTGATTTATCGGACTTAAGTGAATTTCTGACATCTGGCTCGAAGAGGAGTGATGACTGATAGGTGTCTAGTGTTTCTGACTCTTTCAACATTGATAAACGATCGCTCTACTGAAGGTGAACATTATGAATGAACTTCAAACCCTACAGCTACAACAGCAAAAGGGAGCAGGATGGATTCCAGACCGGGATGATGAACGAGACAAGACTCATTACATTGAAACTCTCACTGATCTACCACCATCTGTAGATTTGAGGGAGTGGTGCTCTCCAATTGAAAATCAAGGCAACATCAATTCATGTACAGCCCATGCAGCGGTGGCATTGGTAGAGTATTTTGAAAGGCAGGCATCTGGGAAGGACTTGGATTTATCAAGGCTGTTTCTATACAAAGTAACTAGAAACCTACTTCATTGGACAGGGGATAAAGGAGCTAACCCTAGAACCACAATGAAAGCGTTAGCGCTATTTGGTACGCCTCCAGAGGAATACTGGGGCTATCACGAAGCAAAACTAGACGAGGAACCTCCTGCTTTTTGCTACGCCTTTGCCAGCAACTATCAAGCATTAGAGTATTACCGAATTGATGTTCTGGGCAGAACTAGAGAGATTGTTTTGCAGCAGATTAAAGCAAATTTAGCGGCGAATCGTCCTCTGATGTTCGGCTGTATACTGCACCATCGCTGCGTGCAACAATCAACTACGACGGGTATGATACCGTTTCCCGTTGAGTCTGATCCGATGTGGGGCGGTCACACAATGGCAGCGGTGGGATACGATGACAACCTCAAAATTAAGAATACTGACCCGACAGGAACAGAAACAACGGGAGCTATTCTAATCAGAAACTCATGGGGAGTGGAGTGGGGTGATAAAGGCTATGGTTGGCTTCCCTATGAATACGTCCTACGACCATTATCCAACGATTGGTGGACACTGCTGAAAACCGAATGGGTAGATTCTGGAAAATTTGATGCCAAACATCAGTGATTGGAAACCATTGGCTCATTGACTAATCTTTCAGCATTTAATGAGCCAGTAATGATTATTTCACAGCCTTCACGTTTTTTAACCTCTACATTATGGAGATCTAAAGGTCATCATGAACAGCACTAATCGACCAATTCAGTCTGATAAATCGGCTGCTAAAAGCATCTTTGCAAGCAGAACATTTTGGGGAGTAGCTCTAGCAGGAGTAGCGTCATTAGTTCCGCTGGCTACGAAGGCAATTAAGGAGCGCAAAATCACCGTTGATGATGCTGGGCAAGTTGTACTCATTGCGTGCGGCGTGGGAACTGCGATCGTCGGGCGTGTGGATGCTCGATCGCCAGTTTATACGCCTAATGGTCTGCCCGGTCCAAATAAGTCAGATTTTGCACAGTAGTTAGAAGATGCAGTAGATAGGGCACGTATCCCATCTACTGCCAATCTACTGCCAGTTCTTCAATTTAGAAGAAGCAATGCTAAAGATGCCACTGCCCAAACACAATTCGGGTAGTGCAATTTAGGAAAGGACTTAGAAAAAAGTGAGCGACAACTCATCGCGCTTTGTTTGGTTTTGATAGCGCTTTGCACTGACAAGTTAAACATTACAAATCACCCAGGAGAAAGTATGACAACTCAAACACCCACCACCAAGGTTCTGGACTATGTTGCTCAACCCGATGGTAGAACTTGCCAATCTGCCTGTATTGCCAGAATTATCGGAACAGAAGATGTTATGGGAGTTCGGGCAGCACTCGAAGCGCTCGGTAATCCAGGCGATTACGCCATCATGGGGGAATATCTTAAAGCCAATATTCGAGAGTACCATTTCAACGACAACGCCAGCATTCTCGATATGCGAGATGCGCTGAGTCAAGGGTATCAGTTGATCACTCATGGCTATTTTACAGAGGTAGGGCACGTCATCGGTCTTGCGGGTTTTGAACCCGATCCGACAAACCTCAGCTACAGATTTATCACTGACGATCCTTGTTATGAATTCGATTTTCCGTCGGGTACATTTACACAAAATAGCGGCAAGAACGTTCGATATTCATCCTATGGAATCTATGCCTACTGTGTTGCAAGTAGGAGCCATGAGGATGCAAAGGAGATTTACGCAAGGGGAGAGCTTGATTCTGCGAAAAAGGGAGCATGGCTGCACCTGTGCAAGAACTAGCGATTTGGTGGAAAGATACGAGCTAGGTCGGATGTGCCAGCGTTGATGAACCTGACGGCAACTCTTACTTTGTCTGTCGCTATGTCAGTCCTGGAAACATCATGGGTCAGGCTGCTTTCTAAGCAGTTGTCATAGCAAAGTGCTGAGTGCTGGGTCACAAGTTCAAACCCGCTCAACACTCAGCACTGTCCTAACCCATTTCTCTGCGACTATATTTGTTGATTGTTCGGGAGTCTATGGAGATGGTTGCGATGCCAATGGTCAAAACATTTATCAAGCAAACAAAGCAGTCATTGGAGATAACCCGAATGTGCTGCGACCTGGACAAGTTCTGAGCATTCCCGAAGCAACCTGTAATTTCGACAACTAACGTACTAGGTAGAAAACGATGTATCAAGAACTTCTAGAGGCTCACAACAGCTATCAACCGCAACCTACCAGTCCTGATGCTGCATTACAGCGTTTGCTCGAAGGCAATCATCGCGTCGATGAAGCGTGCCAAAACCCCCAGCGATCGCGATCGCGCCTCCAAGAAACAGCGTCCGCTCAATACCCGTTTGCCTCAATTTTGGGCTGTGGGGATTCTAGAGTACCTGCCGAAATCATCTTTGACCAAGGTTTAGGGGATCTATTCGTCATTCGAGTGGCGGGAAATGTAGCCAGCCAAACCGTAATCGGCAGTTTGGAGTTTGCCGCGTCGGTGCTTGGAACACAACTCGTTGTCGTGGTTGGGCATAGCCAGTGTGGTGCAGTCGCAGCAGCCGTCAAAGGAGAACCATTGCCAGGTCGAATCGGCGGTTTTGTTGAAGACATTAAACTAGCTGTTGCTCGTATGAAAGATAAAACGGGCGACTTGACCCAAGATACGGTGATTGCAAATATTCAATATCAGGCACAGAAACTTGCGAAAAGTTCAACGATTTTGGCTGACTTGATCCGGGTCGGCAAGCTCAAAATTGTGGGCGGTCAGTATGATTTGCGAACTGGAGAGTTCACGATCGTGACTTAACGAACGCAGAATTTCCGAACAGGCAACCCCCTGGATCTACACTCCGGCAGCATCAACAAAAGCGCACCAGCAATTTTGCTGTCCTCAGCCTTATCTTGCTCAACTAGAGCAGAAATTACTTCAGTTAACTTTGCCACCCTAGGCTGAGTTAGCTAAAGCTCACCGAAGAGGTACACCATGTTTCAGCGACGAACTCCTTTCACTAAAATTGGCATGATGCTGTTTCCAAGTCTCAGCGAGCTAGAGTTCATGGCTCCCTACGGCATCTTTTCGTATCTGCCGAATACTCAGATTTACCGAATCGCCCCAACGCTTGAACCAATTTACTCTGACACCGGGTTTCCGCTGATTCCAAATACATCCTTTAAAGAAGTACCTGAGTTAGATGTGTTGTTTGTTCCGGGTGGTTTGGGGGTGACCGCCAAACTAGAAGATGCAGAATTTCTCCGGTTCTTGCAGATACAGGGTGAACGTGCTCGTTACGTCACTTCAATTTGTAGCGGATCGCTGCTACTCGCGGCAGCTACCTTGCTGCGGGGATATCGTGCGACTACGGATTGGTCTTCCTTAACGTTGCTAGCAATGTTTGGTGCAGAGTCTGTTGCAGACCGAATCGTGGTGGATCGTAATCGCATTACCGCGAGCAGTCTTACAGATGGACTTGCCTTGGGAAGCGTGATCGCACAAGAACTATTGGGAGATGCGATCGCACAAGAAGCTCAGTTGCGACTCAACTATAGTCCAACCTTGTTCACCGATAGCTTTCCAGAGTCACTGCATTTGGAGACCTTCGATAGCATTCGAGTTGAGCAGCAGACGTTATCGAGGGCGCGATTACAGATTATTCGGCGCATCACTTCCACCGTATAGGAACCAGAGGGCAAGATGCAAGTCTTTAGCAGATCACCAAGTTGGAATTAAAACAAATTGTTTGGGAGTTTATTGATGAGTATTCAATTAAATCTGGCTTCTCAACTGGAGCCAGTACCGCCTGATCACAGAGACCCAGACTTCTATATCGACTCGAATCGCTGTACTTTGCATGACGCAGTGCAACAGTTAGAGATCGATAGTCAACCAGATACGCCGTTTATTATCTGGCTGCTTGAACATCCCAATAGCCCGATCGCGCTACCCGGAAAAATTGACCTCTATGGGCATGATTGCCTTCACGCGATTCTCAACCGAGGACATTCTCCGCCTGATGAAGCTTTCATCCTGGGGTTCACGATGGGGAATGACTTGCAAACCACATGGCTGCACAAATTTTTGTATAAGTTTGCTGCATCCACTGTGTATCCCAAAAAATACCGCTTTTCGTGGAAGGACTTTCAATTCTTTGATGCGGGATTCGTTTACGGTCGATCGATACGGCGTAGAAATCTGAATCAACTCGACTTTATCACTTATCAAAACCACACCGTTTCACAAGTTAGACAACAGCTTGCAATTTCCAAAGCAGCCGAAATAGAACTGCTTCAATCCTTCAGTATTCCTAGACAGAACTTTTCAGACCAATGGAGTTAAGCAGGACGAAACTCCAGTTCTAGTACACTGTCATTTCTGGTACTCCCATGAATAAATCAAAAATTGCGCTCACTTTGCCAATATCGGAGCGAATCAGTAGTTTTTTCCACTTTGAACAGTTAGGAACGTGCTATCGCACTGAACTACTTGCTAGCCTCACGACATTCATGACCACGGCTCCGATTCTGGTTGTCAATGCTCATATTTTAGGAAACGCGATGTTTCTAGATCAGCCAGGAGATTTGTTTGAGCAAATTTTGGTGGCGCTTGTTCTTTGTTCTGCGATCGCAACGATTCTAATTGGACTGTTCGCAAATTATCCCTTTGCGCTAGGGCCAGGAACGGGGACTGCGGCACTGTTTACGTTCTCGATCGTGCTAGGCATGGGCATGAATTGGCGACTCGCGCTAACTGCCGCCTTTGTCGAAGGAATTCTTTTCACAGTGCTGGTACTCAGTCCGTTTCGTCGCCATATCATTGATGCCATTCCCGCGTCACTTATGCAGGCAATGGTCGTTGGCTTAGGATTGTTTCTCTCTTACATTGCGCTCTCTGGAAAGGTTGCGTCTCCAAGTTTGGGAGCGGGCATCATTGTCACCAGCACCGTGACGACGACTGCTTTAGGATCTTTAAAGCAGCCCGCCACCTTGATTGCGATCGCAGGAATCTTGATCACGGCAATGCTGACTGTTCGGCGGGTAAAAGGAGCAATGCTGCTCGGAATTTTCTGTACAGCAAGCCTCGGCTGGCTCTCTGGTGTAGCTCCTTTACCTGAAAAGATTCTGACGATACCAGAGTTGCCGCTCGATCTCGTGGGGCAAGCGATCTCCGGGAGTCAGTATCTCAACTGGTCACAGCTCGGAAACTTTGTGGCTGCTGTGTTCATACTGCTGTTTGTTTGTCTCGCGGATACGATTAGTTCGCTCAACGTTTTGGGACAACAGCTAAACCGTGTGAAGCCCGATGGAGAACTGCACCGCTCAAAGCAAGCCCTACTCTCAAATTCTCTCGGCACCGTCTCTGGAGCGCTCTTCGGCAGTGTGCCAGTGATTCCTTATCTTGAATCTGCCTCCGGTATCTTTGAGGGTGGGCGCAGTGGTTTCGTCGCGATCGTCGTGGCAATGTTGTTTCTCGTCTCAGCATGGTTCGCGCCACTCTTTGCGGCAATTCCTGCGTTTGCGACTGCACCTGTTCTCCTCATGATTGGGGTCTTGATGATGAGTAGTGTTCGCTCGATCGACTGGAATAATTTAGCTGAAGCCATTCCTGCTTTTCTGGTGATCTTGGTTATGCCGCTGACGTTCTCGGTTGCAGATGGTATGGCAATAGGTTTTATTGCGGATGCTGCAATCAAGATGACTCAAGGCAAGAAACAACCCGTGTCGAAATCGAGCTTGGCGCTTGCGGGAATTGCAGTAGCTTACTTTCTGCTAACCGCTTTGCAGGCTTAGAAGCCTAGAACGTGTTTTAAAGAGTTGTGTCGCAAAACTGGTAGGGTAGGAAGGATATTGTCAACTTAACCGGAAATATTCAAAATTAAGCACAACAATTCTTCAATCGTCAGGTTCGCTCAATTTTACGCAGCCGGTTTCAAGCAAGCGACTTCTCGCCAATCTTGAGATCGTTGACGCAGTTCTTGGCGATAGCGGGTGGCAGTCAGTTGATGTTGTTTTGGGTGGAAGTGGTCTCGAATCGGTCCAAATGCAGAGAGCAATCGTTGCGCCTGCCCTGGGGATTTGAATCGCCGCATTCGTCGTTCCCGGACTCGTGTCGGTTGATGAGAGTTCTCGGCTCGATTGTTCAAGCCCTTGTGCGCTCGATGCTCCACGTTCTTCATCACCTGTTTCTTCGCCGCTTCGTAGCTCTTGAGTTTATCCGTCACGATGACTCGTGGCACGAAGCCTTGTTTTTTCAGCAGTTTGCGAAAGAACCGCTTTGCCGCCTTCATATCCCGATGGCGTTGCAGCAAGACCTCCAGCACATTCCCCTCTGAATCCACGGCTCGCCACAAATAATATTGCTGCTTTTTGATCGTCACCACCACCTCATCGAGATGCCATTTGTCCGTCACGTATGGACGCTTGCGCCGGAGTTGATTCGCATACTACTGTCCGAATTTCTGGCACCACTCCTGAATCGTTTCGTAAGTCACTTCGATGCCCCGATCCAGCATCATTTTCTCGATATCCCGGTCGCTCAAGGGAAAGGTGTAATCCAGCCGAACACAATGGCTAATCATTTCGGCAGGAAATCGATGACGGGAATACATGAGCAGGAAGTTGCGACCAAGGTTGAACCCGTACGATCATTCTACAGTCCGGTTAAGGTGACAATACCCCTGTGAAAGTGATCAGCGAAAATTCGGAGCTACCGGAGAGATGGTCATTGTCCCATCCCAGACTTTACGATGAACTTTCTACCCCTCAGAAAACAGGTGCCGGATGAATTTGTATGCCATTTTGAGCCAAACCAATCGCCAACGGGTCAGTGATGGAACTGTCGTTCCTATTCTGAGCGGTTCCGAGTTTGCCCCTCGCCAACTAGTACTGCTCTTGCCCCAGTTGGGAGATTTTGACAGTTTGGAATACGCCTGGTGGTTGCAGCGGGAGAGCCACCAAATTCAAGCGGCAGGGATCGTCATTCGAGCGGTTGGTATTGGAGATCGCAATGCAGGTCAGCAATTCTGTGCTTATACTAACTTCCCATCGGACTGTTTGTTCTTAGACCCAACCGCAGAATTACATCAAATCCTTAACTTGTATCCAGGTCTGTCCTTCAAACTGTCTGGTCTGTCGGTTGCTCAGAATGCCTGGCTCAATCTGTTGTTGATGTGTGCTGGAATCGGTAGCCCTGGGACTTTGGCTGAAGTGTTTCGAGGATATCGAGGAGATCGCCAAGCTCCCCAGCTCATTGCTGATGACGAAATCGTACAAGCGTTACCTCTGCCCCCGCTCAAAGGTTCAGTCTTCCAATGGGCAGGCGGAAAAGGCTTTCAGCGCCCGTTTGAACTGGCAACATTACGACTGCGAAATATGACCGAAGTGCTGAGTCACTGGAAAACCTATGTTCCAGATGTTGCCTATCTGACTCAACGAGGAGCGACCTTTCTATTTAGCGACCGAGGAGACTTACTCTATGAACACCGAGATCGTGGCATCCTGGGCTTTGCCTCTGATATGAGCAACCCTCTGTCGTTTCTTTCAGGTCTTGTCACTGAGGAAGAAAAGCAATGATACCGTGCAGTTCCTGCGACTTCCAGAAGCGCGACACCCCTAACCCCAAAGGGGAAACGAGCAGAAGACTGGGTCAACCAGCAGCGTTTTTGCTCGAACGTTTCACCCAAATCGCTGATTGATAAAACTCCCCCACTTGCTCTAACTCAAAGCCGCCCCACAGCAGTCCCATCCACACCTCCACCCACGGCATCTGCAAGCCATGACACAGTTGAGCGAAGGAAACGAGGTCTTCAGGCACTGCCTGTAACCATTGAGCAATCTCGCTTATCCACCGCGTGACATCCTCATCGGATGCAATTGCCAACCCCTGCTGCTTCTGGATTTCCGCTTCTATCTCTAACTGTTCCACCAGGGCTAGGACTGCCGTTTTATCCACGGGTGCCACGATCGACCCTGCTTGAATTTCAATGAGTTTAATTCGCTTTGTCCGAGGCTTGCGTCGTCGTGCTGGCTCCATCAAGTCACTCAGATCCACTGCCATCGTTTGCCTAACCACATCCGCGAAGAAGCCGTGATCGATGATCGGGTCACGATGCGTTTCCTCCCACTGGGTCATGAGTGCTCCAGCTCGTGCAGCGCACAGTTCAGCAATCTGCAGCAAGGCATCGCCAGCAAACCGCAACCGTTGGGCTTCCGGCAGTTGCGCCGCTGTGGCTTCCACGGCATCCAGCATCTGAGCCAGGTTGATCGCCTCTGGTGCCTGCTGTGCCAATCGCAACTGATCCCACAACTCCAGCTTCCTTGCCGTCACCCGCAACCTCCCATCTCAACGAACTGAAGATGCTCTGCATGATAGGAACAGGGGCGAATGGGGCACTGCGCGATCGCGTGCTGTTCCTCCCGCGCAAAGCGTTCAAACCCACTGCGCCGCTCGTCGCCATACTGCTGGTAGAGCGCCTCTAATAGCTGTCGGGCATAGTCCTTCACCATCCGAGGCGGCAGCCCAAACGTGTGCTGCGGCTGTGTCAGCGCGATCGGACTCTCTCCCACCCACAACTCCGCACACATCGCATGAATCACAATCTCATCGTTGGGCTGACGCGGTTTTTCGACATAGGTGTGCAGCACCACAAACGAAACGATGGGCACTGGCACGACCACCTCAGATACCTGCGGCTGTCGCCGCACTCGATTGCCGCGACCCTGACGGTAATACGATCGCCGACTATGGCAAACCGCATCACTCCAACAGCCGTCGCCTTGATCTGCCCCATGCTGCTGCCGCGCCTGACTCGGCGCTAGCAAACTACACGCCCAGCACTTTTGATTTAGCGATCGCCCCATGGGTGTTGGCTACAAAAACTGATCTAATTATCGGCGATCGCCCGATAAATTCCTGCCATTCCGCTAATATTCTGATAATATTCTGATAGAGATAAGTGCAATTATCTTTACCCAAACTGCAACCAACTTTACTACTTGCGGTAAAATTGAGCCACTACGACTATTCAATCCTTTCTGAGAGGAGGAAGCCGTGTCCTCAGACGCCATAACAGCCCAATCTCTACAGCCTGCCGTTGATTGGGAACACCCGACTCCCCCAACCAATTTGATTTTCGATGACGGAGAATCCTTGGAGAGTAATCGCCACCGCATCGCTATGAATGTGCTGATTGATTCTGCACTGACAGCACTCGCTGGTCGACGTGATTCCTTTGTCGGTGGCAATATGTTTGTTTACTACAGCCAGAATCAGGCGATGAACCGAGATTTTCGGGGTCCTGATTTTTTTGTCACGCTCGATGTGGATGGTGATCGAGAACGGCAA
>Ga0209511_1001922_pt1 | contig 17684 bp, 12 predicted proteins | sample SSSSmetaG_FD_184141 | JGI IMG/M metagenome (GOLD analysis project Ga0209511, IMG submission 184141) | Glacier valley bacterial and archeal communities from Borup Fiord, Nunavut, Canada, to study Microbial Dark Matter (Phase II) - ​SSSS... | ecosystem: Environmental > Aquatic > Freshwater > Ice >...
TCTATAAAGCGTTTCTGCAAGTCCATTGTAATTATTGGATTGTCTGTAAATCCATAATCAGTATGCGTGAAATTAACAAGCTCTATCGTCTTAATCGGCATTGGATCTTGTGCATTTTGGGCAAATGCTGAAAAGCTGAATGCCATTGAGGCCAAAAAGAATAGTTGGTTTATTTTCATAAGAACATCATTTTATTCGGATACGGTTTTATTTGTTACACTTTTCGTGCGATAATCACAGTTGGCAAAAATATTAAAAGCAGAGGTCAGTTTTACTATACCGACCTCTGTTTCTATATCAGAATATTCAAAGACTATAGTTGATTCAACTCGATTTTGGCACTTAAAAAATTAGGTGAAATTTGCAGAGCAGCATTAAACTGTTCTTTCGCCCTGGTTTTATCGCCGAGACCCAAATATCCCAATCCGGATAGGTAATGTGGGAAAGCTCTTTCATCAAGGGATGGAAGTTTTTTCGCACTAATGAAATTGATAGTCTTTATCGCCTGAATCTTTGGCAACCATATTATTATCTTTATCCGAAAACTCACTAAATATTGTTTTTACATCAGCTTTTGGATTAATCTTTTGGCGAGCCATTGCAGCGAAATAACGCTGAGTTTGCTTTTTATAATTCGCATTTCCGGGAAATCCGGCTTGATTGGGATCAAATCCTTGAAATACATTGATGCCAAATATTTTATCGGGAATAGTGTTTGACGTGTTCAAATCAAATCGGCCAACAACAGAAACCTGGGCTGAAATATCAAATTTTGCCAATAATGTCGTTAATAAAAGGAGGGTAAGAATTTTCATAAAAATGCTTTTTCTATTTGAACATTTATATACTTATAATCAGATCATTAAAGGCAATTTTCAAATTCAATTGTTATATTTTCTTGTTTTATGGAGGAATTCATTGATTTCTTTTCTAACTGGTTTCGATGACTAAGCTCCTATGCTGGTTTTGTCAGTCAATAACAATTGTCTTACTCTCAAAGCCTACAGAAAAAACTTGAACTTGAGTAGAAGAGTTTTCATTCCCCATTTTAATAAAAGCAACACATTTGCCACTCCTTGTTTGGACATTTTCTCCTTTATAATTGAAATGGTCAGTTAAATCACCGTTATCTATTGCAATAAGCGAGCCGTTTCCATTAACTGTAATTTTGATATCCTTCTCTGCATAAGGGCACAAAACACCGACACTATCTACAACGCTAATAACGAGTTGAACCAACTTTTTCTTAGAGGATTCAAAATTGGAAGGATTTAAATCTACTTTTAACTCCTTAGGTCTTCCGGCAGTTTTTATGATATGTTCACAAACTGACTTGTTATTGTTTTTGCCTATCGCTTTTAATTCCCCATGTGTTGTTGGGACTTTCCACCTTATTACTTTATCAGCAAAATCCTTTAAAAATTTCTCGCCTATTAATTTTTCGTTCAACCATAGTTCAACAGAGGTGCAATTGGAATATGTAAGCACACTAATTTCCTTTTCTTTAAATGAAGAATGATTCCAATGAGAAGTGTAGGCAGGTGCAGCCCAGATTTTCGACCAGGATTCCAGATTCTTGATAGAGTCGGACAAAGCCTTTTCAAAAACAGAAATATAAACCATTGGCTTTTCGGAGTATAAACTTTGAACAAAATATGAAATCGGTTTTCTAAATCCACAGGTGTTGATTAATGACCACGGCCAACCGCGATATGGCCAGCATGGCGATTCTCCAAGATAGTCAAAACCTGTCCAGATAAATTGTCCGCACGAGGTAGAATCAAGTGAAAACCAGGAATTACCCGAGAAATCTATTTCTTCGCCCAAGGTCATTTCAAAAGTATCATTATACGGTCGAGTCTCACTTGACAAGAAAATGGTTTCAGGACTTTCTTTTTTCCATTCTGTAAATTTATGTGTTGCATAATTGTAACTGGCAACATCCATAAAAGATTCTATAGTTCCCCTGTTTGGATGAAAAAGGTTATGACCAGGGTGCATGGCACAGGTTACTCTTCTGGACGGGTCTAGTGTATTTACACAATCGGTTAACATCTTGATTAGTTCCTTGGCACGTTCGGCATATTGTTGGTGTTGTTGTTCTACTGTTTCGTTACCTACTGACCAAATTATTACCGAAGGATGGTTGCGGTCGCGTTTAATAAAATTTTCTAAATCAGCTTTCCAAATATCTATAAAAGGCTTTGCAATACTTTGGTTTCGGTCTAGACGCATTTCCCATCTGTCATACATTTCATCGAAAACCAACAATCCTAGGCTGTCACATAATTCAAGAATTTCAGTGGCATGGGGGTTATGGCTCAAACGAATGGCATTACAGCCCATTTCTTTCAATAAAATCAACCTGCGTTCCATTTCATCTTTATAGAAAGCAACTCCCAAACTTCCCAGGTCATGGTGCAGGCAAACGCCTTTTAACATTACCTTCTTATCATTAAGTTCAAATCCTTTTTCAGCTGAAAACTTTGCTTTGCGGATACCGAACGTTGAATTATAAGTATCTATGGGTTTATCTCTTTCTAAAACCGTTGTTTTTGCTACGTATAAGACCGGATTTTCTACGGACCATAGTTTGGCATTTGGAACTTCGATTTGTTGATTTACTATTAAAGTATCCTTTGGTTTTATCAGAACATTGGAACGTTTGGCCGCATAATTTACGTCACCAATAGCAACATTGGTGGTCAGCGAAATTGTTTTTTCTTTGGCATAGGTATTAACCAATGTTACATCTATGTTGACCAATGCTTTATTTCCCTCAACGTTTAAAGTAGTAACATAAGTACCGTCAATTGGGATATGTACTTTAGATGTAGTTATTAAATAGACATTTCGATAAATTCCTGCACCAGTATACCATCGATCAAAGGGTTGAAATGAATTATCAACTTTTACCAATACAACATTTTTTTCATCGCTTTTTAGAAAATCGTTCAGTAAATAATGTTGGGGTACATATCCATTTGTTCTACCTCCAATTTTGCTTCCATTGACATAGATTTCAGAATTCATGAATACCCCATCAAATTGGATATAAATGTTTGAATTTTCTAAATTTTTAAATGGTTCCAATGTTTTCCGATACCAGGCAATGCCGCCACCGAACCATCCACCTGCTGCTGCTGAAATGTTTTCTTTCTTATTGGCCGTACCAATCGAATAATCGTGCGGCAAGTCAATTTTTTTCCATTCAAGTTTGTCTAATGTTTTTAAATCTGAAGTTTGATCATTCGTTTTTACAAATTCCCAATCGCTATTTATGCATTTATTTGTGCGGTTCTGTATTGTTGTATTGCACGAAAACAGGGAAATGACGAAAAAGCCAAGTAATAAAATCTTAGTGTACATTTTCAAAAATAAATTAAAGTTTCAGTTCTTAATAGTACATACCTGACCCCTTTTAAAGACTCAGGTATGTTTTAAATAATTAGTAACCAGTATTTTGAACTAACCCTGAGTTGACATTAATAGCAGCTCCCGGAATCGGGAATACCAATCGATATTCCTCATCATTTTTGGGTTTAAAATCAGAAGGTTTGAAATAAGTCCCAAATCGAATTTGGTCTTGTCTCCTAAATCCATAACTCTCCCAGTAAAATTCATGTCCTCTTTCGGTCAGTAATGTACCAAGGTTCAAATCTTCCAATTTAAAATCGGGTAGCCCACATGACAGATTTTGCTTTTCACACTGTTCATATGTCCCCTGAATAATTTCATAAAAAAACCTTTCTTGTTATAATGGTTCCGAAAGCGCTTTTTCGTCTGGCATAAAGAGATCGTATCGCAAATGCCGGTGGCTATTTTATTCACCAATACTGTACCTGTCTTGAGTATTCCGGTGGTCATTTCACGGATACATCGGGCTTCCGGTTTTGTTAATTGCCCCTCAAGCTTGAGAGAATAGCGACTAATCTTGTTCTGTACCTGTTTTGTTAATACTTTTGACATGAGCTGGGTTTTAGAGATTATTTGCGTTTGTTTGCACAATAAAAATAACCTTTTTAATCCAGCTTTCCTCATATATAAACATCTTTAAACCCCCGATATCACTGAATTGTAGCGTTTATTCAATTCAATTTTCGGGAAATGGCCAATTCATTTATCTGATCTTTAATAGTTTAAAATTGGCGATAAAATTACATTTTCATTTACTGACTTTTATTTGACCAATATCTCAATTGGTACTATTGTAAGGCGATAAAACAAATCATTATTCCAGTCGCCCGCGGTGAAGACTTTGAGTTTTTTCCCATCTTTACTTATTAGTGATGGACAAATTTGTGGAGAATAATAACCTTGCGGCTCAAATTCACATGAATCGAATCGTTTCCATGGTCCCCACGGTTTGTCTGATTCGTAAAAATCCCAGACAGTTTTCTGACATGAATTGGGAAGTTTCCCGCTACCGGCTGTATAGTACCAACCAATATACATGTATTTTTTTAAAGATGGATTATATACAATACCAGACATTCCTAATTTACCAGGATTATCAACTATTAATTTAGCATTACTCAAATCACCCGACCAGCTTTCATCTTTCATTCCATCTCCGCCAGTATAAAATTGCCAGTCATTTGCATTTAAATCTGCTATCTTGCTTTTAAGAACCCTTCCTAAAATCAAATTATCGCCATTATCCCAAAACCCATTATTCGAAACAGCATAAACATATTTGCCGGCATTATCAACTGAACCATCTGTTCCGTATTGTATAAAATATGGAGTAGAGAACCGACTTCCGGGAAACATCGGCTTATCATAGTTGTCTTTTGCGCTTCTTATCCAGGTTTTTCCAAAATCGGATGATTTAATAATGCTGGCATTTCCGGCAGTTTGCCGTTTTTTTGCATCGCCCGAATCATCTCCATATTTATGCCTGGCAACAACCCAGTAAATTACACCATCAATTGCATAACATCCGCTCGATTTCCAGGTGCATCCATCCTGACCTGTCTCGTTTTCAATACCAAAACCAGTCATTTCATTTACAGTTACACCGGTTAAAAATGGATATTTTTTATGCAGAACTATTTTATTGAATGCAATGTTGCTTCTGAAAGTTGGAGTAAAAAGATAAAATCCCTTTGTATCATTCGACGGAGTATAAATGGTGTCGCCAATTGCTGTTGCAGCAACCCAGGTATCACCCTGATTATTTGTAACAGGTTCGGGATTCCCTATTTTCACTTTATATTTTGTTTGACTCAATAGTGGTAATGCAATCAACCAAAAACATAACAAATTAAATATTTTAGTCTTCATAATTTTAGTTTTTTAAATATCTAAATTTCAATATTTTTCTTAAATTTTTTATCATTTAACCATGCGGATCAATGTACGAAAGATGGTGAAGTTTTCCAGCTTAAGTCAAAGGCAAAATCTTCTTACTTAAGTCAAAAAAATAGTTTATCAGCAGCCCTAATTATCCATTATTCCTGCTTCATTTTGCATGAGTTTATACGACGAGTAGGTGGTTATACTCCGTGACGGAAGTTTATCGGTAAGAATGTTTTCTTTCTTTTTTAGGTCAAAGGTTTTAAGTGGATTCATTTTAAAGTCGTTTTTTAGTATTTCCTGTTCTGTAACTTGGTATTTATTTAATAGCATGTTTTCTTTTAGACCTAATAGCGATACCGAGATTTCTATTTCGTTATCCGATTTGTTTAATATATAAATTGTAGTTTCCCCTTTAGGACTTTTAATAGCCGTAACGACATAATTACCACTATCTGATTTAGTTGTAAGAATTTCAGAGTGCTTGGAGGCAAAACGGGAAATAATACCAAAACTATAATAAGGAACAGGTTCCGGAATCACGTTTTTATAGAAATCCCATAAGTTTGGGTTCCATGTGCGCACCAATTGCCATTGTCCATCCAAATCGCCGCGGTTTGTGAAACTCCACCGGTTAAAGCCGTCAACACCTTCGTTAATTCCGTTCAGGATTTTATCCGCATTCAGTAGTTGTTCTTTATAACTTTTGGGAGCTTCCGAACGGGGGCCACCCATAGCCATTAAATCGCCTTCAAAATTTGCCATGAAAAAACGTCCAAATTCTGCCAGAAAGAAAGGTTTATTGACCTCCCTGGCAATTTTAACGTTTTCTCGAAACATCTTAATTGGTGCTTCTCCGTCGTAATTGTGCACAGAAAGCGCCCCTACGGACGAATCATTTGGATCAAGACCAGCCATTGTGAGACCATGTCCATCAGAGCCACACATAGCTACATTCGTTAAACCTCTTTTATCCAGTTCTTTTCTGGTTGCGCGCATGGCTGGCATAATTGATTCCGGTTTTTTTTCAGCATTAGTCCACCAACCATGTTCCATTCCCGGTTCATTGGTAACGGTGAGCCAATGAATACATTTATAGCCTCTATTGTTTACCAATTCATCTATAAGAGTAGCGTAACCGATGGCAAAATCTTCCACCGATTTTGGTGAACTTTGTAAGTTGCAAATACCCGGAAATGAATTCCAGGCTACACCCTGCCACATCACTGCCATATAAACATCCACGTTATTCTTCTTGCAATGATCGAGAATACGGTAAAGCGTTTTCATTTCTTCGCTTTCCCATGTGAATTTTTCGCGTTCGGGTTCCCACATAGAAACGGCAACCTCAACACGAATGAAATCAAGCCCTAACCATTTGGCATGGTTAATAATATCTTCCCAGGCCTTAGTATATTCAGGAGTTAATGGGGGGTTGCCTCCATAAGCGCTCCCTTTGCAGGCACGGTTATCCCGTTTTATCAAATCGGGGTAATAGATTACATTTGGCCCATTGGCATGCCATGATGCGCCAATACCCCCAGCCATAACATGACTGGTCTGAGTTAGGTTTAACGAAATCTGATATTTTGAAACACGCTCTTGGTTTTGTCCAAAAGCACAGCAGCTAAAAATATAAGCCACGAACTGGGCTATTAAAATGATTTTTAAAAAGATTCTCATCGTTAAAATTTTATTTTAAATATCTAATTTGAATTTTCTGAATCGGCGATATTCTGGGTATGAGCAATAGATGTTCAATTGCGGCCAAATTAGTTCAACTCTGCGAACACAACTTTTACAACAAACCCATTGGTTGGCAAAAAGCCTTTTGGTGTTGTGACAATCAAAGCATCTTTTGTTTGTTTGAATTTCACTTTACCTTGCCCTAAGATGCTCACTGTATTGATTTTGCCTGTTTTGGTATTGAATGATTTTATAATGATGTTTTCATCTGGTTTTTCGAGGGAAATGGCATAACAGGCATCACCTTTCCGGGTAAACCAAAAGTCCTGTGGAGGGAAATGCACTTCAAAACCCTTTGCAGCCCGGTCTTCCGTACTCTTAAAATTTATTACAGTCGAGCCTTCACGAGTGATTTTCCATTTTTCAGTGCCATATATTGCTTCACCGTTTATCGCTAACCATTTACCAACATCTTTGAGGTTATTGACACTTTGGGCCGGCACGACTCCCTCGCCGGTTGGACCAATGTTCAGCATATAGTTTCCCCCTTTTGATACAATTTCAACGAGCCAATACAAAACTTCCAGTGGTGATTTCCAATCATTATCATACGAATTGAACCCCCAAGAATTATTAAAAGTTCCAACAGTTTCCCAAGGTTTCTTTGAATGTTCATATTCTTCGGGTATTTTATTATCACCTGGAATGGTATAGTCACCAAATCCATTCCCAATACGGTCGTTAATAATAATCTGAGGTTGCAGGCCATAGACAATCTTATAAAAATTGTAAGATTGTTCAGCAGTCATTCTATAATCCATGTCGTACCATAGCAACTTCATATCAGGGTATTGAATCATCAATTCTTTAACCTGAGGATAAGCTTTATTTTGCAAGTAGTCGTCGAAAGTATTATGGCTTGAATCCCAGGTATTGGCACCAAAGGTTTTTTCGAATTCTGATATACCGGGATTAAGTTTTTCGCTTAATGCCGATTGGGCCTCAGAGCCATCGTGCCAGTCAATATTATGAGAATAGTAAACACCGAACGCCAAACCCAGTTTTTTACATGCCTCGTGTAATTCTTTAATAATATCGCGTTTGAATGGTGTAGCATCTATGATATCAAAATCACTTGCTTTTGAGTCAAACAAAGCAAAACCATCGTGGTGCTTCGATGTTATTACAATATATTTCATTCCGGCATCCCTGGCTAACCTGGCAATCTCATCGGCATTAAAGGCTGTAGGATTGAACTGACCGGCAAGCTGTGCGTATTCATCTCTTGAAATTTTGGCAGCATACATTATCCATTCAGCGACATGAGGCTCACGCATATCATGTATTTTTGCTCCTTTCCAAATACCTGCTGGAATAGCGTACAAGCCCCAATGAATAAAGAGTCCAAATTTGGCATCTTTGAACCAATCGATTGTTGATTGTTTTGATTGATTCATCTTTTCCCATTCTTTAAGACGAATTTCTGGGTATTGGTCAGCGCTGTAACTCTGGCATAAACCAGTACTTTTAAAAACGGATATCAACAGAAGGGATAAAAAAATATTCCTCATAATTCGTTGTTTTTTTTAAAAGTTGAAGGGTAGGTTATTGTAAGCTCTGACCAACGCGGTGATATTTCGTTCATCCCTATTTAGAGTCCGTCGCTTGATAGCCAGCCCCATAATTTAATGAGGCTGGCTATAATCTTTTATTCAAATGGGCCTATTTGTTAATAGCCTTCACTTTGTTTCATCTTTGTTAAATCAATTTCCTTTTGTGGGATGGGGAAAACTACATTCTTATCAGTCCAGCCCAATGGCCCAAGAAATTCCTTAAGCTTCCCAACTCTTTTAAGATCGAAAAAGCGTTTGCCTTCAAAGCAGAACTCAACCATCCGTTCGTGCAGGATAATGCTTTCAAGCAAAGCTTTATCAGTAGAAACCACATCAGCTAAACCAGCACGTTTTCTTATATCATTTATATAAGGCAATGCTTCTGAAGCCCTGTTAAGATTAACGAGAGCTTCAGCGATATTAAGCTCTACTTCGGCGTAACGCATAATCATAATGTCAACATAATCAAGGTCGCCCGACCAAATTTTACCATCATTCAGGTTATCGTGCAGCGGAACCAATTTCATGTTGTGGCAATCTACAGGAGGATTAGCTGGAATTGCATCCTCCTCAGTAATTATTCCATCGCCATTTTTATCATAAGTTTCTCCATTGCGCATATCCAATATCACGGTATCCATGCGGATATCCCCAGCCTTTAATTCTCTGTCAACAAAATCGCGAGCCGGTTGAGTAAACCACGACCAGGAAAAATAGGGTCCCCACAGATAATTCCTGTTACCTTCGTCTTTGCGACGATTCCACATGTCACCTCCAATACCTGAAGCGCAGTTAATGCCAAAAATCCTTTCACTGCTAAACTCTTTCACTCCGTTAAATAAGTCAGCATATGATTTTTCTAGTTGATATAAATTACTCTCCTTTACCTTTATTCCTGCATTTAATGCATTGGTATAATCTTTCTGCCATAAATAAACTGTCGAAAGCATGGTGTTGGCAAAGCCTTTAGTTACCCTGCCTCTGTCATTAGTCGAGGAATAGGTTGCGGGCAAATCGGTCTCAGCCTCGGTTAGATCTTTTATTATTAAATTCCAAACATTTTGTGCCGGTTCTCTGGTCAGGTTCTTAGCCTTATCGGGGCCGATAGGTTCAGTGAGGAGCGGGACATCGCCATGAGCAGTAACCAGGTTATAATAGAACAATGCCCGGAGCGCTTTGGCTTCAGCAACATAACGTTTAGTCAGTTCATTTTCCATGCCTTTAATGGAAGGTACTTTTTGAATAACGCTGTTTGCCATAAGAATACCAGCATAATTATCAGTCCAGTGACGCCAGATATGTTTATTATCAGGTTGCCACCGATATTTGTCAATACTGATCAGGTCGGCCCAACCCGGATCGCCATGATCTTCCACAATTTCATCGGATGAGGAGGAACCTAAAATAATACGATCCCATTTCCAAAGACCCTGATATCCCAGAGCATCGTAAATACCAATAACTGCCTGATCGGCATGCGTTGGTATGGTCAAAAAGTTTATGTCAACAATAGAGTTTACATACTTTTTTTCAAGAAATGCATCTTCGTTACACGCTGAAATAGTTGCAAAAAAAGCTACAACCAGAATATATTTTAAAATCTTTTTCATAAAACTTCCTTTTAGATTTAACAATTAAAATGTTACATTAATCCCAAACCTAACGATGCTGGAATGAGGATAAAAACCATCATCTACTCCGGCATTTAGGTTTGAAGTATTATCAACCTCAGGATCAAAACCCAGATATTTTGTAATAGTAAACAGGTTATCACCCGCAATATAGATCCTTGCCTTTTTCATAAGCATTTTTTTAGCTATATTATCGGAAAGATTATAAGCAAGCTGAACAGTACGGAGTCTGAAATAGGAACCGTCTTCAACATAAATAGATTTAGCCCCTCCATAATTATTGGCATTTTGTGAAGTACGGCGAGCAATGGTGTTACTTGTTCCCGGTCCATTCCAGGCATTTAGTACACGAGTTGAATTATTCAGGAGCTGAGTCCCTGCATATTCCATCTGACTACGCATGTTGTTGTAAATTTCATTCCCTTGAACTCCTGAGAACAATACATTTAAAGATAAATTTTTATAATCCATGTCAACATTTATACCGTAAGTAAAATCGGGTATGGGAGATCCTATTTTCTGGCGGTCTGAATCATTGATTTTGCCATCTTTATTAAGGTCTCTATATTTAAAATCCCCTGGTTTGGTTCCGGCAAACTGATAATATGTTCCAGGTTTTCCGTTGATAGCATTGGCAGCATCGATTTCAGACTGCGTTTGAAAAATACCGTCAATCACATAACCGTAAAAATCTCCCAACGAACCACCTGCATACGTTCTGGAATATTTTCCTGAAAGATAATCATTATCGCCAATCTCAGTAACTTTATTATTATAGGTGGTAATGTTAGCTCCCAAGGTATAGCGAAAATCGTTATACCTGCCATTATATTTTACATCGAATTCTAAACCTTTATTGGCAAGCTTTCCGACATTTGTAATAATTTTGGCATACACAAAATCATCGTAAGAATTGATATCGGAAATCCCTGTTGCGGTTGGTATGTTAATGCCAAGCAGCATATCTTCAACGTTTGTAACAAAATAGTCAGCTGTAATCAGAAGCTTGTTCCTGAAGAATGCCAGATCTACACCAATGTTCTTTTGAATAGATTTTTCCCAGCGAAGGTCAGGGTTTGCCATTGTAGAATATACATAGCCTACATCATATGCTCCGTTAGTACCACTCATTGGGTACTTTACTGAAGCAAGGGGGGCTATATAGCTGAAAAGGCCAATTTTATCGTTTCCAACTTCACCATAACTTGCCCTGATTTTGAAATCGGAAACGAATGTTTTAGGGAAAAACTCCTCTGCCGAAACGCGCCATGCTCCGGATATAGAAGGAAATACTCCAAAACGATAATTGGCACCAAATTTTGAAGAACCATCCCGGCGTATATTTCCTGTTAAATAATACCGTTCAGCGTAATTATAAGTAAAGTTACCAAAATAGGAGAGCATTGAGCCATCAAATCGGTTATTTTCAAAATCAGAGTTTTTAGCCTGTCCGGTAGAGATTACCTCAATAATAGGATCAGTATATTGCCCTCTACCGGTTGCATTTTTAGAACTATATTCAGAAAGTTCATAACCAGCAAGAGCGGAAATATTGTGCTTACCTATTGAATGGGAAAAATTAAGCAGGTTACTCCATTGATAAGATTGGCTTTCACCTTGAGAATAATAAATCTGTGTATTTGTACCGGCAGCAATCCCTTCATGAAAGATACCATTATAAAAATTATTGCTGTTCCAACCCGCAAGTGTTGCAGCAATATTGGACTTAAAGGTAAAGTATTTCAGAAATTTTACACTGGCATAGAAATTATTATCAATGCGGTTACTTATAGAACTAAGATCTGTATTTTGTGACACAGCATACGGATTTCGGTCTCTGCCGTATTGTGGATGAGGCGGTCCGGCATTAGTTCCATCAGGATTATATACATTTATCAAAGGATTATAAGTAAGTGAATACCAGATATCGGAATAAGTGTTAGAAAAACCGGATCCCGTAGATTTAGAACGCGCAATAGAGGTATTATTTCCCAATGTTAACCAGGGAGTGACCTTATGTTCAGAGTTAATACGAAAAGTATACCTTCGAAATCCAGTGTTTATAAAGTTACCTTCCTGATTATAATATCCTATAGATGTAAATAGCTGTTGCTTTTCGTTTCCTCCTGATACGGACACCTGATGATCTTGAACTGAGGTGTTGTTTTTGGTCATAACATCCCACCAGTTGGTACCTTTTCCAATTTCGGAAGGATCGGGAAAAAACTCTCTGGGATAAGCTGCAGTATTTGTACCGCCAAAAGGAGCAGGTAAACCATCGTTGGTAAAACCAGCATTAAAATTCTGGGCAAATTGTTTTGCATTGAGAAACTTCACATTCCCAACATTTAAAATATTCTGAAAACCAACAGAACCTGAATAATCAACATTCATCCCATCTTTTTTCCCTTTTTTGGTTGATACCAAAACAACACCATTAGCCCCGCGAGAACCGTAAATGGCAGCTGAAGAAGCGTCTTTGAGCACTTCAATGGATTCGATGTCGTTTGAATTCACTGTGGAAATATCTGCTCCCTGAATACCATCAATTATATACAAAGGCTCGCTATCGTTAACACCACCAACTCCTCTGATACGCACCGAGACACCTGAACCTGGCTTACCTGAACCGCTCACTACAAAAACGCCAGAGGTTTTTCCCTGTAAGGACTGAGCAGCATTACTGAAGCCAGACCGAGCCAAATCCTCACCTTTTACTGACGATATGGAACCTGAAACATCGCGTTTTTTCTGTGTGCCATAACCAATAGCAACAACCTCGTCAAGACCAATGGCTTCTTCTGTAAGTGTTACATTAATGGTTGTTTTACTTCCCACTGCTATTTCCTGAGTTTTCATACCCACAAACGAAAATTGCAAAACTGCATTTTCAGGAACATTGGCAAGAGAGAAATTACCGTTGTTATCCGTTATTACGCCTGTTGTAGTTCCTTTTACGATTACAGAAACACCTGGAAGCGAACCGTCGTTTGAATCGGTAACTTTACCCGTTACCTTTTTTCCTTGCTGCTGGCCATTTTGCTGCATAAACCCAGCCTGATCGGCTTTGTTGGTCAGCACAATCTGGCGGTCAACGACGGTGTAAACTACTCCTGTTTCCTGGAAAAGGTTGTTAAGGATTTCATCAATTCTTTCATCTTTCGCATCAACGCTTACTTTACGGCTGACATCTACCAGTTTGCTGTTGTAAAGGAAGAAGAACTCACTTTTCTCTTCGATCCGATCGAGCACTTGTTTAACTTTCACATCTTTGAGTTGCAGGGTCATTTTAGTCGTTTGGGAATACGCTTCGGATGCCACAATCTGTGTGATGGCAAGGAAGAACAGAAACGTCGTTAGCTTCATAGTCATCCAAAATTTTCGGAGATGGACATTTTTTTCACATCCCCGCATTAAACGGAACTTTTTTTTCATACTTTTGAAATGATTTTAGTTATTACTATTTATCCAGGCACGCTTTCGTCGAAAAAAGTTTGCCAGTGCGTGTCGGGGCAGGTGTGGCTAACATCTTCCCCGATATTTTTTTAACTTTTTTTCTTCATCAGAAATACTTTTTGTTTGGTGAAATCTCCATTTGCCAGCGCCTTCCGATCCGTAATCCGGTAGTCAATGGGCGCTGATAGTTTCAATAAATTCAATACCTGAACCAGGTTTTCGTTGCGGAATGTTGCTTTATAGATGTAATTGTTTATTTCAGGATCTGAGATTACAATCTCCACATTAAACCATCGACTCAGCCTTTTAACGACATCCTCCATCGAATCGTCCTGGAAAATCAGGTTCCCATCACGCCAGGCAATATACTTTGCAACATCAACTTCCCGGGTAACGACTTTTTGATTCTCTTTTTCATAAATCGCCCTTTGTCCGGGTATTATATTGCCGTATTCTTTTACAATTTGCCCTTTTTCGGAAGAGAGTGCCACTTTTCCTGTAACCAAAACAACTTCTGATTGCGTATCATCATCAAAACTCACCACATTAAAAGAGGTGCCCAAAACTTCCACTTTCAGTTCGTTGGTATTTACACGGAAAGGCTGTTTTTCATTTTTTGTAACTTCGAAAAAAGCTTCACCTTTCAGTATTACTTCCCGTTTTTCACTGTTGAAAATGGTGGGAAATTGAAGTTCAGAACCGGAGTTCAGCCAAACTTTTGTCCCATCGGCAAGCGCAAATTGTGTGACCATCCCCTGTCGCGAGGAAATTGTTTGCACCATCACCTGCTCTTGCGGATTGTTTCTTGTACGATTTTGGATGGTCAGGTAACCGGAATAAACCATTAATGGGAGTAATAATATGGCCGCAACTCGCTGAAGGATAATCCACCAATTGGCAGACTTAGGTTGTAATATTTTCGAATTGACTTTTTTCAGGGCTTCAAAGGAGTTGAACTGCTCCATCTCATTCAGCAGTGTCATCGCTTCCCACGCTTTCAGACTATCGTGGTAGAACGTTACATTTTCATGGGATTCATTTCTCCAATCATCAATCACTGCCCGGTCTTTATCAGACACGTCATCTGATAAATATCCGGGCAATAATGCTTCTATTTCACTAAAACTAATCTTCATCTTCTATACTAATAATTGGAAAAATGCTGTGCGCATTAAGGTCTGTTCAGTAATAAGACGACTAAAGGTTGCTACACACATATGTTGAAATTAAATATTTTTTGGTTGGAAGTCAGAAGACCGAAGTCAGAAGAAGTAAGTCATCTCTCTTACATTTGTTAATTTTTTCAGTTTCTCATTTATTCTGCCTCACCTTTATGTATCTAATAGCCTGATTTGTACTGGAAATTATCAAGATTCAATTAGATTTTTTTTATCGTTTAAGTTACCTTTTGCGGTGCATACGACAAAATATTTTCTATTAGCATTTCCAGATGCACCTTTATCTTGTTTCCCGTTCTTACCCCGGGTTGCGTCGTCCCTCCTTACCCGGGGTTATTCGGATTTTACCCCTTCAGGGTATTTGTAATCTGCAATCGCCTTCGCTTTTTCTCATTTTCTCCCCTTCTCTCATTCTCCCCATCACCCATTCGCCTTTTGTTCTCACCCTATCTCCCCTTCACCCCATCACCCCTTCACTCCCTCTCTTCGTCAGCCTATCAGCCATAAAATCAGCCATATTGGCAGAAATTCGACAAGCTCTTTCCGGAGGATTTTCAGTGAATTACTGATTTGCAATTCTACCGTACGTTTCGAAATTCCCAGTTTGTCCGAAATTTCCTGATTCGACAATCCGTTGAGGCGGCTTAATTCAAAAATTTCGCGACAGCGGGGTGGTAGTTTTGACATGCTTTTTTCAATGGCCTGCCGCAATTCGGATTCGGCAAAATAGTGATCGAACGAATCGTCTTCATTTTCGGCAGCGAAAAGTACAAATGCTTTGTATTTTTCGGTGACTTTTCGGTGTTTTTCGGAATCAAGACAACGGTTTTTGACACCGGCAAAGAGGTACGATTTTAAAGAGGTACTGATTTGCATTCGCGGAGCTTCCAGCCAGACTGTAACAAAAAAATCCTGCACAAGATCTTCAACGGCATCCCTGTCGTGCAGATATTGCATGGCAAAAGCACACAACGAGGAGTAGTAATAATTGAAAATATAATCGAATATTACTTTGTCCCTCCGTCCGAGTCCTTCTATCAACAAAAGATCTTTCAATGCAGTTCTGTTAGTTCCACCGCAAAACTAATACTATTCAGAATGAAAAAACGATACACATTTAAAAATTGCTATATTCACATTTTCAAAGTTCCGGGAACAAGAATGGGATGGCTTTGTTGTACAATTATTAAAATGACTGAAGTTTAGAAATGAAAATCCTGATTGTGGAGGATGAGAAGGCACTGTCCGACTCGATGGTTGAATACCTTGGCGAAGAGGGGCATCATTGTGAGGCGATCTATAATTATTTTGATGCAATCGATAAAATTGGGATGTACCAATATGATTGTATCGTTGTGGATATTAATTTACCCGACGGAAACGGACTTGACCTGATACGGTTTATTAAAAAGAAATCGATTTTGGTTGGAATCATCATTATTTCGGCACTTAATTCACTCGAAAACCGCATTGAAGGGCTTGAAATCGGGGCTGACAATTACCTAACAAAACCGTTTCACCTGGCAGAACTCAATGCACATCTGAAATCGATCAATCGCCGGATTAGTTATGGCGGTAGTAATCAAATCATCATGAATGAAATCAAATTGATTCCGGATGAGCACATCGCTTTTGTAAATGACAAGGAAATAACGCTGACTAAAAAGGAATATGAACTTCTCCTGTTTTTTATATCGAACAAAAACAAAGTGATTACCAAATCCGGGCTTGCCGAGTATTTGTGGGGCGACTATATGGATCTTGCAGATTCTTATGACTTTATCTATACGCATATCAAAAACCTCAGGCGTAAACTGTTGAAAGAAGGCTGTGAAGATTACATTAAAACAATTTATGGATTAGGATATAAATTTGAATCGAATTGAGACTCTTAAACAAAATCACCCTTAATTTATTGTCCATCTCACTATTTATTTTCTTATTTGGGATGGTTGCCTTTTACTATGTTCTTCGCGAGCAGGTCGATCAGAATATTAACCTCGAACTTGAAAAGCGGGAAAAGAGCATTATTAAGGAGCTTGACTCGGCTCATTCAACAACCAATCCAACGGTTAGTCTGAGCGAAAAGGTATTGATCACACCGTTGGATAAACCGCGTCCATTGGTAAGTTTTTCCGACACCTTGCTTTTTAATCCTGATGAAAATAAGTACGCTATCTACCGCCAGCTTGGATTCGTAAAAAACATTGGCGACCAGTCCTATTTTATACAAATATTTAAACCGCTCGAAGAAACTGACCGTTTGATTGTTCGCATTGTCATGATGATGAACCTTCTGATTATCTTTATTATAATTACCCTGCTGATTGCCAACCGGCATTCTTCCCGCCAGGACTGGAAGGTTTTTTATGATACGATCGATAAAATCAATAAATACGATGTCAATTCCTTTGAAAATTTTTCTTTGAAACACTCTGAAATTAAAGAATTTTCTGACCTCAACAGGGGATTGCTTACAATGACCGAACGCATTAAAAATGACTATTTCAATCTGAAGGAGTACATCGAAAACGCATCACATGAGATTCAAACTCCGTTGGCAATTATTAATTCAAAAATGGAGTTATTAATGCAATGGGGCGATATGAAAGAGAAACAATATAAAATTGTGGCCGATGCCTATGAAGCTTCAATCAGATTGTCGAGGCTGAATAAAACGCTCATTTTGCTGGCTAAGATTGAGAACAGGCAATTCCCCGAATCTAACCCGGTCAATCCTGCTATCATGATCAATCATCAACTCGAAAGTCTTGAAGACCTGATCCTTTCCAAAGAGATTAAAATCACCAAACGGTTCGATA
>Ga0209511_1001925_pt1 | contig 17635 bp, 10 predicted proteins | sample SSSSmetaG_FD_184141 | JGI IMG/M metagenome (GOLD analysis project Ga0209511, IMG submission 184141) | Glacier valley bacterial and archeal communities from Borup Fiord, Nunavut, Canada, to study Microbial Dark Matter (Phase II) - ​SSSS... | ecosystem: Environmental > Aquatic > Freshwater > Ice >...
ATGTATGAAAAATAATGCGATGCAAATATTTTTCCGAAAGAGGCGTTTTCTACTCTTTGCAACTTTCTTAATAGTTGGGCTTTCCTTTTTATCCCAGCTTAGTGCTACGGCACAACAAAAAACTATTTCTGGTACAGTAATTGGCGATGATAAAGTGCCGATTCCAGGTGCTTCAATTGTTATAAAAGGGACAACCATCGGTACAGTTACCGATTATAACGGTAATTTTTCGCTGAAGGTTCCTGTTTCGGCCAATATTCTTGTATTTAGTTTTGTAGGACTTACTTCGAAGGAAATTCCAGTAGGTACGACGACTACTTTTAATGTTGTTCTCTCAGAAAGCAGAACCGGCTTAGACGAGGTTGTGGTGGTAGGTTACGGAACACAGAAGAAAGAAACCATGGTTGGAGCTGTTTCGCAAGTCGGCGGTTCTGCATTGATGCGTTCAGGAACCTCTAATGTTACGAGTACACTTGCCGGTAAACTTTCGGGTGTATTAACGATGCAGGCTACTGGTCAGCCGGGAAGTAATGACTCAGAAATTGTAATTCGTGGTTTATCAAGCTGGAATGGTTCAGCGCCGCTTGTATTGGTCGATGGTGTAGAACGTGACTTTAAAGACCTGGATCCAAACGAAGTAGAAACAATAACCGTTTTAAAGGACGCATCTGCGACTGCTGTATTTGGGGCAAAAGGTGCTAATGGTGTTATCATTGTAAATACAAAACGCGGGAAACTGGGTAAGCCGGTACTCGATATATCTGCATCATATGGTTTGCAAAGTGCAACACGTGTTCCGGATCATATCGATTCTTATACAACAATGAATGCATATAATTACGGATTGAAGAACCAGGGTCGTTTCTCTGAAATTATGTCAGATGAGATTTTAAATGAATACAAAAATCCTTCAACCCCTATTAAAGGACTTCAATATCCCAATGTGGACTGGTTCGATGTGATGACAAAGGATTTTGCCCCTACAACAAATGTCAACTTCAATATCACAGGCGGAACCGAATTTATCAAGTATTTCTGTTCCCTGGGTTATCTTCACGAAGGTGACCTATTTAAATCGAAATCGGAAGGTTACCTCGATCAAAGTTACAAGTACGACAAAATAAATTACCGTGCGAACTTAGATTTTGCATTGACAAAAACAACCGCGCTAACCTTTAACGTGGGTGGGGATTTTAGTATCCAAAACCAACCAAAGACAGCACCCTGGCGTAATTTATACCAGACAAGTCCTTCGAGATTTCCAGCCTATTTCCCCGCATGGGCACTGGACCTTATTCCCGATACCGATTACCCTGATGCTACTGGAGATCGTTTAGCTTTCCAAATGGCCGAATATACAGGTAATCCCTACAATCTTATGAATCAGGGGGATTTTAACCAGTATACCGATTCGAAACTTTTCAGCGATTTGGTTTTAGACCAGAAACTCGATTTCATTACACAAGGTTTGTCGGTAAAAGCGAAAGTAGCATTGAGTACATATTATAAAATGCGCACGCTTTATTCAGATTATTCATTGCCTAAATACAGTCTTGATTATTCGAAAATCGGAACAACCAGTAATCCATGGTTGCGTGAAAGTCAAAATACTGAAGTTTACATTCAGCCAGCTATCGACCTGAATGTTGGAGCTCTGGAAGGTGGTTATTACAGCGATCTCTACTATGAAGCTGCTGTGAATTATGCCCGTACTTTTGGAAATCACGGCGTTACAGGCCTCGCACTTTTCAATCGCCAACAGAAGAACGCAGGTACAGAGTTTGCCTATTTCAACGAAAGCTGGGTAGGCCGCGCAACTTACAACTACTCGCAAAAGTATTTGCTTGAGGTAAACGTAGGTTATACAGGTTCTGAAAGATTTGCTCCATCTAACCGTTTTGGGTTTTTCCCATCAGGTGCAATCGGATGGGTACTATCAGAAGAGACTTTCTTCAAAAGTGCACTACCTTGGTTCAGCAAGCTGAAAATCCGTTATTCCGATGGTCTGGTGGGAAGTGATAATGCTCCCGAAAGATGGTTATACCAGAGTAGCTATTTTACCGACAGCGCGAGTAAAATAAGGGAAGATAAAATTGCCAATTCCACCTCCATGTGGGAAAGTGCACACAAAAGGGATTTAGGTTTTGAACTTGGATTTCTTAAAAATGATCTAACATTCAACATTGACCTCTTTAATGAGGACCGCTCGGATATGTTATTAACCCCACGGACTGTTACATTCCTTGTAGGCAATACTTTCAAGTCTTTGAATCTCGGAAAGATGAAGAAACACGGGATTGAAATCGAAGCTGAATACCACAAAAAAGTTACCCCCGATTTTCAATATAATTTCAGGGGAGTTTTTGGATACAACGATAACAGGGTTGTTTTCAAGGATGACTTACCTTATGCTCCTGAATACAAGAAGGATGCCGGCAAACCTTTGGGAGCACAGACAGGTGGTACACTATTGGCAGGCAATGGGTATTATACCAGCATTGATGACATCATGAATAATCCTTCTCCAATCGCTTTTACTGGTTTAAATGTTGGAGATTATAAATTTCTTGATTATTCAGCTGACGGAGCAATCAACAATATGGACCAGGCACCGATTAAAGGTAATCTTTATCCGCCGATCACCTTCTCAATGGGTGGCGGATTTACATATAAAAATTTCGATTTCAGCTTGTTATTCCAGGGAAATACCGGCAAATATGTCGATTTCAATCAATCATACGAAAACGAATTTACCAAGGGAACCTGGCGTATTCATGAATCACAGCTTGATTACTGGACGCCAACCAACCAGGATGCCAATCACTCAACGCTACATTATGTAGGTACCGGTGATGCAGCTTTACTGATGTGGGGTGGTGGTGAGGCAGACAGGGGTTATGGAATCAAAATCCAGGACCGCTTCTGGAGAAACGCTGACTATGTCAGGATAAAAGAAATCTATGCAGGATATACCATTCATTCAACTTATCTTGACAGAGTAACCGGCATCTCAAACTTTGTGGTTTATGCTTCAGCAAACAATGTTTATACGTTCACCAAGCTAATAGAAGGTGATCCTGAACGCAAAGATTTCCAACAAGGTTTCTATCCTCAGTTGATGACACTGAAATTAGGATTAAAGATTGTCTTTTAAAATATAAAAATGAAAAAAATGAAAAGGTATACTATTAAGACACTCGTTTTATTCATGTCCTTGTTTTTTCTCGGTTCATGCAAGGATTACCTCGACAAAGCACCTGATGCGGGACTTACGGAAAACCAAGTATTTGAAAAACAAGCAAGTTTCAAATTGTTTTTCGAGGCAGCTTACAGTGGCACGACTTATCAAGCGTCAAATAATACATGGTACAATGTAAATATACGCACAGGCTATCCGCTTTGGATCGCCATGTGGGATCAAAAAACCTTGTTCGATGCACTGACTGAAATAGCAGATGCCGGGCGCCTATTTCGTGTTCAGGACTGGAAACAGGGCCAGATGGGTGCTACCGCCAATATGATGACCACTGATTTGGCAAGGCGTCCGATTCAAAAGGCTATGTTTTCGGTGATCAGGATCTGTAATATTGCATTGGCAAATGTGGATAAGGTAAAAGATGCAACTGAAGATGAAAAGGAAGATTTTAAAGGTCAGGCCTATTTTCTCAGAGGTTATGCACATCTTACATTGATCAACTATTGGGGACCAATGCCACATTTAGCTCGTGTTATTGGTGAAGACCCGTCAGGTTGGGATCTTCCGAGACCAACGAGAAGTCAGGCTTACAGAAATGTAGCACTTGATATGGACAGTTCATTTGTATGTTTTACAAAGGCAAGCTTAAGTTCAACAAGTAAAATCAGACGTGATGCAGGACCTGGAGAATCGGGTCACCTTGCTGATCCGTTACAAGATCGGCCGACGGGGAATTCAGCGAAAGCAATTAAAGCGCGTGCATTGCTATATGCCGCCAGCCCTCTTAATACCCCCAACTCGACAAAAGACTGGGAAGACGCAGCCGCAGCAAACTGGGAAGCAATCCAGCTTGCCCTGGACAGTAAATATGCTTTATTGCCAATGTCTCAATATTCAGATAATTACCTCGCCAAATACAGCAATGAACAATTGTTTGCATGGTATTATGGTAACGGTTTATCCAATACATCTGGTGATCTCCAGGGTCTGTTAAGCGGCACAATTGGCAACCGGACAACCGGTAACTCAGGCGAATGCCCTACTCAAAATATGATTGACAAATTTGAGACAAAATGGGGTGAATCACTCGTTACAGCTGAAGACCGTGCTGCAGCTACAGCGGCTGGTCATTACAAGGAGCAAGATCCTTATGCAAACCGCGACCCCCGTTTTTATAATTCTATTGTTTATAATCAGGCACCTATTGTATATACAGCTTACCAGAACAAGGCTCAGATCTGGTATCAGATCGATGCAAACGGTGGAACTATTTGGGGAGAACACAGGAATGAAATAAAATATGCAGGATGTACACACACGGGTTATTACACAAAGAAACACATTGGAGATGTATCTGGCGGGAACACTAGTTACAAGCCTTATATGACAGATCCGATCATCCGTCTTGCTGAATTGTACCTGAACTACGCTGAAGCGGTCAACGAGGCTTACGGACCTACAGGTATGGCGCCGGGCGCAAGTTTAACTGCAGTTGATGCTATTAACCTGATCCGGAACAGGGCAACGTTGCCAAATCTTAATTCCAAATACACGGGAAGCAAAGATATCTTCAGGAGTAAAATCAAAATTGAACGTACAGTCGAACTTTGTTTTGAGGGATTTCATCACTATTTTGACATTCGCAGATGGAAAGATGCACCAATCGTAATGGGACAAACATTAATGGCGATGGAAGCCTTAAAAGTTCCCGTTAGTTCTACGTATCCAACAGGATTTAAATACACCCGCGTTCCACTTCCGGATAATCGTCAGGCGCGTTGGAAAGATGCGATGTATTATATTCCATTCGATACAGATGATTACTACAAAATGAAGAATTTTGACACCAGCCTGAATCCGGTTTGGTAATAATAAACTGTGAAAATTAAAAATATGAGATACCAATATATTATTAAAGATTGTATGTATGCCTTATGCTGCATCTTTTTCCTCAGTTTTGTTTTTATAGGAACTGCCTCAGCTCAGATTGCTAAAGAGAAAAAGGTGAAAACTGTGAGTATAAATCTGACAGTTACAGATGAAAACGGAGCAGCGGTTCCCAAGGTAAATGTGGTTGTAGGTGAAGGACTAATACATACCACAACCGATGCCGAAGGAAAATCCAGTTTTAATGCCAAAGCCACTGAAAATGTTTCTTTTTCATTGCACGGTTTTGAGAAAAAGGTGACAAATGTAGAGACTTTGCTTACGGATGGCAAGATAGTTTTGAAAAAAGCAATTCTTTTTAAAACAGCTGAGGATCTGATCCAGCTACCTTTTGCTACGGGTTACAAAAGAACGGCAACCGGAGCTTACAATACACTGAACAGTTCCCAACTCGAAAAGTATCCTTCAAATGACCTCAGGAACGTGATGGTTGGTTTGGTTCCCGGATTGGATGTATCAGAACGTGAAGGGGCAACCGGATTAAATGCTGAAGAAACAAATGGTGCATATCGTTCTACAAATAAAGTGGACATGTATATGCGTGGATTTACTCCGATTTACATTATTGATGATATCAAGGTGGATTTTCCTCAAATGCCAATTGATCCGCAAGAGATTGAATCAGTTACAATCATCAACGATATCGTTGGAAAAGCGATGTATGGTTCGGAAGCGGCAAATGGAATTATTTTTATTAAAACCAAACGCGGAGTGAAGAATGACCGTATCATGAATGTAAACCTCGAAAAGGGAATCAGTTCCATCGATCGTTTTCCGGAATGGGTTTCAGGCGGTGATTACGCACGTCTTAACAACGTAGCACGCACAAACAGCGGATTGCCCGCCTTATACAGTGATGAAAAAATCGCAGGTTATGATCTGAATGATCCATACAATAAAGTGACACCAAATATCAATTTCAGGGACCTGATGTTGAAAAACACGAAATCCTATACGAAAATGAATGTATCCTCACGTGGAGGAAACGATGCTGTCCAGTATTTTGCATACCTTGGTTATTCAGGAGAGGGTGATATCTACAAAATAGGTGCTCCCGCAGATTACAACCGTCTGAATGCCCGTTCGAACATCGATGTAAAAGTCAATGATTTTGTAAAACTTAAGTTTAATTTTTTTGGTGGTCTTACCTTAAGGCGTTCAGCCAATTATGGGTACAATTCAAATTTTACCAATGAAGATGGAAATACCAATTCGGCACTTGACATTCAGGAATTTTCATCAGTTATTAATGAAATTACTTCGATCCCTCCGATTGCTTTTCCAATTCATGCCGCTGTTGATCCCATTTCAGGACTTCCCTGGTATGGCGTATCCTCATCATATAAAAGCAATCCGATCGGTAACATCTTAGACAATGGTTATTATACCGAAAAAGGGAGAACCGGTGCAACAAATGTAATTCTGGAATATGACCTGAAGAGTGTTTTGAAAGGTTTGAAATCAAAATCGTATGTCGGATTTAACATGTTTAATTCAACCCGTATTGGAAAAGCTGTAAGATATATCTCATATATCCCCACTCCTGTTGCAATTTTGGGAACAGATGGAACTCCGGTATTGGATGATCAAGGCAAACAAACTTATGACATTACGCTGACCAAAGCTGAGGATGGTACCTCACAGGCTGCTCTGGTAAAACTTCATGACTACTATTCACAGCAGCTTACCGCCTACCAGACATTGACATTTGAACGTTCTTTTGGAAAGAATGATGTTCTGACAAGTGCAACCTATACAATATCAAAGTATTTACAGGATCGAACCGAGGAACCTTTACGTCAGCAGAATGCCACATGGACAGGGATGTATACCTATGATAACAAGTACACGATCCAGGCAGTGATGGCTTACAATGGTTCATCAAGTTTTGTTAAGGGTAAACGCTATAAAATGTTTCCCTCAGTTGGTGCAAGCTGGGTCGTTACAGAAAGCCCGTCGAAAACGGTTAACTTCCTGAAAATCCGTGCTGAATACGGACAAATTGGTTACGATAACCTACTCAACAGCAACCAATATTTTATGGTTGCTGACCGATGGACGGCCAATAACTCAGGTTCTGTTTTTGGCCCGCATACTGCAAACAGGTGGTTTGGAAGTACGATTGACAGTGACAGGAGCTACAGAACAACCTATAACAGGATTGGTAATGAAAACCTGACATGGGAAACCCGTGAAGAAATCTCTGCCGGTTTTGATGCAATGCTATTTAATAATAAGCTTGCAATACAGGCGACCTATTTTAATATTATGCGCAACGATATTGTTGAACTCGTGGATAATTTTTTCCCTTCAGTATCAGGTTATCTGGCAAACCCCTATTACAATTTCGCAAAGACCAGTCACGAAGGGATCGAAATCGGTTTCCAGTATAGCGAAAAGATCGGTCCTGATCTTAATATTTCAGTGGGTGGTAATGTATCTACATTAAATACAAAACGGATTAAAGTGGATGAACTTGCTTACGAAAATGAATACCAACGCAGAACGGGTACCAGTTCATCCGCTTATTTTGGACTGGTTTACCTGGGGAAATTTGCAACTGATGAGGAAGCCAAACAGGCACCCTTTCAGTTATTCGACGAAACGCTGCACGCAGGTGATCTGAAATATGCTGACCTGAACAAAGATGGTGTTGTGGATGGAAACGATCAGACCGAGATTGGTAACACTTCGCCAAAAATAGTTTACGGATTGAATGTCAATGTGAGTTACAAGCGATTCGATTTAACTGTGATCGGTAACGGCCGGGCACTTGTTGATGTAGCCTTAACCAACAAATATTTCCAGAATGGATGGGGAGATAATACCTACTCTAAATTCGTTCAGAATAATATCGGCGGCGATTATCCTGCATTGACCTATCAGAAAGTGAACAATAACTTCCAGGGTTCATCATATTGGCTCAAGGATGGCAGCTTTATGAAAATTCAGAATGTAGAACTCGCCTATAACTTTAAACTGTCACCTTCAAATGGTGTAGGTGTAAGAGGTGCAAGGCTATATGTTCGCGGAGCTAATCTGCTGACAATATCAGGTATTAAAGATGTGGATCCGGAATCGTTGAACTCGGGTATTACCCAATATCCGTTGTACAAAACGTTTACTGCAGGTATTAAATTAACTTTTTAAGAATTCAGATATGAAAAGAATAGCAATATATTTAAGTATCATTACTCTTTTTCTGAGCTCTTGTGCCGATTACCTCGATCAATATCCGTACGGCAATTATACGGAGGAAGAGAACTGGAAAAACCAGGCATTTGTTCAGGGGTTGGTTGGCCAGTGCTATGAGTATATGACAAGGGATTATAATAACAATGAAGGGTACTACCTCGATGGTGCAACCGATGATGCTGTTATCACTACAACTACAAATGTGATGAATAAACTGGCAGTGGGTTCAATGGTAACCGGTGATGATCCGTTTGCAACCTATTGGACAAATGATTACCGCGCTATTTCGCTGGTCAATCTTTTTTTGAAAGACAGAAGAGGTATCAACTCGAAATTTCTGCTTGATCAGACCAACAATACCGTGGTTGCCAGAAGATTGCAAGGTGAAGCTTTTGCACTGCGTGCATGGTTCCAGTGGGATTTACTGAAACGCTGGGGTGGAAAAGGAACGAACGGAGAATTACTGGGATTTCCCATTGTATTGGATCCTTTAATTAATTTCGCAAAGGATATGAGTCAGCAGGTTAACCTTTCACGTAATTCCTATGCTGAATGTGTTGCCCAGATTCAGGCCGATTGTGATTCAGCATTTGCTTACCTCCCGATCGCACACCGTGACTTTTTGGTACCAGGCGACAAAACTTATGCCGGTGGCCGTTTCTGGGGTCGTATGGACGGAATCACTACCCGTGCAATCCTAGCCGATATGTACCTGACATATGCCAGTCCGCTGTTTAATCCATCAAATGATAAGACCCGCTGGACAAAAGCTGCACAATATGCCAAGGCCGTCATTGATTTTAAATTGACTATTGATAAAGTTACAAACGGATTTAATCCTGTGAACCCGGTACTCTGGACGAATCCGAACTTTCCGGGTATTGTGTTTTCTTCGCGTGTTTATGGGTCCTCACAAACGAATATTGCCACCACAAGTGATGCAATGGAAAGAGCCTTGTATCCAAAAGGTTTTCAAGGAAATGGTGCAATTGGTGCTACCCAGGATTTTGTGGATGCATTCCCGATGAAGAACGGTTATCCCATTTCCGATTCACGCAGTTTGTATGATCCGCAAAATCCGTATAAAGACCGCGATCCAAGGTTCTACAGCATGATTTATTACAACAATGCTCCTGTGAAACTGAATAATACCGGCGTACTTTGGTATACTTTCGAAAACTGGGAAAATGCCTCCGGTACTGTTGGTGTTGGCAAAGACGCTGCTGGTCCTCAAGCTACAAGTCGTACAAATTACCACATCAAGAAATTCATCTCGATGAAGTTAAACTGGTCCATGTCGACAATTACAATCGAGCCACATTCAAAGTTTTTTTATCGCTGGGCACATATGGTGCTAACATTTGCAGAAGCCGCAAATGAAGTGGAGGGAGCCAATGGCACAACCTTCGGGCTTTCTGCCAAAAATGCAATAAAGTATTTACGTAGCCGTAAAACTTATGACAATGCTAACGGATTCACGGTTGATCCATATTTGGATGAAGTAGCCGGTACTCCTGAAAATTTCAGAACTTTTGTCAAAAATGAAAGGCGTATAGAAACAAGCTTTGAAGGTCTTCGATTTTACGATATGCGCCGCTGGAGCACATCTGTAGCTGCACTTAACAACCCGGTACATAAAGCAAAAATAACACGCAGCGAGTCAGGAGTTTTCACTTATGCCGCTGAAGTTGTTGATAACCGTAATTTTAAATCGCTTTACCTGCCAATACCTTATAATGAGATGTTGAAAATGAACAAGCTGGTTCAGAACGAAGGCTGGGAAGCCTGGGGTAATTAATTAAATATACAAAGAAAATGAAAATAAAAATTTTAGCAATAATACTTTCCCTGGGATTGGGTTCATGCTACAACGAATACATAAAGGATTTTGACTATACGAGTATCTATTTCGCATATCAAACCAATGTACGGACTGTTGTTGTAGGTGAAGGGATGAAAATTGAAGTAGGACCAGCCTTCGGAGGTGAAATGGTGAACTCAAAAGATCGTCAGGTCGCATTAAGTCTTGACAATTCGCTAATTACACCTGCTATGCTGGCTACGATGAAAGCTTCATCGATTACCTCGATTAAAAACTATGTTACTGGTCTGACAGAACTAAAACTGTTGCCGGCTGATTATTATACAATAAGTGGTCTTACTGCTACGATCAAAAAAGGTCAGAATTCAGGCACTGTTATTATTCGTCCTGATTCGGTAAAATTCTTGTCAGACCCGGCTACGCTGAATGCACAATATGTTATACCTTTCAGAATAACAAGCGGTGATGCAGATTCAATCCTTACTGCAAAGAATTATGCGGTTATTGGTTTAAGGTACGAAAATATGCTGTTTGGCAACTATATACATGGGGGTGTTACAATCCGAAAAAGCGCTGCCGGTCTTGCGTTAGATACTGCGAAGTATTATACTACAATACCTCAGGCCGATGCAAAGAGCTGGGCACTAAAGACAGTTGCACCGTTCGCGTTACAAACAAACGGAATCAGCAATTTAGCCGGTTCGTTTCTATTAACCCAGAATGGTGGTACAATTACTGTTAGCCAGGCAACGGGTTCAACCGTTGTTGTTACGCCTGATGGAGCGAGCTCTTTTAACCAGTCGAAGTTACTTCAGGACAGGAAGATTTTCCTGAATTATAAATACACCAATACAGACGGATCGATCTCCTATGCAAAGGATACCTTAACGTTCCGCAACAGGATCCGTGATGGCATTAACGAATGGCTGGACGAAAATCCTGCAAATTATTGATGGTAAAGTGAAGAATCAAAAAGGGTGGATAACTAAAGTTATCCACCCTTTTTATTTGAGTATTAAATTCAAATCGATTTACTGACAACTCAATAAATTTATGATATACAATGATTTGTACCTGCTTTTTCTGGCAGATCAGATTTTACTGGTTGTCGGATTTCTGTTTATGAAATGACAGGCGCCTTCAATTGTGGATTTACAGATTGAAAGAATCAGTGCAAAGATGGTTTACTGAACATCCGCATTCATTCCATCGCACAATTAAACATGCGACTCCTTCGCCACTTTATTCCTGGTATTCACGGCTGACCATGGACGGCTGATCGGCTTTAATTCTTTCCATTGGACGATACACATAAATCAAACCATATTCGGTTGACTTTTCTCTTTTGAGATCATCGGGTAAAGCCGAGAAAGTTTCTTCGACTTCATTCCAGATGTCAAGAATGATTTCATCAGCCTCTTTCCGTAATTCAGCAACCTTTGTCGTCCACCTGGCGGTGTTATTCTGCAAAGTTTTCTGAAAGTGATACATATCTACAAACTGATCGAATTTCACTTTTACAAGAGCGATAGAAGGGTTATAAAGCGGATTCCCTCCGTTACTGATACGTTTATGTTCGCCCTCAATTATTTTCTTTCCCCATTCCAGCACCTCAGAATCGAGAATCAGCGAAGGTGATTTTTTCTCACTAAATCCGTAAAAATCTCGGACATTGGCCTTCAGATCACCACGTTGAATTGCGAAATTCAAAACCTGAATAAAGTGCGACAGGTACAACCGTGATTTCCTTACCGTTTCAAGATAAGCACTGCTGCTCTTTTCCTGTTGCGTTCGTGCTAATTTATGATGGATGATGGTACTCTCGAAACTTGTATAAAACGATCGAAGATGATTCAATGATTTATCAGAAAAAGCAAGTTGCTCAGTCTCCTTCTTCTGACCCATGGTAACGGCAGTCTGAAGGGCTCTTAATCTTGCCTGATCGGTATTTGGAAGTCTTCTATATGGCATGGTTCCAGGTTTTGCACTATTTATCCGTTAGGTGCGAATTTATGCATAAACTTGTTTTTTAAGTCATTCGCAACTGCTAAACCCAAAAGAGTTATCAACCAAAATAAGTTAATAACAAAAAAGCATGATCTCACGATCATGCTTTTTGATTTTATATCACTGATATTAAACTAGTCAGAGAGTTTTGCCACAAGATATTCACGGTTCAACCTGGCGATATGGGCGATCGAAATGCTCTTTGGACAAGCCATTTCGCAGGCGCCAGTGTTGGTACAACCTCCAAATCCGAGTTCATCCATCTTCGCAACCATTGCTTTTGCACGTCTTTTTGCTTCTACCTGACCCTGAGGTAATTTTGCAAACTGCGATACTTTAGCTGCAACAAACAACATTGCAGATGAGTTTTTACATGTTGCAGCACAAGCGCCACATCCAATACAGGCAGCAGCATCCATTGCTTCTTCAGCATCATCCTGAAAAATTGGAATTGCATTTCCATCAGGTACGCCACCGGTATTTACAGAAACAAATCCGCCAGCCTGCTGTATTTTTTCAAATGCAGTACGATCAACGATCAGATCCTTGATAACCGGAAAAGCACCAACACGCCAGGGTTCAACTGTGATTGTTTGACCTTCGTTAAACCTGCGCATATGCAACTGACATGTAGTCACCATCGTATCAGGTCCATGTGCATGACCGTTAATATAAAGTGAGCACATGCCGCAAATTCCTTCACGACAGTCGTGATCGAATGCAATCGGATCCTTTCCTCCAAGAATGAGCTGGTCATTCAGGATGTCGACCATTTCGAGGAAAGAGGTACCCTGCGAAACATTTTCGACGGTGTAGGTCTCAAAACGACCCTTAGCCTTTGGGCTGTTTTGCCTCCAGACCTTTACATATATTTTATTGAGAATTTTATCAGCCATTTTTATAGATATTAGATATGAGCTACTAAAAAAGAGACTTTATTTATAACTTCTCTGGGTTAATGCAATTGTTTCAAAAACCAAATCTTCTTTGTGAAGAACAGGCTCTGAATCAACACCCTTAAATTCCCATGCAGCAACATAGGCAAAGTTTTCATCATCACGTTTAGCTTCACCTTCATCGGTTGCAGATTCTTCACGGAAGTGTCCGCCACACGATTCATTACGATTGAGTGCATCGCGGGCCAGTAACTCTCCAAGTTCAATAAAATCTGCTACCCTGCCCGCTTTTTCAAGCTCAGGATTTACATTTTTCATTTCTCCCGGAACAAGAAGATCTTTATAGAACTCAACCCGTAACTCCTGGATTTCTTTAATTGCTTTTGTCAATCCAGCGGCATTGCGCGCCATACCTACATTATCCCACATGATCTGACCTAATTTCTTATGAAAATGGTCAACAGGCGTTTTCCCATTAATATTGAACAGCTTTTCCAGTTTACCAGTTGCCTGTTTCTCGGCCTCGATAAATTCAGGAAGATTGGTGTCAATCTTGGGAACCATAATTTCGCCAGCCAGGTAATCACCAATTGTATAAGGCAATACGAAATATCCGTCAGCCAATCCCTGCATCAGGGCAGAAGCGCCAAGCCGGTTTGCACCGTGGTCGGAAAAATTTGCTTCACCAATCGCATAAAGCCCCGGAACACTGGTCATCAGGTTATAATCAACCCATGTCCCACCCATTGTGTAGTGGATCGCAGGATAGATCTGCATTGGATTTGTATATGGATCTGTATCTGTAATCTTTTCATACATCTGGAATAGGTTACCATATCTTTTTTCGATGGTACCACGTCCTAAACGCTCGATTGAGTATTTAAAGTCAAGATAAACCGCTTTCCCTTCAGAGTTAACTCCAAAACCGGCATCACATCTTTCCTTGGCAGCACGCGAAGCTACGTCGCGGGGAACAAGGTTTCCGTAAGACGGATAACGTCTTTCGAGGTAGAAGTCACGATCAGCGTCTGCAATATCGTTTGGATTCAATTGTCCCTTACGTACTTTTTCAGCATCTTCTTTCTTTCTCGGAGTCCAGACACGTCCATCGTTCCTCAACGATTCTGACATCAGCGTCAGTTTCGATTGCTGTGATCCGTGAACCGGAATACAGGTAGGATGGATCTGAACAAAACATGGATTGGCGAAAAATGCCCCTTTCTTGTAACAAACCCACGAAGCAGACGCATTACATCCCATTGCATTGGTTGAAAGGAAGAATACGTTACTGTATCCGCCCGAAGCAATAACAACTGCATGTGCTCCAAACCGTTTAATTTCGCCGGTTACCATATCGCGGGCAATAATTCCGCGGGCTTTTCCGTCGATGGTAACAAGGTCAATCATTTCGTGACGGGTGTACATTTTCACGCCACCTTCAGCGATCTGACGGTTAAGTGCCGAATAAGCACCCAGCAATAACTGCTGACCTGTCTGGCCACGGGCATAAAATGTCCGGCTGACCAATACTCCACCAAATGAACGGTTTGAAAGCAAACCTCCATACTCACGTGCAAACGGAACTCCCTGCGCAACACATTGGTCAATAATATTTGGTGATACCTCAGCGAGGCGATGAACGTTCGCTTCCCTTGAGCGGTAGTCACCTCCCTTAACGGTATCATAGAATAGTCTGTATACAGAATCGTTGTCGTTTTGGTAATTCTTGGCAGCATTGATTCCGCCCTGAGCAGCAATTGAATGCGCCCGGCGTGGGCTGTCCTGGTAGCAAAAAGCCTTTACATTGTAACCTAACTCTGAAAGTGAGGCAGCAGCTGAAGCTCCGGCCAATCCGGTTCCGATAACGATTATTTCAAGTTTCCGTTTATTGTTCGGACTGACAACTTTAATTTTTGCCTTATGATTAGACCATTTCTGTGCAATTGGTCCTTCAGGTATCTTTGAATTTAAGATGCTCATATTGTTGTATCTTTTTATTTCAATTAGAATTTAATAAGAAAATAGAGCGGAATAGAAGAAAATCCGATAGCAAATACAAAACCAATAAGGTTAGCAAGGAATTTCAACCTTTTCATCCATTTGATGTTATTCAATCCAATCGTTTGGAAGGCACTCCAAAACCCGTGAGTAATGTGCAGTCCTACAAAAATTCCACTCAACACATAAATAACATCGTAAAGGGGATAGTTGATAAATAGATTGGAAACCAATGCATAAGTGTTGTGCATTTCAACTCCCGTTCCGGTAGCCATATCTAACAATGGATCGCCTGTAATTTTAATCTTAACCCAAAAGTTAAAGATGTGAAGCACCAGGAAGATAAGAATCATACCTCCCAGAATAAACATGTTCTTGGAAGGCTCCCACCACTTCAACTGCTGATCTCCGGAAGCATACCTAATAGGGCGGGCTTTCATGTTCTCGAGGGTAATCCATGCCGACCAAATAATGTGAATAATAAAACCCAATGCAAGCAATGGCTCCATTACCTTGATAATTGGATTTGTTGCCATGAAATGGGCCGCATTATTAAAAAGAATGCCTGAATCGTCGAAAATAAGAAAAAGATTCAACGTCAGGTGAAGAAGCAAAAATGAGATAAGGAAAAGTCCTGTGAGGCTCATAAATACTTTCCGGCCGATCGAGGCACTCAGGAAATTGCTCATAAGTACTTGATTTTAATTAATATTTGAATGAAACACTTCGTTTATAAAATACTTCGCAAAAGTAGCCTTCGCCTTTCTGCTTTACAACATGAATTTGATCAAAACCCTAATTTAAAATGGTTCTACATAGCATCAACAATACCAATAATAATTGGTTGTAATTTTTTAAATATCTGAACGTTAATTCTTTTAGTAAATCTCTAATTTTACCAGAATAAATTACTCTAAAGCGCTTATACGATAACCTTTCCAACGGTTTAGAACTGCATTGCCAAGTCATATTCTGAAATTAACGATTAGTAATTGTTCCATTCAAAACGAATATTGTACTTTGCAGCACCAAAAAGCAACAAACTAAAAATTCAAACTGCACCAACAAAACGTTAATACCGGGAATTATGAAACTGAAAACGACCCTTGTGCTTTTATTTGTCTTCTTCTTATTAAATATTGCCTCATCGCAGGAACCACTACCTGAAGGAAAAAAATATACGATCGAAAATTGCATCAACCGCTTTGATCCTGAAAAATCGACAAAGACAGCGGTTGGATATCAGTATTGGTTCATTGAACAGAATTTTCTGAAAGATGGTCTCACAGTAAAAATGAGCGTAGTTGGCCCAAAACAGGCAACACATGCACCACACAAACACGTTGGAGATGAAATTTTTTTCATTCTGGAGGGAACTGCTCAATTTTACCTTGATGGCAAAACCACAACCGGTGGTCCAAACACAAGTTTTTATTGTCCGGAAAACACCGAACATGGCATCAGTAATGCAGGTTCCACGGAACTAAAATACCTGGTGATTCGGAAATATCTTGATAAATAACAGCTAACCGATAAAAAGCGTAATAAAACAGAAACAATTTAGTTCAGATGCAAAAAACAGCCATCGCCTTATTAATCTATACTTTTACCACATTTATCACCTTAACATCAATGGCGCAAAAACCGTTGTCTGAGCGTTCATGGTCGTCAGTCGCCACAGGAATGTCTGACGAATGGTACGGGTCGGAAGAATCAATTGCAATCGCAGAAACGGTATTACTTTATCAGCGGAATATCGGCGGATGGCCCAAAAACACACCTTTTCATCAGCCAATTTCAGTTATTGAAAAAGCCATGATAATCAAAGATAAAAATAAATCAGATGCGATTTTCGACAATGGCGCAACTACAACTGAGATGCGGTTTCTGGCTAAAATGTATTCGAAAGTTAGAAATGGCAGTTATGAAATTGCATTTGAAAAAGGACTCCGTTTTATTTTAATGGCTCAATACGAAAACGGCGGCTGGCCGATGTTCTATCCATTAAAACAGGGTTACTATACACACATCACGTTTAACGATGATGCAACTTTCCGGTTAATGACCCTTATCAAAGACATTTACAACGGAGAGCCTTTATTTGCTTTTGTAACCGACGAAGAATTAATCTCCGATGCCAAGAAGGCATGGGACCGGGGACTGTCCTGCATTCTCAAAACTCAGATTGTTGTGAACGGTGCACCAACAATCTGGTGCGCTCAACATGACGAAATCACCTTTCTTCCGGCAAAAGCGCGTGCTTATGAGTTGCCGTCGTTCAGTGGAGCAGAATCGGTAGGTTTGCTTAAAATATTGATGGATATCGAAAATCCTTCACCCGAAATCATTCGGTCAGTAAAAGGGGGAATCAAATGGCTGGAAGAACATCAATTGAAAAATACGCGATGGGATTCATTTACAAACAGCGAAGGGAAATCAGACCGGCGAATAATTACCGACCCGAAAGCCGGAAGTATGTGGGCCAGGTTTTACGATCTGGAAACCGCTTTGCCCTATGTCTCAGATCGCGATGGTATCAAAAAGGGAACGCTCGAAGAAATTGGCTACGAACGC
>Ga0209511_1001927_pt1 | contig 17627 bp, 16 predicted proteins | sample SSSSmetaG_FD_184141 | JGI IMG/M metagenome (GOLD analysis project Ga0209511, IMG submission 184141) | Glacier valley bacterial and archeal communities from Borup Fiord, Nunavut, Canada, to study Microbial Dark Matter (Phase II) - ​SSSS... | ecosystem: Environmental > Aquatic > Freshwater > Ice >...
CGCGGAGCCGGTTGCCGATGGGGGTTACCGCGCGGTGCTTCTCCTCGACGGCGAACGCATGGTCGCGCGCGAGAGTCTGCGCGTGGGCGAGGACTGCCTGCGCTGGTGGTCGAACGCCGCCGCCCTCTGCGGTCCAGGAGCGACCACCGTGCTCGTGGGCGTAGGAGGCGACCTCGCATCCGCGCTCGTGACGTGGCGTCAGGCCGACTACGCGCGCGCCGAGCTCGTAGATCGCCACCGGCTTCGCTTTCCGCCAGCCGTGCGGGTGGCGACCATCACCGGGACTAGTGACGCGGTGAGTGTGGCTGTCGCTTCACTAGCGGTTGCACCGGAGGACGTGCTCGGCCCAGTGGAACTTGCCGCGGGCGGTGTTCGTACGATCGTCCGAATGTCGTACGGACAAGCCGCGGGTGTCGCAGCACAACTGCGCGCCGAAACCATCCGCGCGGCCACATCGCGGCGCTCGCGCGCGATTCGGCCGGAGGCAACGGTTCGTCCCGCACCAGGCTTGCGAGTGCGTTTTGACGACGTTGAGCCCTTCCTCGAGGCGTAAGCGGCTCGCCGGGGCTGGTCGGACGCGACGCGCGAGCGCGAGAGAATTGGGCCATGACGTCACTGCGCATCGTCTTCGCCGGGAGTCCGGCCGCTGCGGTCCCGAGCCTTCGGCGACTTGCGGCGTCTGAGCACTGGGTCGTCACAGCGGTCACGCGGCTAGATTCGGCTCAAGGTCGACGCGCGGTCCTCACGCCAACGCCCGTTGCTGTCGTCTCAGACGAGCTCGGCATTCCGCTGGTGAAGTCCAATCGACTCGATTCGAACGTCACTGAGACGGTCACCGGGCTGACGCCAGACTTGGGCGTCATTGTCGCCTACGGGGGGTTCGTTCGTGAGCCTTTGCTCTCGGCACCGCGGCTTGGCTGGATCAACCTTCACTTTTCCCTGCTCCCGCGCTGGCGCGGTGCTGCGCCTGTGCAGCGCGCGATCATCGCCGGCGATGATGTGACTGGGGCAACGGTCTTCCGGCTCGTGCCCGAACTCGACGCGGGTGACGTCTATGGCCATGTGACACAGTCGATCGGCGCGCTTCAGAACTCCGGGAGCCTGCTCGACTCACTGGCCGAGTCCGGAGCCGAGTTATTGACCCGGGTGATCGACTCGCTCGCCTCAGGCACCGCTCGTCCGGAACCGCAGGTCGGTGACGTGACGCTCGCTCCAAAGTTGTCTGCGGCCGACGGAGAGATCGATTGGAATCGCCCTGCTCCCCGCGTGGTCGACTTGATTCGTGGCGTTACTCCTGAGCCCGGCGCATCCGCCATCGTCGATGGGGCGCGACTCAAGATTCTTGATGCGCTCGTCGCGCGCGACGCCGCACACCTTCAGCCGGGCGCATTTGCCCTAGTCGGAAAGTCAGTTCTTGTGGGCACAGCAACTGAACCGCTCGAACTGATCACCGTCCACCCTTCCGGCAGAAAGTCGATGGATGCCGCAGCCTGGTGGCGGGGGCGCGGCGAAGCTGGGAGCGGGTCGGCTTCGTGAGTCAGCCGCAGCCCGCGCGTCGGATCGCGCTCGACGTGATCATGGCAGTGCGCGAGTCGGACTCATACGCCAACCTCCTACTTCCCGTTCGGATCGGTCGGGCGAAGCTCTCTGCTGAGGACGCAGGACTTGCTACCGAGCTGACCTACGGAACGCTCCGTATGCAGGGCTACTACGACCGGGTCATCGCGCTGGCGGCAGACCGCGAGCCGGACAGGATCGACCCGGGCGTGCTCGATGTGCTTCGCTTGGCCTGCCATCAGTTGCTCTCGATGCGAGTTGCTCAGCATGCTGCTGTCGATGAGTCTGTCGAACTCGCGAAGACCGTCGGTTCCCGGTCCGCGGTCGGTTTCGTCAATGGAGTGCTGCGCACGATCAGTCGCACCGATCAAGCGGTGTGGCGTGAGCGGGTGCTGTCGCAGGCGCAATCCGGTGAAGAACGATTGGCTTTGGAGTACTCGCATCCGCTGTGGGTGGTGCGGGCTTTCCGTCAGGCGCTTACCGCGGAGGGGCGCGAGGCGGAGCTAGAGGCACTGCTCGCCGCCGACAACGTTGCCCCCCGTGTCTCGATTGCCGCTCTGCCCGGGCTCTCGGTTCCGGATGAACTCGATGCCTACTCGGAGGAGTACTCACCGGTCGGCGTCGTTCTCGATGGCGGCGACCCACTGTCAATCCCGGCTGTTCGAAGCGGCAGGGCTCGCGTGCAAGACGAAGGTTCGCAACTCGCGGCTCTCGCCCTGAGCCGAGTGCGACCGATCACGCCGGGGGAGCGTTGGCTCGACGTGTGCGCCGGGCCTGGAGGCAAAGCCGCGCTCCTCGCGGCAGAAGCGGCGCTCGGCGGCGCAACACTCATCGCCAACGAACTCGTTCCGGCGCGTGCCGAGCTCGTGCGAAAAGCCCTTGCGGTGTTCACGCCGAGTCCTAAGGTCTGGGAGTTCGACGGCACTGAGATCGGCGAACGGTTCCCCGAGTTCTTCGATCGCATCCTTCTCGATGCACCGTGTACCGGGTTGGGAGCCCTTCGACGGCGCCCGGAGGCGCGGTGGCGAAAGCAACCCAGCGATGTTGCGGGGCTTGGCACTCTCCAGACTCGGCTCCTCGCAGCGTCACTCGCCGCGCTCAAGCCGGGCGGAGTGCTCGCATACGTCACATGCTCCCCGCACGCTGCCGAGACGAAGTCGATCGTCGCTTCGGTACTCCGCAAGACGGACGGCGTGGAACGCATCAACACTCCCGCGGTTCTCGAGTCGATCGCGAAGAGCGAACTCGACCTGCCCCAGGGCAGTCACGCGCAGCTCTGGCCGCACCGGCACGGCACCGACGCGATGTTCATCCAGCTGCTCGAGAAGCCCGCGGGTACCGCCGCCGCTCGTTAGGCTCTCTTCATGGTCCGCATCAACCCCAGCATTCTCTCGGCGGACTTTGCAAACCTTCAAGCTGAGGTTGAGAGAATTTCGAGTGCCGATTTCGTGCACGTCGACATCATGGACAACCACTTCGTCCCTAATCTCACGTTCGGGGTTCGAATGACGCAGCGACTTCACGAGGTCTCGCCGCGTCCGCTCGATGTGCACCTCATGATCGACGACCCAGACCGCTGGGCGCCCGACTACGCTCGAGCGGGTGCGGAGTGCGTTACCTTCCACGCAGAGGCCACGACGAACCCCATCGAGCTCGCTCGCACCCTGCGGTCGATAGGGAGTCGTGCGGGCATCGCGCTCAAGCCGGGAACTCCGGCCGGGCCCTACCTTGAGCTACTCGACGAGTTCGATCAGGTGCTAGTGATGACTGTTGAGCCGGGCTTCGGTGGCCAAAGCTTCATGGAGTCGACCATGCCCAAACTGGAGCTATTGCGCGCGGCTGCCGACCGCACCGGCTCTCGAGTCTGGCTTCAGGTCGACGGCGGCATTGACCTCGCGACGATCGCGATCGCTCGAGATTCGGGGGCTGACACTTTCGTCGCGGGCTCAGCGGTGTTCAATTCACCCGACCCTGACGCTCAAATTGCTCTCTTGCGCGCGGCGGCTCAGCAACACTCGCACTAGCCCCAGAAACCCTCGTGCACTTCGCGGGCCCCGGGAATCTCAATGGGCCCAATCACGTCGGTCGTCCGACCTCCTCGGGCAAAGATCTCTCGACTCGGGAGGTTGAGCAGTCCTTCGTCGGATCCTTCGGGAACGAGTTCGAGGAGCGCCGTCTCGGGCAGCGCGTACACGACACGGCCGATTCCCGCCCAGAAGATCGCTCCACAGCACATCGCGCACGGCTCGGTCGACGTGTAGAGCGTCGCAGAGGTCAGCGAGGCGGCATCGAGCAGCGCGCTCGCTCGACGCACGAGATTGGTTTCGGCGTGGCCCGTGGGGTCGCGGTCGGTCACGACCGTGTTTTCCGCTTCGACGACCTCGCCGCGAGTCGTGACAAGGATCGCGCCAAAAGGGTGGTTGCCGTGGGCGCGAGCAGCGGCCGCGACCTTGACGGCGCGCGTCAGGTGGTCGCGATCAGTGGGCTCCACGAGTGGGTCTCTCCGGTCTCTGGTTTCAGTCTGCTTGGATAGGAGCATGACAGATTCACCGCGATCCAAGCCCGAAGTCGAGTTCTCCGAAGGTCCCGAGCCTACCGAACTCGTGATCATCGATCGTGAGCAGGGAACGGGCGACGTCGCGCTGCCGGGTGCAACCGTGGAGGTGCACTATCTGGGCGTCGATTTCGAGTCGGGCGAGGAGTTCGACTCCAGCTGGAGTCGCGGCCAATCGATCGAGTTCCCGCTGAGCGGCCTCATCAAGGGTTGGCAAGAGGGCATCCCCGGCATGAAGGTCGGCGGGCGCCGCGAGCTCATCTGCCCCCCGAGCCTCGCTTACGGTCCGGCCGGGGGCGGGCACCGACTCTCGGGTCGGACCCTCACGTTTGTTATCGACCTTCTTGCCATCAAGTAGCGGCTAGCCTTGATTCGTGAAAACCTTCGACGAGCTCTTCGCTGAACTGAGCGACAAGGCCATCTCGCGGCCTGCTGGCTCGGGGACGGTCGCGCAGCTCGACGCCGGGGTGCACGCTATCGGCAAGAAGATCGTCGAAGAAGCGGCAGAAGTGTGGATGGCCGCGGAGTATCAGAGCGACGAAGAGACCGCTCAGGAGATCTCTCAGCTGATGTACCACCTCCAAGTGCTCATGGTGGCGAAGGGGCTCAGCCCCGCGGACATCTGGCGACATCTGTAGCGATTCGCCCTCATCCGCCGTCGATACGAAAGATCACCATGCTGAGAATTGCCGTTCCGAATAAGGGATCGCTGAGTGAAACCGCCGCCGAGATGCTGCTCGAAGCGGGTTATTCGGGGCGCCGCGACCCGCGCGCGCTGAGCGCTCTCGACCCGCGAAACGATGTCGAGTTCTTTTACCTGCGGCCCAGAGACATTGCCACCTACGTCGGTTCGGGCGCCCTCGATGTCGGAATCACAGGTCGCGACCTGCTGCTCGACTCGCGAAGCGCCGCGCGCGAGATCGCGACGCTCGATTTCGGTGAGTCCACTTTCCGATTCGCCGGCGCACCTGGGCGATTCAGCACTTTGGCCGACCTCGCGGGGGTTCGCGTGGCGACGAGCTACCCCGCGCTCGTGGGCGACTTCCTTGCCCGCAATTCAGTGCGCGTCACTATCGTCTCCCTCGATGGTGCGGTCGAGTCGGCCGTGAAACTCGGCGTAGCGGATGCCGTTGCCGACGTCGTCTCGACCGGCTCGACACTTCGCGCTCAAGGCCTCGAGATCTTCGGGCCCGTGATTCTCGACTCGACTGCCGTGCTCATCAGCACCCACGTGGATCTTGCCGCGATCACCACCCTGCAGCGCCGGCTGCAGGGTGTGCTCGTCGCGCGGCAGTACGTGCTCATCGACTATGACGTGCCGGTGGCGTTAGTGGATGCCGCTACCGAAGTCACACCAGGAATCGAAAGCCCCACGATCTCGCCGTTGCGCGACCCCGAGTGGGTCGCCGTGCGCGCGATGGTTCCCCGTGCCGAGACCAACCACGTCATGGACAAGCTCTACGCGATCGGCGCTCGCGCGATTCTCGTGAGCTCGATTCACGCAGCGCGCATATGACTGTCGCCGTGCGAGTGATCCCGTGTCTCGACGTCTCCGCCGGACGCGTGGTCAAAGGCGTGAATTTTCTGAACCTGCGCGACGCGGGTGACCCGGTCGAACTCGCGAAAAAATACTACGAGCAAGGCGCAGACGAGATCACGTTTCTCGATGTGACGGCGACCGTCGACGACCGCGCGACGATGTACGACGTTGTACGTGCTACCGCTGAGCAGGTGTTCATTCCGCTTACTGTCGGCGGGGGAGTTCGCTCAGCCGACGATGTCGCCCGGCTGCAGAGCAGCGGGGCAGACAAAATCGGTGTCAACAGCGCGGCAATCGCTCGTCCCGCGTTGCTCGGCGAGATCGCCGATCGATTCGGAGCGCAAGCCCTCGTGCTGTCACTTGATGTCAAGCGGAGCCCGCGCACGGCGAGCGGATTCGTGGTGACCACACACGGCGGACGCACCGAGACCGACATCGATGCGCTTGAGTGGGCGCGCGAGGCCGTTGAGCGCGGGGCAGGGGAGTTGTTAGTGAATTCGATCGATGCTGATGGCACCAAGCAAGGTTTTGACCTCGAGCTCATCGCAGCGATGCGGGAGCTGTCGAGCGTTCCCGTTGTTGCGAGCGGCGGGGCGGGTGCCGTAGGTGACTTCGCGCCCGCGATCGCTGCGGGCGCGGATGCCGTGCTCGCTGCCTCCGTATTCCACAATGGAGAACTCACTGTGGGCGACGTCAAGAGGGCACTCGCCGAAACGGGACTGGTGGTCAGATGAGCCACAAGACTCTCACCGATGTGACAGTCGGGGCGGTGATCGATCGCGCCAAATTCGGCGCGGACGGGCTCATCCCCGCGATCATTCAGCAGTGGGATACCAGTGAAGTTCTCATGCTCGGGTACATGAATGCCGAGGCGATGCGCCGCACCCTCACCGAAGGGCGCGTCACGTTCTGGAGCCGCAGTCGGCAGGAGTTCTGGCGAAAAGGGGACACTAGCGGCAATGTTCAACTCGTGCGCGGGGCCGCGCTTGACTGCGATTCTGACGCGCTGCTCGTGTCGGTCGAGCAACACGGGCCGTCCTGCCACACCGGCGCGCACGCGTGCTTTGACGTCGATCCACTCGTGCCCGTCGTGGGAGGCGCCGATGCGTAATTCCACAACGCGCGACGACTTCGAGGCACGACTGGTCGCGGGCCATCGAGTCGTACCCGTGATTCGCGAACTCTTTGCTGACGGCGAGTCGCCCATGAGCATCTACCGCAAGCTCGCGCTCGGCAAGCCCGGGACCTTCCTGCTTGAATCCGCCGAGCAGGGCGGCATTTGGTCGAGGTTCTCGTTCGTCGGGGTCTCAAGCTTCGGCGTACTGACCGAATCGGGCCCGTCGACGGTGTGGCTCGACTACGGGCTCTCGAAAGAGCGCGCGTTGGGTGATGTTCGCCCGGAGGGCTCCCTCGATGCTCTCGCTCACTTGTATGAGCGGTGGAACACGCCTCGGGTCCCCGGACACCCGCCCCTCACGGGCGGCCTCGTCGGATTCATTGGTTGGGAGGCGGTTCGCCAACTCGAGAGGCTTCCTCACGTGCCTCCCGCCGACTTCGCGATACCGGGTCTCGCACTGAGCTTTGTGTCGGAGTTGGTTGTGCTCGACCACCGCTACGGCACCGCCCAGCTCATCGCTGCTGCCCTCAACGACGGAACCGACTCGCCGAACGCGCTGTGGTCCGATACGCAGCAGCGACTCGACGCGCTGCAGGCGGGCCTGAACCAACCGACGGAAACCTGGTTGGCTGATGTTGACCTGGATACCGTCCCCGAACCGATTCCGCGTTCGACCCCAGACGCGTTCGCGGCCGCAATCGAGCGTTCGAAGCAGTACATCCGCGACGGCGACGTGTTCCAGGTCGTGATCTCGCAGCGGTTCGACCACGAAATGAAAGCCGAACCAATCGACGTGTATCGAGTGTTGCGCGCACTCAATCCATCCCCGTACATGTACATGCTGACGCTGGTTGACCCGGCCGGTGCGCCGTATTCGATCGTCGGCTCGAGTCCCGAAGCGCTCGTTCGGGTGTCCGAGCGGCGAGTCAGCATGCATCCCATCGCGGGGTCGCGACCGCGCGGTGAGACGCCCGAGCGCGATATCGAACTCGCGGATGAGTTGCTGGGCGACCAGAAGGAGCGTGCCGAGCACCTCATGCTCGTCGACCTCGCTCGCAACGATCTGCAGAAGGTTTGCGTCCCGGGAACAGTTGAGGTGACGGAGTTCATGCAAGTGGAGAGATTCAGCCACATCATGCACCTCGTGTCGTCGGTTGAGGGTGAATTGAACGCGACCGCGAATTCGGTGGATGTCTTCAGGGCAACCTTCCCGGCCGGCACCCTCTCCGGAGCGCCGAAGCCACGTGCTCTCGAGATCATCGATGAATTGGAGCCTACGCAACGTGGGGTCTACGGCGGCGTCGTGGGCTATTTTGACTTCGCGGGCGATGCAGATCTGGCGATCGCCATTCGCACGGCAACGATTGTCGGCGGACTCGCGCGAGTTCAGGCCGGAGCGGGGCTCGTCGCCGACTCCGACCCGCAGGCCGAGTATGAGGAGTCCCAGCACAAGGCGGCTGCGCCGTTGCGTGCGGTCGCGATCGCGAACGCCATGAAACGAGTCCAGTGAAGCCCCAACGGCTCAAACTGATCATTATCCTCGGCGGTGCCGCGATCGGAGGCCTCATGCTCGCGGCGTGGACCCAGCCCTGGTTCACCCTCATTGTCGGCGAAAGTCAGTCGGTTTCGGTGAGCGGACAAGTGGCGGCTCCCGCGCTTTCTGCGCTCGGGCTCGCGAGTCTCGCGCTTGCGGCCGCCCTCAGCATCGCTGGAGTCATCGTGCGCTTCGCGCTTGGTGGTGTGCAGCTTCTCATTGGAGTGCTTGCCGCGGCCATGTCTGTGACCGCGCTGGCCACCCCAGTCCGATCATCGCTGCCGGCCGTCACAGCGGTTGTCGGCGAGAGCGGCCTCACGGCTGTGAGCTCTCTCGTCACATCGCTTGCGGTGTCACCGTGGCCGTGGGTCGCCGCAGGGCTGGGAATTGTCGCTGCAGCGCTGGGCGTGGTGATCTTAATCACGGCCCGCCGATGGCCGGGGCCAACGCGACGGTACGAGTCGGCCCCGACCATCGATGACTCGCCTGCCGCCAGCTGGGACGCGCTGAGCGCCGGGAATGACCCGACCTGATGACGCCGAGCGCTGATCGGCTCGGGATACAATTTTAGGACAGCACTCAATGAACGGAGCACGATGAGCATTCAGGCAGACCCGGGTCACGGCAATTCGCCCGCCGCTTGGGCGACCGTCACCATCATGCTTGTCGCGATCTCGGTTGGCACCCTCGCGTTCTGGTTCGAGATCGTCTGGGCGGTCTATGCGTCGGTCGGTCTTCTCGTCGTCGGTGCCCTCGTCGGCTGGGCGATGGCGAAAGCCGGATACGGCGTTGCCGGCCCCAAATACATGCCAAAAGCACACTCGTAGGGTGCTTGCTGATCTTGTAGCCGGAGCGCTCGCTGACGCCTCGGAACGACGCGTGGAATTCAGCCTCGGCGAGGTGGAGGCCGCGGCGCTTGCGCGAACGCCCGCTCTAGACGCGATCAGCGCACTTGCGCCTCGCGACGCTGTCCATGTCATCGCGGAGATCAAGCGCGCGAGCCCATCGCGGGGTGCACTAGCTCCGATCGCCGACCCGGCGTCGCTCGCAGCGGAATACGAAGCCGGCGGAGCGAGTGCCATCAGCGTGCTCACCGAAGGCCGTCGTTTTGGCGGGTCCCTCGCCGACCTCGAGGCTGTCCGCGACGCTGTCAGTGTGCCGGTACTGCGCAAAGACTTCATTGCAGAGCCCTATCAGGTGTTTGAGGCGAGAGCGGCGGGAGCCGACCTCGTGCTGCTCATTGCGGCCGCACTTGACGACTCGACCATGGCTTCGCTGTTTCTGCTCGTGAACGAATTGGGGATGACTCCTCTCGTCGAAACCCACTGCGCCGACGAGGTCGATCGCGCTCTCGATCTTGGCGCCGACCTCATCGGAGTCAACGCGAGAGATCTCACCACCTTCGAGCTTGACCAGCACCTGTTTGGGCGGCTCGCGGGTATGATCCCCACCGGAGTCATTCGCGTCGCCGAATCCGCGGTCACGACCGCGGCAGACGTCGCGCACTACCGCCGGGCGGGCGCGGACGTCGTGCTGGTGGGCGAAGCGCTCGTTACCAACGGCGATCCCGCCGCGACCCTCAGGGAGTTTCTCGCCTCATGATGCTTCGAGATGAACTTGGCCCATACTTTGGCGAATATGGCGGGCGCTTCGTTCCCGAGTCGCTGATCGCGGCGCTCGACGAACTAGATGCCGTGTACACCACAGCGAAGACCGACCCGGGCTTCCAAGCTGAGCTAGCACAGTTGCACGCGACCTATACCGGGCGCCCCTCGATCATCACCGAGGTGCCCAGATTTGCCGAGCATGCCGGGGGAGCTCGGGTCATTCTCAAGCGGGAAGATCTCAACCACACCGGTTCGCACAAAATCAACAACGTGCTGGGCCAAGCCCTTCTCGCGCGACGGCTCGGAAAGAAGCGACTCATTGCCGAGACGGGAGCCGGCCAGCACGGTGTGGCGACGGCGACAGCGGCCGCGCTGTTTGGCATGGAGTGCGTTGTATACATGGGCGAGGTCGACACCGTGCGACAGGCGCTCAATGTCGCGCGCATGCGCTTGCTCGGCGCGACCGTAGTACCCGTGACCACAGGCTCGCGGACCCTCAAGGACGCCATCAATGACGCCCTGCGCGATTGGGTCGCGAACGTCGACACGACGCACTACCTGCTCGGGACCGTCGCAGGGCCGCATCCCTTCCCCGCGATGGTGCGCGACTTCCACAAGATCATTGGCGAGGAGGCTCGCCAGCAAGTGCTCGACCTCACCGGGCGTCTCCCCGACGCCGTGACGGCGTGTGTTGGCGGCGGCAGCAACGCGATGGGAATCTTCCACGCCTTCCTCGACGACGCCGCGGTAGCCCTGTACGGCTACGAAGCGGCGGGAGAAGGGCACCTCACGGAGAAGCACGCGGCGACGATCACGCGCGGTCGACCGGGAGTGTTGCACGGCGCGCGAAGCTACTTGCTTCAGGATGCAGACGGGCAGACGGTTGAATCCCACTCGATCTCCGCGGGACTGGACTATCCGGGGGTTGGCCCCGAACACGCTTGGCTGCATGACACCGGTCGGGCCAACTACCTGCCGATCACCGACGACGAGGCGATGCAGGCGCTTCGACTGCTCAGCCGGACCGAGGGCATCATCCCCGCAATCGAGTCGGCACACGCGCTCGCGGGCACGATGAACTTAGGTCGAGAGTTGGGGCCGGACTCGATCATCCTCGTGAATCTCAGTGGTCGTGGAGATAAAGACATGGAGACTGCGGGAGAGTACTTCGAGCTCTTTGATAAGCGCGAGGCCGATGCCCAAGGGGGTCGGTCGTGAGCGGGGTCGCTGACGTGATTGCTCAGCGCAAAGTCGACGGTTCGGGAGCCCTTGTTGGCTACCTTCCGGTCGGCTTCCCTGACCTCCCCACGAGTATCCAGGCCGCCATTGCCCTCGTGGACAGCGGCGTCGACGTGCTCGAGTTGGGGCTGCCATACTCCGACCCGGTCATGGATGGCACGGTCATCCAAAAAGCGACTCAGGCCGCTCTGGCCAACGGTTTCACCCTCGCGCACGGGCTCGAGGCGGTCGCGGCGATCACGTCGCGGGTCGACGCTCCCGTCTTGGTCATGACCTACTGGAATCCGGTGATGCAATACGGGATCGACCGGTTCGCCGACGACCTACTCGCCGCGGGCGGGGCAGGGCTCATCACTCCGGATTTGGTCGCCGATGAGGCCGGACTCTGGCTTGTCGCGTCTGACCGCACCGACCTCGACCGGGTCTTTCTCGCCGCCCCGTCGTCGACGGATACGCGCCTCCGCCAAGCCGTCGAGAAGAGCCGTGGATTCGTCTACGCAGTCTCCACGATGGGGATCACGGGTGCGCGGGGTGACGTCGACAGCGCGGCACGCACCCTCGTCGCTCGCCTGCGCGACGCTGGCGCAACCAGCACCTGCGTCGGCCTCGGCATTTCCACCGCAGAACAGGTCCGTGAGGTGCTCGAGTACGCGGATGGCGCAATCGTCGGCTCGGCGTTGGTGACTGCCCTCTCGGAAGGGGGCGTCGCGGCGGTCGCGCGCACCGCGGCCGCACTCGCCGCCGGTACTAGAGTTGCCTAGTTCCCCCGAGAAAGGTGACCGGCTGTGAAGTTACTGCCGTTGAGCATCCCCAGTCCTCCCGCGGACTGGCAGACCTTCACGATCCCGGTTGGGCAGTGGCTTCACGCGATCATCCCGGCGCTTCCGGGTACCTTCGCCATTGTGATTCACACCTATGCCATCTGCATTCTTGCGGGGATCATTGTCGCGACTGTCTGGGTCAACGCTCGACTCAAGGCGCGCGGTGCCGAGCCGGGAATCGTCATCGACGTGATCCTGTGGGCAGTGCCGCTCGGTCTCGTTGGTGCTCGCGCGTGGCACGTCGCGACCCACACCGGTGACTTCTTCTTTCCGGGCAATCAGCCTTGGGCCCTGTTCGCGCCCGAGGGTGGGCTCAACCCCACGAGCGTGTACGCGATCTGGATGGGCGGCAACGCGATCTTCGGCTCGCTCATCGGTGGAGCGCTTGGCGCGTACATCGGTTGCCGAATCGCCGGCTTGAGGTTTTGGACGTTCGCCGACGTCCTTGCACCGGCAATGTTGCTCGCCCAAACTCTCGGACGACTCGGCAACTACTTCAATCACGAGCTGTTCGGACAGCCAACCGACCTTCCCTGGGGTCTCGAGATCGAATCGACGAATCCGGCGTTCCCCGTCGGTCTGCCAGAAGGCACACTCTTTCACCCGACGTTCTTGTACGAAATGATCTGGAACGTCATCGGCATCGTGTTCTTGTTGACCATGGAGCGTCGGTTCAGCCTCGTCAAGCGCACGATCCGCGGCATCACCGCTTTCGCCCCTCAAGGCGGACCTCGGCGGCTGGAGTGGGGCAAAGTCTGGGCGTTGTACATGATCTGGTATGGCATCGGTCGCTTCTTCTTTGAGGCGATTCGAGTCGACCCGAGCGACGTTTTGTTCGGTTTACGTTCGAATCAGTGGGGCGCGATCCTGGCCATAGTCCTCGGAATCGCACTGTTCGCCATTCAGTCGCGCCGCCACACGGGCGCCGAGCCGAGCCCGTACGTGCCGGGTCGCGAGTGGAAACCCGGCGGTGTTGTAGACTCAGCTCAGACCTACTCGGACACTGACGAACCCGGCGATGACGCCTCCTCAATCTCAACAGAGGCGCCCGGGAGACTCGCCACAAGCGCAGCAGGTAGCAAGCCCTAATAACCGGGGCCATCGATCCTGTGGGCCGCCGAAGTCCCACCCCGCCGCACCATCGTGAGGACGGTACTCATGGCGCTCACGCCACCATTCGAACGTTTCGGCGCTGCTCCGGCGGCGATCGGACTTTATGACCCGCGCAATGAGCGCGACGCCTGCGGGCTCGCGATGGTCGCCACTATGCGTGGTACCGGCGGCCACGACATCATCGAGACCGCCCTCAATGCACTCCGCAACCTCGAGCACCGCGGCGCGGTTGGGTCGGATGCCGGCACGGGCGACGGTGCGGGCATCGTCACGCAGATTCCCGACGCATTCCTTCGCGCGGTTGTGGACTTCGCCCTTCCGCCGGTGGGCCGCTACGCGGTCGGCATGGCGTTCTTGCCGACCGACCGTGCCGAGCGTGACGAGGTCAAGAGTTCTGTCGCCGCTCTCGCTGAGACCGAGGGTCTCGTTGTCCTCGGTTGGCGCGAAGTGCCGACCGATCCGACTCACCTCGGAAACCTTGCTCGGGGGGCGATGCCGGCTTTTGAGCAGCTCTTCCTCGCCTCTCAGCGAATCGACGGCGATGGACCAGTGGGCGGCCTCGAGCTTGAGCGCCAGGCGTTCCGCCTGCGCAAGCGTGCAGAACAATCCGTTCACGCATACTTCCCGTCTCTCTCCTGCCGCACACTGGTCTACAAGGGCATGGTCACGACGCTGCAGCTCGAGCCGTTCTACCCCGATCTGTCCGACGAGCGCTTCAGCTCGAAGCTCGCACTCGTGCACTCGCGGTACTCGACCAACACGTTCCCGTCGTGGCCACTCGCGCAGCCGTTCCGGATGATCGCGCACAACGGCGAGATCAACACCGTCCAGGGCAACCGCAACTGGATGCGCGCGCGTCAGTCTCAGCTCGAGAGCGACGTGCTCGGCGACATCCGCTCGATCCTGCCCATCAACACCCCAGGCGCGAGCGACTCGGCCTCATTCGACGAGGTGGTCGAGCTCTTGAACCTCGCCGGTCGGAGTCTTCCGCACGCGATGATGATGATGGTGCCAGAGGCGTACGAGAACCAACTCGACGTCGACCCTGCCCGCAAGGCGTTCTACGAGTACCACTCGATGCTCATGGAGCCATGGGATGGCCCGGCGGCGCTGGTGTTTACTGACGGCAGCCTCGTCGGTGCAACTCTCGATCGTAACGGCCTTCGGCCGGGGCGATACCTCGTGACGGACGACGGGCTTGTTGTGCTCGCGAGCGAGATCGGCGTCATGGACATTGACCCGAGTCGTGTCGTCCGCAAGGGTCGGCTTCGCCCGGGCAAGATGTTCCTCGTCGACACGGCCGCCGGCCGCATCATCGAGGACGACGAAGTGAAGGCCGAGCTCGCGGCCGCCGAGCCGTGGGGCGAATGGCTCGAAAGCTCGCGCATCGCGCTCAAGGATCTCCCCGAGCGTGAGCACATCGTGCACACTCCCGCGTCGGTCGTCCGACGCCAGCGCACCTTTGGATACACCGAAGAAGAGGTGCGGATTCTCATTGCGCCGATGGCGCTCAATGCCGCCGAGCCGCTCGGAGCGATGGGATCTGACACTCCGATAGCCGTTCTCGCCGAGCGCCCACGCCTGCTCTTTGACTACTTCACGCAGCAGTTCGCTCAAGTTACTAACCCGCCACTCGACTCGATTCGCGAAGAGGTCGTCACGTCGATGCGTCTTGGCCTCGGCCCGGAGCGCAACCTCCTCACCGCGACGCCGGAGCATGCCCGGCAGGTCTCGCTCGAGTTCCCTGTGATCGACAACGATGAGCTTGCGAAGATCCAGCACATCGACCCCGCGCCGGGCAGCACGATCTCGACGACGGTCCGCGGCCTGTACCGGGTCGACGGCGGGCCGAGCGCGATGCAAGAGCGGCTCGCCGCGATGTGCGCGGAAGTGGACGAAGCGATTCGTGCGGGCGCCGAGTACATCGTGCTCTCGGACCGCGACTCCAACAAAGACCTAGCGCCGATTCCGTCGCTCCTGATGCTCGCGGCGGTGCATCACCACCTGATCCGCGAAGAAAACCGCATGAAAGTCGGGATCATCGTCGAGGCGGGTGACGTGCGCGAGGTGCATCACGTCGCGCTTCTCGTCGGGTACGGCGCGTCGGCAATCAACCCCTATCTCGCGATGGAGACGGCGGAAGAGCTCGTGCGCAGCGGCACGATTACTGGCATCACGCCCGAGAAGGCGGTCCGCAGCCTCATCAAGGCGCTTGGCAAGGGCGTCTTGAAGATCATGTCCAAGATGGGAATCTCGGTCGTCGGCTCGTATGCAGGCGCGCAGGCGTTTGAAGCGGTCGGCCTGTCGCACGATCTCATCGACGAGTACTTCACGGGAACCCCCAGTTTGCTCGGCGGTGTGGGGATGGATGTCATTGCCGCGGAGAGCGCGGCGCGGCACGCGGCTGCCTACCCCGAGGATGGCGCTATCAGCGCTCACGAACGGCTCGCGACGGGCGGCGAGTACCAGTGGCGACGCGAGGGACCGCCGCATCTCTTCAACCCCGAAACCGTGTTCCGGTTGCAGCACGCCACGCGCTCGGGACGCTACGACATCTTCCGTGAGTACACGAAACTTGTCGACGATCAGGCAGAGAACCTCATGACCCTGCGCGGGCTCTTCACGCTTCGTGATCATGATCGCCCCGCCGTGCCACTCGACGAGGTCGAATCGGTTTCATCGATCGTCAAGCGCTTCAACACCGGCGCGATGAGCTACGGCTCGATCAGCCAGGAAGCTCACGAGACGCTCGCGATCGCGATGAACTCGATCGGCGCGCGCTCCAACACCGGTGAGGGCGGCGAGGATGTGGAGCGCTTGCTTGACCCCGCCCGTCGCAGCGCGATCAAGCAGGTCGCATCCGGTCGGTTCGGCGTGACGAGCATGTATCTGACCCATGCGACGGACATTCAGATCAAGATGGCGCAGGGCGCGAAGCCCGGCGAAGGTGGGCAACTGCCTGCCGGCAAGGTCTACCCGTGGATTGCTCGCACCCGCCACGGTACGGCCGGCGTCGGACTGATCTCGCCGCCGCCCCATCACGACATCTACTCCATCGAAGACCTCAAGCAACTCATCTTCGATCTCAAGCGCTCGAACCCCGAAGCTCGCGTGCATGTCAAGCTCGTGAGTCAGTCGGGAATCGGTGCGGTTGCCGCAGGCGTCACCAAGGCCAAGGCGGACGTCGTCCTCGTCTCGGGTCACGATGGAGGCACGGGCGCGAGCCCGCTCAACTCGCTCAAGCACGCGGGAACGCCGTGGGAACTGGGTCTCGCCGAGACGCAGCAGACCCTCATGCTTAATGGCATGCGCGATCGCGTAATCGTACAAGTGGACGGGCAGATGAAGACCGGCCGCGACGTCATTGTCGGAGCCCTGCTCGGCGCCGAGGAGTACGGATTCGCCACGGCACCACTGGTGGTCTCCGGTTGCGTGCTCATGCGGGTGTGTCACCTCGACACGTGCCCCGTGGGAGTCGCCACTCAAAATCCTGAACTCCGCGCCCGCTTCACGGGTAAGCCGGAATTCGTCGTGAATTTCTTCGAGTTCTTGGCTCAAGAAGTGCGAGAGTACCTCGCCGCGCTAGGATTCCGCACCCTCGAAGAGGCCATCGGTCACCGCGAACTACTCGACGTAGACAGGGCAGTCGAACACTGGAAGGCCGACGGACTCGACTTGAGTCCGATTCTCGTCGGCCCGACGTTCGATGACGCCGAGCCGCGCACTCACCGTGTGAGCCAAGACCACGAACTCGACAAGCACTTCGACCAGAAGCTCATCACCCTCAGCGCTGACGCCCTCGATCACGGGGCGCCGGTGTCTATCTCGCTGCCGATCCGCAACACCGAGCGCGCGGTGGGAACAATGCTCGGCCATCACGTGACGCTCAGACACGGTGAGAATGGCTTGCCCACTGGCACCATTCAGGTGAGCCTCACCGGCACGGCGGGGCAATCGCTTGGCGCATTCATGCCCTCGGGAATCACGCTCCGACTCGTCGGTGACAGTAACGACTATGTGGGGAAAGGCCTCTGCGGTGGTGAAATCATCATCACGCCGCATCCGACGAGCGTGTTCGCTGCGGAGCACAACGTCATCGCCGGGAACGTGATCGGTTATGGGGCAACTCAGGGGAGCATGTTCATCCGCGGAATCGTGGGGGAGCGGTTCCTCGTGCGAAACTCGGGTGCCACTGCGGTCGTTGAGGGCGTCGGCGATCACGCCCTCGAGTACATGACGGGCGGTCTGGCCGTGATTTTGGGTGAGACCGGTCGCAATCTCGGTGCCGGTATGTCTGGGGGCACCGCATACATTCACGACTTGCGGCGTGAGCGCGTGAACCCCGAATCGCTCTCATCGGGTGAGCTTGAGCTGCTCGAACTCGGCAGCGCCGATGTCGAGATCCTCACCGATCTACTGCGCCGCCACCTCGTGGAAACCGACTCGGCGGTCGCGGCATCCATGCTCGCTGACATGGATGCCACGGTGGCTTCGTTCACGAAGGTGCTGCCGCGCGACTACGCGGCCGTGCTGCACACCCGACAG
>Ga0209511_1001928_pt1 | contig 17624 bp, 17 predicted proteins | sample SSSSmetaG_FD_184141 | JGI IMG/M metagenome (GOLD analysis project Ga0209511, IMG submission 184141) | Glacier valley bacterial and archeal communities from Borup Fiord, Nunavut, Canada, to study Microbial Dark Matter (Phase II) - ​SSSS... | ecosystem: Environmental > Aquatic > Freshwater > Ice >...
TTTGCGGCGCATACAGCCGGGTTATTTAATTTCCGTTTCAAGATGCGCCTTGGTGCTGTTCTATTTCTTTCCCCCGGGTTGCGTCGTTCCTCCTTACCCGGGGTTATTCAAATTTAACCCTTTCAGGGTTTTATATCTTCCGAACCAAATTTGCCGTAAGTTTTAATTACTGACCGCACAAAAATAGTCACGGCGAGCAAATCAGCGGAACCACCGGGTGAAATATTTTCACTTTTGCAAAAATCGATCACTGCTGAATAATTCTGATCATTGAAATCCGCCAATGCATTTTTGCAAAGGTGCTTAAAAACACCTAATACTTCAGCATTGCTCCGGTAAAGGATATTCGTATCGTTATTATTTGCGGCAATGGACAAAAAAGTCTGAAACAAAACTTCATCATTGAGCTTTGCGACTCCGGCCAGGTGAGGTAATCCAAAGTCAAAGACCGTCGCGAATCCGCTTTCAGCCTCGGCACGTGCTCCTCCAAATCCATGTTGATGGAAGATATCCTCGCCATGACTTTTTACCGTTTTTGAGGCATCCGTCATTTCCTTCGTTACAAGTTCCTTACAAACACCTTGAATGATTCCACGGAATTCGTCAATTGAAAAATGATCGATTTGACTGTAAAGTTTGCCACAAGCAAACAATGAAAGTCCCATTAGAAAGATGATTCCTTTTTGGGTATTGACGTTTTTTGTGGCTTCATACATCGCTGATTCCATGCGCAATCCGATGTTCCGGATAAGCGGCAATGCTTTGGTGAGGTCATTATCGCTATAAGAAAAACCTGCCTGTACTAATTCGGAAAACCAGGGAGAAATAGCGGCAGTAGAATCTACAAAGGTTTGGTAATTCATGTCAGCATGACTTCCATTGCTGAACTTATCAACAAGGCCGGGCTTTGGGGAAAGCGAAATCTCTGAAAGAATTGCCTTTAGGGCAAACGATGAAAGCTTTTTAATCATCGCTAATTCACGCTGCTGACGGCAATAATAATCCATCTTTGGAAACATAAACGACCTCAACTCTTCCGGCTCATGTGCCTTTTCACGCCGACATTCAATGGCAGGTCTTTCGAGACAGAAAAAGCACAACTTCGATTTTCCCGAGGAGAAACAGACACCCTCCTGGTCATTCAGATCGGCATCAATAAAGCGTCCCAGCGGATGGTTTTGCTCGAAATCTTCACAGACGTGCTTGACCTCTTTCAAGGTAAACAATCCAGGAGAACATGGGACGAGGTAAAAATCCCCTGCAGCGTCACTTATTTCGATTGAATCTTTCTCAATTAAATTGATCTGATGCACCTTTAACGCAAATTTTAGATCCCGCAGGCAATACCCGAAGAATGCTTTCACCGTGGGATTACTCTTGGGAAATCCGGGAACATTCAGACTTAAACTAAGGCTGGGCAAACCATTCAACGCGATCTGCTTTTTCAAAAAAGCCCGCTGATCACGGGCTTCCAATATGGATTGAAGTGGTTCGATGGGGGACCTCCTTAATTAGTTATTTTTCCTTCAACTGATGAATAACATCGATGATTGTTCCGTCACGGTATTCGACAACACCTACAATTTTATCGGTATACTCCAGCGGACCGGGAACTCCGGTAATCGTATCGACTTCAATTTCGAGATCGCGAATATCCTTCAGATTGAGACCTGCTCTGCGTAGGTTCTCTTCAAGTTCCTTAAACAACGGGTTCACGCAGATTCCACGTTCAGTAACAAGCACATGAACTGTCTCACCTGGTGTAACAATGGTATGTACACGTTTCTTGATGATTGGAATACGACCACGGAATGAAGGGCATACAACAACCGTCAGCTTAGCACCAGAGGCCGTATCGGAATGTCCGCCAGAAGCACCACGAACATAACCTTCGGAACCAGTGATCACATTCACATTGAAATCTACATCAATCTCAAGCGCTCCAAGTACCACAACATCTATTTTATTTGTGATGCAACCGCAGTTGAACGGATTGGCATACAGCGCTGCCGGGATCTCGATATGATGCCGGTTATTAAGCAATGAATTACTCACCACCGCATCAAAAGACTGTACATCGAATATTGTTTCGAAGAGACCTTCGTTCAACATATCAACACAATAGGAGGTAATGCCACCCAGCATAAAGCTGCCTTTAATCCCTTTAACCTTCATCTTTTCGCGGATGAATTTAGCAACCGCCAACGATGCACCCCCGGCACCAACCTGAAACGCGAATCCGGGAACGAAAAATCCGGAATGTTCGATCACATCAGCTGCCAGCTTGGCAATCCGAAGATCCATTGGCGATTTGGTGATACGCGTTGTTCCTGTCGCAATTTTTGATGCATCCCCAATCGAATCGACCACAACGACATAATCGATAAAGTTCTGCGAGATAGAAAGCGGAATACATGGATAGTTAACGAGGTTGTCGGTTACAACAATCACCTGTTTTGCGTACCGGGCATCAATAACCGCGTAACCGATCGAACCAAATGCAGATTTACCCGTTGAACCGGTTGCATTTCCTTCGCAGTCAGCTGCAGATGCAGGTATGACGGCCAGATCGATCTGAATCTTACCTGTATGAATACTGCGGACACGTCCTCCATGGGAGTGAATCACGACTGGTGTATCGAGAACACCCAACGCGATGGCACGTCCCAGCTGGCTGCGTATGCCCGATGAAAATATCTTGGTAACGGTTCCGTCTTTCAGTAACGGAAGAATCGGATCGTGACATTCATTCAAAGATGAAGATGCAAGTGTAATATTGCGGATTCCCATGTTGTGAAGAATCGTTAAAGTCTGCACAAGCAGAATATCCCCATTCCGTAAGTGGTGATGAAACGAAACCGTCATCCCATCATGGGGATTGCTTCGTATGATCGCCTCTTCGAGTGTTTTACAAACTTTACTTTGGTGAGGCAGATACGCCTTGTTCGGAGCAGGAATGGTAGGCTCGTCCATCCATCCTTTGCGCAACTTAGTAAGCGCACCCTGAAAAGGTTCCAATTTGCCGATTCCCTCAATAAATTCAGGAATCTCCCTCCCTAAACTGTTTAGCATTACAGTGATATTTTAATATTGTAATTATATTTTGAAGATGTCAGAGACGCGATTAACCACGTCTCTGCAAAGATTATTTCACGGTTACGTTCGCCAACCGCAGGATATATTCCGCACGGGAAACAACCGGCGCGTCGACCATTTTACCGTCAATCGCAAATACGCCAATACCTGCAGCACTATTGGTCCTGAACTCTTTCACAATGCGGTATGCTTTCCTGATCTCCTCCTCGGTCGGCGTAAATACCTCGTGAATCACATCAATCTGTCGCGGATTAATCACAGCCTTACCGGTGAAACCAATCTTTTTGGCATATTCAGTCTCCCTGCGTAAACCTTCTTCATCGTTCACATCAGGGAATACAGTATCGATTACATCAATGTGACTTGCCTTCGCAGCCATCACGATCCGCTTACGTGCGAAATCTATTCCAGCACCATCGGGCGTGTAAATGATATTCATATCTGCCGTTAGATCTTGTCCGCCGATGGTTATTGCATCGACACGACTAAACATGCTGGCAATATTAAATACATTCTGAACCCCCATCGCTGTCTCGATCATTGCATGAAGGGTCATCTTGTTGTGAGGTAGACCATGACAGTCTTCTATCTTTTCAATGATCTTTAATAACTCGGCCACCTCTTCAGGTGATTCCGTTTTGGGGTAACGAATTGCTGAAGGTTGCAGCGGAACAATCTCCTCAAGATCGGCAAGACCGAAAGGGGTGCTCAGGTGATTGACCCTCACACAAACTTCCGTATCATAGAAATCGATTACTTTCATCATGTTCCGAACCAGCGTGCGGGCAGCATCTTTTTGGTTCAACGCAACGGCATCTTCGAGATCGAGCAGAATACTGTCGGCTCCGTAAATACCGCCCTGCTGTATCATTGCCGGATTATTCCCCGGTATATACAGCATTGTTCTCCGTTTCTTAAAATTTCTTATCATTGCTATTCCGGGTTATTTGAGCGTTCCCTCCTGTTGGTTGAGCGAGCGTTTAATGGCTGTTTCAAGGCGGGCTTTAATCGTTGGTTCGAGTGCCCCTTTATCTTTTGCAATCAAATGGATATCGGTCATATCGTATTGATTGAGCATATCGTCAACAATACGATTGAAACTGGCACCGAACTGTTGCATCACTGTGGAGGTGATTTCAAGTTTCCGACCCGAATTATCAGGAAGTGGTTCAATCAGGAAGATCACATCACTCGATTCGAAAGTGCCCGACTGAGCGGCTATTTTTGGCTTCATATATTGAAATTGTTACTGCTTAACACTTCACGTTGCGTCCTCAACTCCAGTAAAATAATCATTCACCCGATGCAAAGATTACAATGTTGTTACAAAAGTAGGACTTTAATCTAACGGAATAATGACATTTTACAGATTAAACAGATCCTTATTCGGAACAGCGCTCATTGTAAATTCAAGAACGCCACCATCGATGATCTCCTGGTGTGTGATATAGGAGCGATCCAATAGCTGCCCATTCAATTTTACCTCCTGAATATATTTATTGGCAACTGTTGACAGCGGTGCTTTCATTATGAAATATTTGCTGGGTGCCACTTCAACCTTTGCCTCCTGAACCAGCGGCGAACCAAACTGATATTTCATTTCCGAAGGATTGACAGGATAGAATCCCATTGCGCTGAATACGTACCATGCCGACATTTGTCCGCAATCTTCGTTTCCGCTTATACCATCTGGTTTATTGGTGTACATGGTTGTCTGAATCTCACGGTTCAGCTCCTGTGTTCTCCAGGCACGACCTGCATAATTAAACAGGAAAGTTGTATGATGACCCGGTTCGTTACCATGTGCATAGGCACCGATTAATCCCGAAATATCATTCGAAGCTTCTTTCCCCGTTACGCCCTCTTTGACATTAAACAACTGGTCGAGTTTATCGGCAAAAGGTTCTTTACCTCCGAGCAATTCAATCAGTCCGGGGACGTTTTGCGGAACCAGCCACAAATACTGCCAGGCGTTTCCTTCGGTATAATCACTTCCTTCGTGTTTCGAGAAGGCAGGATCGAAAGGAGTTGTCCATTGTCCGTTGCTCAGTTTTCCGCGCATAAACCCGGTTTCCTTGTCAAAATAAGCATTGAAACTTTCGGCACGTTTACCAAAATAGGCAGCATCTTCAGTCTTACCCAACTTCTGGGCAACCGCAGCTACACACCAGTCGTCGATGGCAACTTCGAGTGATTTGGCAACTGATTGTTGAATCTTGTCGGCTGGCATATAGCCCAGTTTGTCGTAAAGACCCATCCCGTCGCGATCGTTCATCGACGTTTTTTTCATCGCTTCGAAAGCAAGTTCCTTGTCAAAATCGCCGATTCCTTTAAGGATTGCTTCGGCAATTACAGAAATCGAATGATTACCAACCATACAGAAAGTCTCGTTTCCTTCGAGTTCCCATACGGGCAATAAGCCGGTTTGTTTGTAATGATCGAGCATCGATTTCACCATGTCGTTCACCTTTGGTTGCTGTGTGATTGTAAATAACGGGTGAAGTGCCCGGTAAGTATCCCACAACGAGAATACGGTATATCGGTTATAACCAACTGCTTTCTGGACGTCGCCTTTCACTCCTTTAAACTCGCCGTTCAGGTCGGAGAACAATGCAGGTGCAACCATTGTGTGATACAATGAGGTATAGAAAATCGTCTTTTGTACCGAATCGCTTGATTGAATCTTTATTTTCGAGAGTTCCTTTTCCCATGCATCCGATGCGGCTTTTTGCGTAGCTTCGAAATCCCATCCCGGCAATGAAGCGTCGAGGTTGGCAATTGCATTTTCGATACTAACCGAGGATACACCAACTTTCGACATGATCTGTTTATCATTGAAATTCAAACTGGCCACAGTTCTTCCTTCGCCACCCACTTTGGTAATAACAGATTTGGCAATCGGTTTAGAAAACCTCACAGCAAAAAAGACATGCTGATCGGCAGCCCAGCCATTCGACAAACGTGATCCGGTGACCAGTAAACTGTCAACAACATTCAGCGAAGTTTGATAAGGTTTGTCCCAGTTGATGGCAAATCCAAGGTTGATCAGCAAATTATTCTCACCACCTTCGGGGAATGAATAGCGGTGCAAACCAGCCCTTTCGGTAACTGTAAATTCGGCTTTGACACCATTACTTTTCAATGTCATAGAATAATAGCCTGGTTTTGCAATTTCCTGGCTGTGACTGTATTTTCCGGCATAGCGTGTTACGAAATCAGCATTCTTCTCCCCTTCCTTAAAAGTAACTTCTGAATTAACAGGAAGAAAGGAAATATCAGCAAGGTCGCCAATTCCTGTTCCGCTCAGGTGCAGGTGACTAAACCCGGCCACAATGCTATCGGAATAGTGATAACCCGAGCACCAGTCCCAGCCCTGGGTGCCGTTATCGGGGCTCAGCTGAATCTGTCCGAACGGATAAGCTGCTCCGGGATAGGTATGACCATGAAAGGCGGTTCCGATGAACGGATCGACAAAGTCTGTCAACCGGTCTTCCTTCACTTGTTGGGGGGCAGGTTGGTTACATGCTACAAGTAGCATCATCGCGCCTGAAAAAATTGAAATAGTTTTTATCATTGGATCGCTTTTTTTCGATTGGAGGCAAATGTACAGAAAAAGGTTTTTAAAAACGCCCCAACTATATTCGATTTATGAAAAACCAACAGAACAAAAAAACCTGGTCTAATGCTATCTTCTAATCAAATGAAGATATTAAATCATAGTTAGCGAACCATATCTTTACGATAAATGGGTTATTTGTTTCTTGTATTAAAACTTAGAATTAAGGATCACTGGCACACCTACAATGCTGTAGTTATTATTGTTAACAATATACATCACAAATTAATTTTCCAATACACTAAAATAAATCTGGAATTAAAGCTATAATATAAAAATATTTTTAAATAACTTTGCTCTAACAATAAACCTTATAAATTATAAAACTATGGATGGATTAATTGGAGAAATCCGGGCATTTGCCTTCGGGTACAATCCCCCGGAATGGATTCCTTGTGATGGACAATCACTAAGTATTCAGCAATACGCAGCCCTCTATTCCATTGTAGGGCCTAAGTATGGTGGAAATCCTACTACTTTCAAAGTGCCCGATTTGAGAGCTTATGCTGTAATTGGAGTAGGTCAGGGACCGAATTTAACCTACCGACCCGATGTTGCAACTGCAATAGGTGCAGAAGCCGTAACAATTTCAAATGCAAACTTGCCCTCACACGATCACAATGTGAATGGTTATGCCGGAATAGCGGAGGCAAATTTTACAAATTCACCAGTTGCCGGATCTTCCTATTTGGGCAATATGTTTGCCAAAAATAATGCAGGCGTCAAAACAAATTTAAATGGATATGTTGATCCTCAGACAAATCCGGTATTGCTTAAGTACGATTCTGTTTCCGTAATTGGAGCAACAAATGTAGCAGCTCACGAGAATAGGTCTCCCTTTACTACGCTTTACTACTGCATCTGCTGGAATGGAGAATATCCACAACAACCTTAATAACCAAGTAATAATAGAATACGATGGACAATTATATAGGAGAAATTCGCCCCTTTGCCTTCGGAATAGTTCCCCATGGGTGGCACTTATGTGATGGAACACTACTTCCAATACAACAAAATCAGGCGCTATACGCCTTAATTGGTATAACTTATGGAAGTGGTACCAATATGTTTGCCCTTCCAGACTTAAGAGGTAGAAGTATTGTTGGAGCAAGCTATACAAATGTTAATTATAAGTTAGGTACCAAAGCAGGCGCAGAAACTGTCGTACTTACGACCAACAACATTCCTGCCCACACCCATGAAATGGAAGTTGCCAATAATCCAGGGAATGTAGGTGTTTTTACAAACAGAATTGCTATTCCTACTTCACCTGCTGCTGTAAGTCCGACTTTAACTGCCAATTTGTACAGTACAGACTCAGTTAATACCACCACTTTGGCTCCAGCTATGTTAGATAGTGCAGGTGCAAATGCGGCTCATCGTAATATGCAACCATTCCTGGCAGTTAACTATTGCATAGCACTTACTGGACTTTGGCCTTCACGAGAGTAGTATTTCCTTTTTAAAACTTCAAAAAAGTAAAAACATGGATCCATTATTAGGAGAAATAAAAATATTTGCAGGGTCATTCGCCCCTGTAAACTGGCATTTTTGCGACGGAACGCATATTAGCATATCGGATAATAATGCGCTTTTTGCGCTAATTGGAACGACTTATGGCGGAAATGGATCGTCAGATTTTGCCCTGCCTGATTTAAGAGGACGATTCCCAATTGGACAGGGAACAGGTCCCGGTCTTACAGGAAAACCACTGGGATTTAATGGAGGAACTGAAACCGAAACATTGACGATTACTGAAACACCCGCACACTCCCATTTTATTAAAGCCAGTATGTCAACCACAGCCTCTGTAGCGACACCTTCAGGCGCAACATTCCTTGGGCCTGTTGTAGTTCCAGGTCAAACAGGCTATGGATATATTAACAATACGACAGGAGGAACTAAAAAGGTATTAGACGATAGCGTCATACATCCATTTGTTGGCGGTGGACAATCTCATGATAATATGATGCCTTCTAAAGCGATCAACTTTATTATTTGTACTGTGGGAATATTCCCAACACCAAATTATTAGTTAATACAAATCAATTTAGAATATGAAGATTGGGATAATATCCAACTCCGACTTATTTATCTCATTATCTGATGCTCTTGCCACTCAACAGCAACAGGTGTACCTGTTTTACTCACCATCTGTTGATGCGTACATCAACCAAAAGGTGGAACAATACATCAAGGTTACAAAAATTTCGATGGTGCAGGAGGATACAGGCGGCTGTAATCTTTACCAGTGGATAACCGAATCAGAATTAGATGTTTGCTTCGTTTTAGGATATTCGAAGCTCATAAAAGGAGAAGTGCTGAAAAGATATAGTTCCCAACTCTTCAATATTCACTTTGGATTGCTGCCTCAATTTAAAGGGCCAACACCTGTTTTTTGGCAGTTAAAACAAGGTATTCCGAAAATTGGTTTGTCAATTCATCGCATGACCGAAAAGTTAGACGAAGGCGCTGTTGTTTGGCATAAGGAAATCGACAACAAGGGCTTCTTTAACTACAAATACGTTGGGCAGCTATTCGGAAATATTTGTGTAGAAGGAGTTTTCTTTATACTTAGTCTTATGTTGCAAAATTTACCTATACTTGATATTCAAAATAAGGGGGTAGCTCCTTGCTATCATTCAAGACCCAAAATGGAGGATGTGCTGATCTGTTGGAAAAGTATGGGGGCACAAGAAATTTGCGATTTGGTAAAAGCCTGCAATCCATGGAATAAGGGTGCACTAACTTTTTACAAAGGACAGGAGGTAAAGATAATGGATGCCCGTATTACGAATAATTCAGACAATGTAGCAGCCGGTTCAATAGTCGCAGTAGGCGATACGTTAAAGGTAAAATGCTGTGATGACAAAACTCTTGAAATAACTATGCTGTACTTTTTGGATAGTTACTTCCCGGCATATTGTTTGACAGAGCTGGGTTTTAAGACAGGTAATACTTTTGAAAATTACCTCGAAAAAAATTGAATAAGATAGGCAATAATGCTTTCAAGTTGCCTTATATCATGTTTATAAACTTAATAATTCCAAAAAATGAAAGAAGAACAAGAAACAAAAAAAGAATGGGCAGCACCCGAAATTGTGGATTTAGATGTGGATAAGACTTCATCTAATATTTCAGCCGGTGTTGTGGAAAATTACTCTTCGCATCCTGCTGCTTCATAAATCGACTAATGATCAAAAGATTCTACTGGGTGAAATTGTTTTCCCAGTAAGAATTTTTTGATCAATCTTAAACTTTATTATTATGGAAAACGAAGAACTGGATACAAAAAAAGAATGAGCAACGCCCGAAATTGTTGATTTGGATGTGCAGGAAACAAGTAGTAAACCAAATTTCACATTTGAGGGTGATTCTTATGGCTCCTTCCTAATGAAATCTTAAGAAAATCTTACAATTTTCATAATTATCTTCTTACAAACGATATGATGACCGACTTTCCCATTGTGATGAAGTGTATTGAATTTTCGCCGGATGAATTTGAACCGCTTTCAAATCCACGTTTATCTTTTCCCCATCTCCAGATAGATGAGCGGGATTTCATCATGAACATTGGTCATGTCGCGAGCTTTCGTGTGCGGGACGGGAATCAGGTGTATATCCATCCGCACGAAAACGCAGATAGTGCATCCATTCAACTTTTTCTGAATGGCTCTATATTGGGTGCGGTGCTGCATCAACAGCGCATTTTGCCTTTTCACGGTTGCGCATTTGAATACAATGGGAAAGGGATCATAATCTGCGGGCATTCCGGCACCGGTAAATCATCGGTAACGGCAGCGTTCTGTCAGAACGGTGGGCGTTTTATCAACGATGATATCACACCGGTTCGGATCAACGGACAGGTTACGAACATCATTCCGATTAAAACCAAAATTAAGTTGTGGGACGATTCGCTGCTGAAATTGAAGATTGAAAATAGCAATCTTGAAATGATCAGACCTTCTATCCAAAAATTCTATCTCCCTCCAGGGGAATCTTCTTCGGCGGAACTTCACCTGGATCATCTAATCATTCTTGGCAAACACAACAAAGATGTTTTTGAAGTGAATAAACTCAAAGGAATGGTTAAGTACAATGAATTGCGCAATCAGATTTACCGGAAAATGTATTTAAAGGGAATGCCAGAAACTGAAAGAGCCTACTTTAAACAATTATTCTTATTGGCCAGAGCCGTTCGTGTTACCCATATTCTCCGTCCTAGTTTTTGTGATATTTACGAAACCATGAGCTGCCTAAAAAAAGAGATCGACCGATGAAGAACATTGTCTGGCTGGTATCGTATCCCAAATCGGGCAATACCTGGTTCCGTATGTTTTTAGCCAACTACCTGAAGAACAAACCGGAGCCGGCATCGCTGGATGAGATTGAATCAACACCGATATCGAGCAGTGCCATTGATTTTGAAGAAGTTATTGGGCTGAATCCTTTCGAACTGACAGCCGAAGAGGTCGATTTTTACAGGCCGGATATGTACCGGATCTTATCGCAGAAGGCCGAAATGGAAGGGGAAACCAGTTACAAAAAGACACACGATGCCTATACCTTGAATGCCAAAGGCGAACCTCTTTTCCCGAAACAGATAACAAGAAGTGCTGTCTATTTTGTGCGCAATCCGATGGATGTTTGTGTATCGTATGCCAACCACAATGCAGGCAAGATTGATAGTTCAGTCAATTTTTTATTAAATGAAGAAGCTCATCTGGCCGGAAACAAAACCGGACAGCTTCGGCAAGAACTCCTTTCATGGAAGAGCCATGTGAAAAGCTGGCGGGAACAAACGCTTAATCCCGTTCATATGGTTCGCTACGAAGATATGCAGCAAAACCCCATCGCTACTTTCGGTTCCGTAATTACTTTTCTGGAATTGGAATATGATGAGGTGCGGCTGGAAAAGGCAATTATTAATAGCGATTTTAAGCTGTTACAGCAAATGGAACAAAAAAATGGCTTTCGGGAAAAGATGCAAAATTGCAAAAGCTTTTTCTGGAAAGGAAAGATCGGGAATTACCGCGAGTTCCTCTCCGAAGAACAGGTCAAGCGTATTGTGGATTACAATTACGATACCATGAAGGAGTTTGGGTATATTGATGAAGGGGGAATGTTGACTGTGTGAACTGAAATGTTAAATGGCCACTAAATATTATGTGCTATGAGAACCGGAAATGAGGATGTATCAAAAGTCTTTTTACCGCGGAGATACGCAGAGAAGGCGCAAAGCTACGCAGAGTTATTCTTCTTTATTTTAATTCTTTGCGGTTCTCAGCAGTTTTCCTCAACGGTTCTCTGCGGTTAAATCTTCACTTTTAATACAGCCTCTAAGGGGGTGAACAAACGGGATTCACCTATTTAATAAATAAACAGATGGAAAAATACAGCAGAAACGAGCAGGTAATCGACGGAGAATTAGACGACAACCAGGTGATGATGCACCTCGAAAAAGGGAAGTATTTCGGATTGAATCCTGTTGGAAAACGGATATGGCAACTGATCGAACAGCCCAAAAGTTTTCAGGAAATCACAGATGTCCTGCTTACTGAATTTGAGGTTACCGAAGCACAATGTACTCAGGAAGCGCTGGCCTTCCTCGACAAAGCAGTTCAATACGATATTATCACTAAGGGTGAAAAACCTACGTAAATACCTGCAACTCCCACAGGATGAGAAGTGGCTGTTTTTTGAAGCCGTAGTCTTACTTTTCTTTTCAAAAGTATACCTGTTGTTTCCATTCAGGGTTTGCATAAAGTCCTTCCTGCCAACTGAGCAAATGACCGAAATAGGATATCCTGTATTATTGCGAAAAATAAGGGATGCTGTTTCAAGAGCCAATAAACTGGCATTCTGGAAAAATATTTGTCTTGTAAAATCATTTGCTGCCCGTTATATGCTTCAACGCCGGAATATAGGTTCGGTTATGTACCTTGGATTGCAATTTAAAAATGGCAGGGAACTGGTTGCCCATGCATGGCTTGTATCGGGGAAAAGCTATATAACGCCCAAAGGGAGAACCAACTACAAGGAGATCTATCGTATATAATGTCCTGATTTTCTTCTTTGCGAACCTTGCGTCTTAGCGCGACTTGTTCTTTTATTCGCGCAAAGACGCGATGAACGCAAAGCAAAAGAAAAGGTAAATGTATATTCTCAATTACTATTGTCCGGTTAAAATATTTACAAATTAAGATATCGCAACTACGTTGCTTTTTAGATCATATAATATATTAATCTACAAAGATATAGCAACTACGTTGCAAAAGATGAAGCTGCTACGCAGCTTCATCTTTGTAGAAATAAATATAATTGCAAAAGTAAGCCACGTAGTGGTGGCATCTATTTAAAAACTTAATAATATTCTTATTACAAGAATTAAGTTTTGCTCGTACATTAATGATACTCAATTTAAAAAGTAAGATATTATATCATTCCTGTTAATTAAGTCATAAGCCATGAGTTTTATCTACGGAATCATTAACCTGAACGGTGAACCAGTAAAGAAGGAAGCCATCAATGCTTTAGCGAAAGGTGTAAAATGGGAAGGATTTACTGACCAAGTTGAAACGGGCAATAACTTTGCCATCGGCTATTGCAGCCATCCCGAACGTGCGTCCAAAGCGGGGATCTTCAGAAACGAAGATCTACTCCTGCTTGCCGATATCCGGATATACAATGATGACGAATTGCGGAAATCGTTTGAATACGAAAGCCCTGTGGAAGCATTTGCCAAAGCCTTCGCCCTTTGGGGTGTGCAGTGCGCCAATCACATCAATGGTGATTTTGCGGCGGTAATCATTGACCGCAAAAAGAACGAAGTTCACCTGATTCGCGATGCTACCGGCACACGACCGTTGACGTATTGGCTGGATGAAAACCGCCTGATTTTTGCTTCGCATCAATTTGGGATCATGAAATCGGGACTGGTAACCACTTCTCTTTCTGAAGAAAAGCTGATCAATCAGATTTTTCGGTTTAAAGGAGACTATACTCAAACGGCATTCCTGCAAATATTTAAAGTGATACCCGGATATTGTGTTTCGTTTTCACCCAACCAAAAACAAGTGGTGAAGTATTGGAAACCCGAAGAGATCAAACAAAACAAATCTCTCACGTTCGAGGCCGCTGTGATCCGGTTGCGGCTACTGATCGTTTCAGCGACCTTGAGCCGGATGGAACCGGGTAAAACCGGGGTTCATGTGAGCGGCGGACTCGATTCGACAGGCGTAGCTTCGATCCTGGCAGACCATACAGAAGATAAATCGCAGTTGATTGGTTACTCATGGACGCCTAAAGAATTTCAAGGTGAATTTGAAGGAGTTGATGAAAAGGTGTTCATAGAAATATTTTCCGCAGAAAAAGGAATTCCGGTTAAATATCTCAGATTGGAAGAAGATGAGTCTGCCAAGGATGCCCTGCTCCCTGAATTTGAACAAATGTACATCGAACACCCTACGATGAAAAAAGCGGGAGCAGATGGTGTAAAAACCCTTTTCAGCGGTTGGGGAGGCGATGAATTTGTTTCGCTAAGCACGCGCGGAATATACAATCATTTGTTCTTTCGGTTCAGGTGGTTGTCGCTGATGAGGCTAATACTTAAAAAAGGGATAAAATCGGGCATTATCCAATTTCGTACAGAAGTTTTACCATTGCTGATTCCATTTGGGTTGTTGCATACCTATCAGCCCATCGACTGGTCAAATCTTCGCAGTTTAAAATCCGCATTTATCCGCAAACATTGGAAATCCATTTTCTTTCACAAGCGGAAGAATATTTTTGGTTACGGTAATCGTACGTGGTTTATGCTGAATTTATTGGAAAATTATCACCTCCCCGAACGGATGGAAAGTTGGGCCATTCATGCCGAACAGTATGGTTTTGAATATAAATACCCATTATTAGACAAGGATTTACTGGAATTCTGGTTTAGTATTCCGGTTGAATATACCTATCGGGAAATGGTGCCACGTTTATTATACCGTGAAGCGTTGAAAGACATTTTGACAGAAGAAATCAGAACCCGTAAAGATAAAGGCGAGGGACTGCGGATAGCCTATTCGCTACTAAACAGGAAAACTGGCGAGAAATTCATAAGGGAGTTATTTATATCTATCCCTGAAAAAGAACATTTACCCTGGTTTCGTCCTGAAGTAATACTAAAAGCGATTTATCAAGCCCCCAATAAGAAACTAGTTAACGAAATACGAAGACAAAATAAACCTCTAATTTATCTTAGGTATGTAGAGCTGGTAAAAAAATACCTTCCTTCAAATCAGGATTTGACAAAGATCCGATAACGTCACCAATTATATTTCGGATCGCTTGTCAATAATCACAAAACTTAGCTTCACAATTGGTATATTTGTATAACAACCTCAAGGACTTCCCGGAATTATATAATTGGCGCAACATATCTTTTAACGTCAAACAAATGAAAAACATGCTACTAAACCGAAATCTTGCCACCGAATCGTTTCTGGTTACACGCCGGCAAAAAGAGGAGCTGAACCGGCAAAAATCTTTTGTGATATGGCTTACCGGACTCTCCGGTTCAGGAAAATCGACCATTGCCCGAAATCTCGAAGTAGCTTTTTACAATACTGGTATCCGCACATTGATCCTCGATGGAGATAACACCAGGATGACCATCAACCGCGATCTTGATTTCTCGGCAGCGGGACGTGGTGAAAATATCCGCCGGGTAGCCGAAATGGCTAAACTACTCAACGATGCCGGCGTGATCGTAATCACCGCATTTATTTCCCCTTTTTTGAAAGATCGCCAACAAGCTAAAGCCATTATTGGCGCTGCATGTTTTGTAGAAGTATTTGTGGATGCGCCGCTTGACGTGTGCATCGAACGCGATACAAAAGGGTTGTACCAGAAAGCCATCAGTGGCGAATTGCTTGATTTTACAGGAATCAGCAGTCCGTACGAAGCCCCGGCCGACCCACAAATAACGGTTCTTACAAAAGATCATTCACCTGAGGAGTCTGTAATGCAAATCATTACCTGGCTGATCAGCAATAAGTATATTGTTCCTTAAATTACAGTCTATCTTTCGATCAGTTCGGTTTCATCGAAAGAGGCTTAATGTATTTAGCAATACAGCGACGAATATCAATAAAAAGAATAGAATGAACGGTAATATCACGACCTTCACCCGAGACCAATTGCACGACCGCCACCGGTTAAGCCATCAGCAAATCGACCACTTGCTCGGCGAGAACCGCTGCAAAGAGTTCGTGCATGAAAAACTGAAACAACTGGATGCGGTGAAAAATTTCCTGTCTGTCACTGACCTGCTCTCCCAAAATGGCATCTCATTTGTCTGCCTGAAGGGACAGTTGCTTTCGTACAGGATTTATGGCGATCCTACGGTCCGTGTGACACATGACATTGATATTCTGATTGAAACAATAGAAATAGAACATGTAATCGAAATTCTTTTTAAAAACGGATACCAGTTAACAGCAGGTTTTAACTGGCCAAAAAAAAGGGTTCAGCAGGAGATGATTCTCACTTCCCAACAACATTTAAGTTTTCACCATACAAAGTCAAATTTCTATGTTGAGGTTCATTGGATAATTATTCAGGGAGTGCCAATCTCAGTTAAAATGCAGCAGGAAATTATTGCTGCAAATTTAACAGAAATTAATTTTGCAGGGAGGAAATTCACGACGTTAACCAAAGAGTTTGAATTACTTTTCCTGATTATCCATGGTGCCCGTCACGGATGGAACCGGCTAAAATGGCTCATTGATATCAATGAATATCCAGTGAAGGAAATCGATGAAGTAATATTTTTACGACTTGTCGGCCAGTTAAAAGCAGAACGAATTGTAGGACAGGTCAACTACCTGCTCAACGAATTCTTCAATACGAAGTTTCCATTTAAAGGAGATGATCATTACCACCCCTATTTAAATCATTACGCCTTACAAGCCATCGACAATGAGATACACATCCTCCACTCCATCCGTGAATACATTTGCAAATACAGGTATGAATGGCTGATGTTTCCCGGACTATATCATAAATTCAAAACTATCAGCAGGGTAATGTATCGTCCGCCCGATATTGCATTGATTGATTCTTCATTCAAAATAGTGTATTTCATTTACCGCCCATATGGTTTAATTAAAAGGAGACTCTTTCATGCATGACCAATGGTTTATACTTCGGAGTTTTCGTGTTTTTTTCAGACACAATCCACTCAGGCTGATTACCCTTTTTCTAATCACGCTGTTTTTAGGATTTAACCAGGGAATCACAATTGTACTGCTTATTCCGCTGCTTGGGCTACTTGTTCCTAATCCAAGTTCGACGTCCACAAATAAGTTGACTGATTTCTTCAATTCAATTCTTCATCAGACAGGACTTGAGGTGAACCTGACACTTATTTTAGTGGTATTTGCCCTCTGCCTGATATCAGTCGCGGTTCTGACCTATTTTCAATCGACCCTACAGGCCTCTTACCAGCAGGAATTTTCGCACCAAACCCGTAAACGGCTGTTTAAGAAGATTATCACAAGCGACTGGAGCTTTCTGAACGGGAAAAGCAAGCATAACCACATCCAGATCCTCACAACAGAAATACCGAAGATGACCAATTACTATTACTTCTATCTCGGACTGACAACGAGGATAATTTTCATAGCAGCACATGTGGTTTTGGCGATGATGATATCTGCAAAGTTCACCTTATTTGTTGTTTTTGTAGGACTTGCACTATTTTTTCTTCTCCGTAAGTACCTAAAGAAAGCACAAGCTTTGGGAGATGCCAATATTCAGGCTTTCCGGAAAATGCTCAAACACATTGATGATTTCTGGTTGACAGTTAAAATGGCCAAAGTCCATAACACCGAAGCTTTTTATTTTGAGAAATTCGACCAGTCGA
>Ga0209511_1001929_pt1 | contig 17612 bp, 17 predicted proteins | sample SSSSmetaG_FD_184141 | JGI IMG/M metagenome (GOLD analysis project Ga0209511, IMG submission 184141) | Glacier valley bacterial and archeal communities from Borup Fiord, Nunavut, Canada, to study Microbial Dark Matter (Phase II) - ​SSSS... | ecosystem: Environmental > Aquatic > Freshwater > Ice >...
AGCCGCTGCCATCATCATTTGCGCCGGGGGCGTCACCCTTACGATCCATAACATCGCTCCGCCTGTTATCTAAGTGCCCACTTATAATAAATACTCTTTTATCTGTAGGGTCAGTACCTTTTAGTGTTGCAACAACATTTCCTAATAATAGCATTGTGTCAACTCGTTCTTTACCCTTTTGTAAAGTGGTTGTATCAATAATGGCAGTCATTCGGCCATTGGATTGTTTTGCAAATTCGTTGAATTTCGTTAGCACCCAACTTCTTGCAGCACCAATACCCCTTTGTGGGTTTAATTGTGTACTGAGTGTATTCCTTGTACCAAAAGCTACTAATGTTTTTATATAAATTTTCAGCGAATCAGGCGACACCTCTTTCACCATTTGATCTATCTCTTTGTCTCTTTCAATAATTTGTTGTGCTTTTGATTGCTGCGTGTAACAGGTGATTAGGAGAAAGACAAATAGTTGTTTCATATAATTTTAGATGAGTTTAATTTTCTATTGCAAAATTTTATAGTTAACAATTACGGCGGATCTGTTTAACGCTAATAAAAAAATAATGCAAAAAATTGCTACACTATCCGACTGTACACAATCACTTTACATTCAAAAACATTCCCCCTTTAAAGCAATGGCCTGATATAAATTTCTCTAAAATGGAGGTTGATGTTAATGCAAGGGGCTTATTTTTCTACTGGTATAAATTTTAAAGAAATAGAATTTACGCAATGCCTGGTATTTTTTTTAGTTAACCTTTCTCCTGCAAATACATGCCCGAGGTGACCACCGCAATTAGCACAAACAATCTCGGTTCTGCTTCCATCTGCGTCAGGAAGGTGTTTTACCGCACCAGGTATTTCATCATCAAAACTTGGCCATCCGCAACGGGAATCAAATTTATCCGTTGAATTGTATAAAGGAGTATCGCAGCGTCTGCAAACATAAGTGCCAGTTAACTTATTATCGTTGTATTCCCCAGTAAAAGGCCTTTCAGTTCCTTTCCGTACAATTACATACTCTTCTTCGGGGGTTAATTTATTATATTCCATTGTATAAATTTATTGAAATTATGCGCTGTTAAATATCGATAAGCATTGTTGTAAAGGTAAAACAGTAAATGAACATTGGGATATTGTATTTAACTTAATTCCTCTAGCCCAGCAGTTATGTTTATAATTTAAAACACACTAACTCTCATTTAGTTTATTTAATTATTCTTACAAAGTAAATAAATTTTTATAATTCCATATTGATAGATACATTTGCATCTATCAATATGTTGGTAAATGGAATTAAAGCAATTAGAAAAAATAGCTAAAGCATTGGGCGATATTAACAGGTTGAAAATATTGGAAGATATGGCTGACCATGGAGGATCTATCCAGTGCTCACAAATTATGAGTGGGCTAAATCTGGCTCAGCCCTCGGTAAGCCATCATATTAAAGCACTTACAGAGGCAGGTTTAATTGAACCCGAAAAGGAAGGACGTTCTTATTCCTATATACTCAACAAAACTTTGTTGAAAGAATATGTAAAAGACATAGCTGCATTTGCTGCTAAATGAAATGGTGCGTTTTAAGAAAAGCCTGGGTTATTTTCAAATTTGTTTAAAAAAGTATCTGCATCAAAGCATAAAATTAATTGTTGACGCCTTATAATTAACTGGTTTGAATATTGATTCTAAAATTTCAATACCAACCAATAAATAATACAATGAATAGAAGTGTACACTTGACTAAAGATTTATTTGCATTGTTGGTCTTTTATATACCAATGCATAGCACGAAAAAACAATATTCAAAAAAAATAATAATCGCCGCTTTATTTTTTTTCTGTCCTTATTTTTTGATTGCTCAACAAGGTTTAAAAGACAGCCTGTTGCAGGAGGTAACTTTAAAGAATGCCATTGATTATGCCATCGTACACCAACCACAAATACGGCAATCACTACTCGATCAGGAGATAGTTGAAACAGCAATTAAAAGTAAACTGGCAGATTGGTATCCGCAGGTTAATTTTAATTATAACCTACAGCATAACTTTATTGTGCAAACCACAGTAATTGGAGGCAACCCGGTTAAACTTGGCGTTGGCAATACATCTGCGGGACAGTTTACAGTTTCGCAGGCCATTTTTAATAAAGATGTATTATTGGCAAGTCGTTCAAAAAATGATGTCAGGCTTCGAACCAAACAGGCAACCAGCAATAATAAAATTGAACTGGCTGCAGATATATCAAAGGCTTTTTATGATGTACTTTCTACCGAGCAACAAATAAAAGTATCAGGGACAAATATTTTGCGTATTGAGCAAAGTCTAAAAGATGCCTATAACCAATACAAGTCTGGAATAGCTGATAAAATAGATTACAAAAGGGCTACAATTTCGCTAAATAACGCCAAGGCATTAAAGAGAAGCAATGAAGAATTGTTGAAAGCAAAACTGGAATATCTTAAATCTTTGATGGGGTACCCTGTGTCGGGCAACTTAAATATTGTGTATGATAGTTTGCAAATGGAAAAGGAAATTTTGTTGGATACATTAAAAGGAGCAAATTATATTGATAGGATAGAATACCAATTACTGGAAACACAAAGAAGATTGTTGCAGTATAATTTAAAATACAATAAATGGAGTTATCTGCCAACGGTATCTGCAAACGGTGCTTACAACCTTAATTTTCAAAGTAATAATTTTGGTAAGCTATACAACACCAATTTCCCCAATTCTTTTGCAGCAATAACAATGGGCTTTCCTATTTTTCAGGGGGGTAAAAGAAAAGCTAATGTACATGCGGCAGAGCTGGAGTTACAAAGAAATAATTTGGATATTGAGCACTTTAAAAATATTGTAAACTCAGGTTATGTGCAGGCGCTTGCAGCTTATAAAAGTAACCTGCAATATTATCTTGCGTTGAAAGAAAATCTTGGGGTTGCAAAAGAAGTGTACGATATCATACAGTTGCAATATCGTTCCGGTATTAAAACCTACCTGGAAGTAATAACATCCGAAACAGATTTACGAACTTCAGAAATTAATTATTACACAGCTATGTACCAGTTGCTGGCAAGTAAAATTGATGTACAAAAAGCAGCCGGTCAAATCATTTATTAATAAAAAAACGGACTAAAATTATAAATTTCTTATAGTATGTATTTAAAAAAAGTAATAACATTTTCGGGATTTGCTGCTTTTTTTTTGATGGCAGCCTGTAGTAACAATAACACTCCTGTTACACCCGTAGCACCACCTCCGGTTAAAGTAACTGTTCAGCCCGTAGTGTTGGCAGCTGCTGTTTATTATGATGAATATCCTGCGACAGTTAGTCCATTAAACCAGGTTGATCTTAGGCCGCAGGTTAGTGGTTTTATTACAGGTGTTTATTTTAAAGACGGCGATAGAATAAAAAAAGGGCAGTTACTGTATTCTATTGATGCGCAATTGTATGCTGCTAATTTCCAACAGGCCGTTGCCGGCTTAAAAGTGCAGGAAGCCAATTTAAATAAAGCACAAAAGGATGCCAACCGTTTTCATGAATTAGATAAAAATGACGCAGTAGCAAAACAGCTGGTTGATAATGCAGATGCTGCGTTAGAAGTTGCCCGTAAACAGGCGGATGCTTCAAGGGCTAATATTCAGGCTGTACAAACCAACGTAAAATATACAAAAGTTTATGCCCCATTTGATGGAGTAATTGGTATTTCTGCTGTTAAAACAGGGGCAGCTGTTACCGCCGGACAAACGTTATTAAATAGTATTTCATCTGATAAAGAATTGGCAGTAGATTTTAATATTGATCAAAAAGAAATTTATCGTTTTACAAAATTCATGAACGAAAAACCTGCAGCAACAGATTCAATCTTTACACTTGCATTTGGCAATGATATATATCCATACCCAGGAAAAATTTCGTTGCTTGACAGGGCTGTTAACCCACAAACGGGTACCATAAAAGCAAGGCTAATTTTTCCTAATAATAAAAATCTACTAATAGCAGGCATGAATGGAACTGTTAGAGTAAAAAACAATGCAGCAGCTCAATCAATTCTTATTCCCTATAAAGCAGTAACGGAGCAGCTTGGTGAGTTTTTTGTTTATGTGCCAAATGACAGTAACAAGGTTACGCAGAGAAAATTAGTCCTGGGAAAACAAATAGGTATTAATGTTATTGTAAAAGAAGGATTAAAAAATGGCGAAAAAGTAGTGGTGGAAGGCGTACAGAATTTAAGAGAAGGTGCAATGATTAATACAGCTGCGACTCCGCCACCGGCAGAAAAAGCAGCCAAGAATTAAGTATCATTAATTTTATTTTGCTCCAATTATTAAGTATTATTTATGGTATTAAAAATTCACTAAAAAAATAGACCGGGCATACTATTTTAAATGCAGGCAATTGCTTCAAAATAAATAATCAAAATTATTTTACCGGTAACAAAGATTAAAGAAATAAAATAATGATAGCAGAAACGTTTATAAAACGACCCGTAACAGCGATCGTGATATCAGTTGTGATTGTGTTGGTAGGTATTATAGCTATGACAACCTTGCCTGTTGCCCAATATCCGGATATTACACCTCCAACAGTGTCGATATCAGGAAACTTTACAGGAGCTGATGCACAGACTGTTGAACAAACTACAACTACTGCAATTGAAACACAGGTAAATGGTACGCCGGGCATGACATATATTTCAAGTGGCAGCAGTAGTAGTGGCAGTAGCAGCATCAATGTAAACTTTGAGATAGGTACAGATGTAAATATTGCAGCATTGGATGTACAAAATAGGGTAAGTGTAGCACAGCCCACATTACCGGATGCGGTAAAACGTTTGGGCCTTACAGTTCGCAAACGTGTTCCGGCCATTATGGTTGTATTGGCCTTGTATTCGCCTAATGGAACGCATGATGCAACTTTCATTGGCAACTATGCAAACATATATTTAAAGGATGCCTTACAGCGTGTAAAAGGGGTGGGAGATATTGTTTCCCGTGCTGATGATTTTGGAATGAGGATATGGCTGAGTCCGGAAAAATTAGCGAATCTTGGAATGACGACTTCTGATATTTTAGCTTCATTAACCGAACAAAATTTGCAAGTGGCTGCAGGTACAGTGGGTGGCAATCCGCAACCATCTGTACAAAGTTTTGAATATAGTGTTTTAACCAATAGTCGTATAAATACAAAACAGCAGTTTGAAAATATTATCGTTCGAACAGTACCATCCACAGGCACTGTTGTTTATTTGAAAGATGTAGCCAGGATTGAATTGGGTAAATTTGATTATGGCAGCAACGCTTTTGTAGATGGTAAACCAGCAGCATTTGTATTGATTTACCAGGCTCCCGGTGCCAATGCACTTGAGACTTTTGATGGCATCAATAAAGCGCTCACAGAATTAAAAAAAACATTTCCCAAAGACATCGATTATTCTATGCCGTTGGAAACTGTATCCGTAGTGAAGGTTTCTATAAATGAGGTATTACATACATTGGTTGAGGCATTGTTACTGGTAATATTGGTAGTGTTTCTTTTTCTACAAAACTGGCGAGCTACTTTAATTCCGGTATTGGCAATCCCGGTTTCACTGATTGGAACATTTATATTTTTTATACCCTTTGGATTTACCATTAACACACTTACACTTTTTGCATTTGTACTTGCTATCGGTATAGTGGTGGATGATGCCATTGTGGTAGTGGAAGCGGTACAGCACTACATGGATCACGAAAAAATATCAGCAAAGGAAGCAACAAGAAAAGCGATGCATGATATATCAGGTCCTGTAATTGCCATCGCATTGATATTGGCTGCTGTGTTTGTACCAGTTGGTTTTATACCTGGTATTGTTGGTCGTTTATACCAGCAATTTGCTATCACCATCGCCGTATCTGTAATTATCTCTGCATTTGTTGCTTTGTCACTTACACCAGCTTTGTGTACTATCTTGTTAAAACCATCCAAAGATGAAACTGCAAAAAAGAATTTTCTAGAAAAATTCTTTGCCTGGTTTAACAAGGGATTTGGAAAATTATCCGCATCTTACACAAATGGTGTAAGTAAATGGATTAAGGCTACGCCAATGGTTTTGGTGATGCTCGTTTGTCTATTTGTTGGTCTTTTCTTTTTATTTAAAGCCAAACCATCAGGTTTCATTCCTTCTGAAGATGAAGGCCGTTTATTTGTAACATACGAACTGCCGGAGGCAGCTTCTACAAACAGAAGCAAGGAGATGTTGTTGAATATCCTTAGCAGGGTACAAGCTATTCCGGGTGTAAAAACTGTAGGCGGATTAGCAGGATTAAATATTATCAGCTTCTCATTCAAATCAAATGTAGGTACCCTTTTTGTTAACCTAAAACCCTGGGAAGACAGAAAGAGCAAGGAGCTTCAATTGCAAGGGATTATTAACGAAGTTCAAAAACGAACGGCAGACATAAAAGAAGCAAGGATATTGGCGATTGCCCCACCTGCGATTCCGGGTCTGGGAGCTACTTCTGGTTTTACATTCGAGTTACAACAAACTACCAGCACTGATAATATTCAACAGTTTGAAACAGTGGCAAGGAAATTTCTTACTGATGTAAATAAACGTCCCGAAATTGGAAGGGCCTTTACTTTTTTTACTACTCATACACCCAGCTACCAGGTAGATGTAGACAAAGAGAAAGCAAAAAAAATGGGCGTAAATGTTGCAGATGTTTACAGTACTATGTCAACATTGTTGGGTAGTAGTTATGTAAACGATTTTAATCTTTATGGAAGAAATTTCAGAGTAGTTGCTCAGGCAGATAGCACCTATCGTTCTTCAATTACTGAGTTAGATAAATATTATGTACGCAACAGCCAGGGAGGCATGATACCACTTGGTTCTCTTGTAACTTCTAAAGTAATAGAAAGTCCTTCTTTAATTACACACTATAATATTTACAGGGCTATAGAAATAAATGGGTCGCCTAAACAAGGTTTTAGTAGTGGCGAGGCTATTGAAGCATTAAAAGAAGTAGCGAAAACATTACCTGCGGGATACGGCTATGAATTTAGCGGACTTAGCCGTGAAGAAATAAAAGCTGGAGGTAGTACAGTTACCATTTTTGCCATCTCCATAATATTTGTATTCCTTTTTCTGGCAGCATTGTATGAAAGTTGGTCTGTTCCTTTTTCAGTTTTATTTGCAGTACCCATCGGTGCCTTTGGTTCAATACTTACTTTAATATTGTTGCCTAAGCTTACAAATAATGTATATGCTCAAATAGGATTGATTACATTAATTGGATTGGCCGCAAAAAATGCAATATTGATTGTTGAATTTGCTAAAGAAAGGGTAGACCGTGGAGTTGATATTACCCATGCTACCTTGCAGGCAGTACAACTGCGTTTACGCCCTATTGTTATGACATCGCTGGCTTTTATCTTAGGTGTATTGCCATTGGCCTTTGCCAGCGGTGCAGCAGCAGAATCACGCAAAACAATTGGATGGACGGTGTTTGGTGGAATGCTTTCTGCTACAACATTGGCGATATTTGTGGTTCCTGTTTTATTTGTATTGATCACCAAATTATCGTACGGAAAAAAATTGGAGAGATTAACAAAAGAAAAAGAGAATGAAGATACTGTTGATCAATCGATCATTGATGGTAATATTGGATGATGGGCCAAAAAGATGATAGTTTTGTAATTTTTTTTTCAATAACAACTCAATGATATGATGACGAACAATGATATACTTAAAAAACTAAGGGTAGCGCTTTCATTGCGCAATGATGATATTATTGAAATTCTTTCTCTGGTTGATTTTGAAATTTCAAAAGGTGCATTGGGAGATCTTTTTAGAAACGAAGATCACCCTGGATATATTGAGGCTGGCGACCAGATATTGCGTAATTTTTTAAATGGCCTTATTATTTATAAACGGGGTAAACTACCAGAACCTAATACGGGGTTAAAAGATGGGGCCGATGGCGGAAAGGAATAATAATACCAATAAACCTAAATTAAAACGCCTTACAATTTAGATAGACTAAGTTGTAAGGCATTTTTATTTTTTTATATAAAATCATTATAACTGGTAAAGGTTGAACTAAAACAATTCTAATACCTGTTACGATCTCTGTTAAATCCTCCACTGGTATTGCCTCCACCACCAGGCCTGGTACCGGGGCCACCAGGTCTTGAACTACCTTCTTCAGCTTTTTTTACAACAAGGGGTTTTTTGCCTAATGAAATATCATTTAAGCTTTCAATGGCATCTAATGCTTCTGCATCATTTTGCATTTCAATAAAACCAAAGCCTTTGCTTTTACCGGTTTCCTTATCCATAGCAACTTTGGCAGAAATAATTGTACCAAATTTTTCAAATATTTCCTCTAATTCACTATCGTCCAGATCGTATGGGAGTCCTGCAACAAAAATTTTCATCCGGTTATTTTTTTGTAAATGTACAAAACTTATGTGTGTTAACTTTTTTGGTAACAATTTATTCAAAAACAGGTTTCCTTCAAAAAAACTCATTTCATATAGAATGAGGTGTTTTAGTTAAGTATTGGACACAAAAAAGTTGTAAAAAAAATACCTTTATCACAATAATTATATTCTTTTTAAGTTAAGTGTTAATCTGAAACCCTAAAATCATTACCCAATGAGCAATTATCTATCTAACGCTTCAATGCTGTTAAACCTCACCCTCATCGTTTCTGTAGCAACATTAGTTTACTTTTCAGTAAAACTGGTTAAGCATTCCCCAAAAAAGGTATAAAGAAACCAGGGATCGGTGATGATCTTTTAATGGAGTACTTTTGAACAGCAGTTCAACAAAGTACTCCATTTTTATTTTCCATATTTTAATGAGGAAATACCACACTTTCAACAGGTGATATTGGATGTACTTATCTACATAAAAAATAATTAATTTTATAAAATATGATAAGAAAAAATCCCAATGTTGATGTGATAAAGGATGTGCTGCAATTATCGATAGCGGCTTATCCTGCTTCTAACTTTTTAAAAAGCTTGCTATTTCATTACGAGGAAAGAGGAGGACTTAGTAAAAAGCAATTACAGGATCTTCATGCCAAAGCATTAAAAGTAACAACTATTCCTGTTGGTAAATTGGCTACACTTGAGGCGGTAATATTAAAAAAGCCAACCCGTTATAAATCTCCATTGCCTGTAGCTACGCCTGTTATTATAAAAGATAGTAAGACGGGACAATTTATAGATGAAATTCTTGCAAAATATCCACATCATAAAATGATATTGTTTTTAAAAACAAAATACGAAACAAGCGAACAGCTTCCTTCGCCGGAAACTGCTGAAATTGAACGGCTGCATAAACTTCTTATACTAAAAGCGAAATAATTTTTGGCAATAATTGAATCCTACCATTGCACCACCACTTTGCCAATACTACTTCTATTTTCTAGATAATTGTGTGCCTCATCAATAGCTGTTATCAAGTATACGTTGGCTATTGTGGGTACAAAAATACCGTCAGCATATAATTTCATAACTTGAGTAAGGCAACGTTCAATAACCTGCGGCTGATGATCTGCAATCTGTAACATATTAATACCAATAATTGATTTCGATGGCATCATCAACATCGCAGGATGATAAAAGCCGAAATCCAGTGCGGTCTTTATTTTACCGAATATATTTTTATTGCTTAAAGCCGAAGCACCGTAGCAAATCAATCGGCCACCGGGTGAAAGTAACCTGATTCCCTTCTTCACACTTTTGCCTCCAACGGCATCAAATATCACATCAACACCTTTTTGTTGTGTAATTTTTTTGATCTCGGTTTCAAAGTCTTGTGTATTGTAGTTGATTGGATGCTGAACACCCATCTCTCTTAAATAATTCAATTTTGATTCGCTTCCAGCAGTGGCAAATATTTCGCAGTGCAGGTGCTTTGCATATTGAATAAGCGCAGTGCCAACACCACCTGCACCAGACTGAATCAATACTTTATCTCCTTTGTGTAAATTGACCATTTCGGAAGCTGCGTATAAAGCAGTACAATATTGGGTGGTTAATGCCGTAGCAGTTGCCGCATCCAATTCATCAGGGATAACTGCTACGGCAGTTGCATTAGTAACTGCATATTCAGCATAACCACCAAAACGGGTCATTGCTGTAACACGGTCTCCTTTTTTTACATTCGTAACCTCTTCCCCAACTTCTTCTACTGTACCTGCAACATCATATCCCAAAATTGCGGGTAGTGGTGGTGCCTCATTGTACATTCCCCTGCGGGCCATAACGTCTGCAAAGTTTAATCCAAAGGCAGCTACTTTTATTAATACTTCACCCCGTTTTGCGGTTGGTTTTGTTACTTCTCTTATTTCAAATGCTTTAAAGGCAGAACCCTTTTTAATTAATACGGCTGCTTTCATAATAATTTATATTAGTTAAGATAGTCAGATTTAATTCAACCCACTATTAAAAAATTAGCAAAGAAAAATGAAGCGTTTCAAGAATAACAGTTTTTACAGATACTTTTCAAAAATTAATATAAGTTAATCATAACTTTAACCGCATAAAAAAAGCAGCATTTTCAGATGCTGCTTTTTTTATGCGGTTATTTCATTTCTATATTTTAATTTCCTGTAGGTACAGGAGGAAGTGCTGCTAATTTAACTTTATCCTCTGCAATATTCTTTTTTAGCGATTCAATTTTACTTTGTAAGTCGTCCAGATCTTTAGCTGATTTCCTTGCTTTTTTTGCATCGCTTTTTGCATTTCCTGCTGTTTTATCAGCTTTACTTGCCAAAGATTTATCCAAAACATCTGAACTTAATTTATTGGCAGCATCCCCATTTTCAAAAGCAGCATCTTGAGCTTTTTGGGTACTATTTTGCATATCATGGGTTTTCTTTTCTACAGTATTTTCCAATTTTGCCAATTCTAAATTTCGTTCATTCAACTTTTTACCAATCTTAAGTGCTTCTTTTTGTTGTTTGAGAATACTGATTGAATCTTTTGAAACTACCTGTGCTGAAAGCGATTCACTTATTACCAATGCCACGATTGCAGTAATAATCCATTTAATTTTCATAACTACTTTATTTTAGTGTAGCATTATGAAATGCAAAAAGCGTGCCTTTGCGACGAGTATTTCGTATGAAGTAATAGAAAATATTTATTAGGTAGAGAATTAAATACAGATTATTTCTTAATGTACTTCTTTGCTTTAGTAAAAATATAACTTGTAGATATTCCTATGTAAGATCCCTTAACAGTATAGCTTCCGTAATCGTAAGATGATTGTGTAATTAAAGTAAAATTTCCTTTGGCTAGGTATGAAGGATCAATATTAACAGACAGACCTAATTTAAATATATCCAGATTTTTTAAAAGACAAGCATATCCATACCCAAGATTAAAATTAATAAATGGTTTTTTGTTACCAGCTATGGTAGCGTTCATAACATTCATATCAGCACTACTCGTGATTTTTAGCGGGGCTAAACGCAAATTGAACCCCGTCATAAGAAACATTGCCTTTTTTTCTTTTAGAAAATACCTTCTTTCAAGTTGTACGGGAAATGAAAAATAGGAAACATCATATTCTCTAGTCAAAGCTCCTACAAAGGGATAAATATCATTATCGTTAATGCCAACTTCTTTATCAGGAACAATATACTGACCATTTCTACCGGTTATACAATAATGTAAACCATCAATGATACTATAGTGTTTATTAATCTGTTGTGCGGTTAGAAAATAAAGTAAAAAAGATGTTGTGCCACCATAGTTTAGTATGGTTTTTGCTTGTAATAGTTTGAACACCAATTACTTACAATGCACAACATCAAAACAAATTTTGACAAGTTTTATGAAATTGTCAAAAGTTCTTTGCAAAGTAGCTTAAATGAAGATGACAATTTGCAGTTCTATCCAAACAAACCAAAGATGAACGACTGTAGTATTATTGCTCTTTGTATTTGCGCAGAATCAATCGGTATAGATTCTGAAAATTACTTATGGAGTAAAATCATGAAGGATCACAAAAATGATTTTCCGCAGTTAATTGACAGAAGTAATTTCAATAAAAGACGCAGAAGGTTACATCTTTTTATACATGAAGTAACCAGCTTTATAAGTGAAGAACTAAATAAAAGCGAAGACATTTTTTTAATGGATTCCATCCCTGTTCCAATATGTAAAATGGCAAGAGAAAAGCGTTGCAAATTCGGAAATGATTCCTTTGAAACTAAGCCTGACAAAGGGTACTCGGCAATTGGTAAGCAGTATTATTATGGTTATAAACTACATTTGGTAACATCAGTCAATGGGATTTTTCATAGTATGGATTTAACAAAAGCAAGTATACATGATGTGAATGTTTTGAAAGAAATTAAATATGGCAAAATGAACAAGGCTACTTTAATTGGCGACAAAGGATATATTTCAAAAGAAGTAAAAATTGATTTGTTTGAAAGCTGCAATATAAAATTAGAAACTCCCCGGAGAGCAAATCAGAAAGACCAGGAGCACTGGCATCCGGTTTTCAGAAAATGTAGAAAAAGGATTGAAACATTATTCTCTCAACTGTGCGATCAGATGATGTTGAAGAGAAACTATGCAAAATCTTTAGAAGGATTAAAGACAAGGCTTATGTCCAAAATTGCTGCTGTAACTATACTGCAATCAATGAATTATAGTAACAATAAACCAATTAATCATTTAAAACATGCCCTCGCTGCTTAACCGCACAACAGGTTTTATTATGTGTATTATTTTGTTAACTCCCAGCTCTCCACTAATTTGTGGTTTAGAATCAAGTCTGTAAAGTGATTCAGGGTTATGTGTGAGGATAGCCCCTTGAGTAATATTAGGGATCAATATAAATTCCCAATGCGAATTCTTATAGAGTAAATTATTTTTTTCTGTGTGAGGTTTGAAGTTTATTTCACTATTCAAATTTTGCCCAAAACTTATGAACGGAAAGATGGAATAATTAATAATAAACAAAACATAATGAACTTTATTTATAATTTTTCTTTTTACCATGCTAATGTTAAGGTAAAGAATATAGTATTGTTTTTATTTTTTTGCTGAATCATAAACAAAGAAAGATGAATAAAAATTGGAAATTAGTAATTGTAATTGGTTTAATAAGCATTCAAAATTCTTAGTTATAATTTTTTGAAACGTTTCCTTTTTTGTTACTTACCTAACCATAACAAGCCATCAACAATTAATGTATTTTGAATTTTATTATTAAAGGTGTAAGATAATGTGCTATCCGAATGGTGCTCATAATCAATATCATTGTGCCCCATATTTAGATACATCATTTTGTATTTAGTATTGGTCCATACTACGGGATAATAGCCACTATGCCATATCTCCTGCAATTTGGGCCCGGTGCCAAGCGGAAAACTTGTTGAATCAATTGATAATAATATTTTTATATCGGGGTTTTTACGCAGATCGTTTTGCCACCTGTACCATTCGTTGGGCGAAGACTTAAAAGTTATCGGCAAATGCTTTGTTGCAGCATGAGTCCTGTTTTCTACATGCAATGTTGCCGCAGTGGGTCTCCATGTATTACTAACATAAGATCCCGATCCTAAAAAATAATTGTGATACCAATCCCAATCCTGAGGAAAATCAGAGGGTGTTAATGCAAATCCTGAAAAATGAAATCCCATCCATGCACCACCATGTTCCATGTATTTTTCAAAAGCTGCTCTTTGAGCCGAGACATCGGGACGGGTATCTAAAAAAAGTACTACCTGGTATTGAAGCAGAAATGTATCATTCAAATTATTCCAGTTACTTGTTGTATCGTAAATGAAATGATATTTAACTGCTATTGAAGGAAACCATGCATTGGCTTCTTTTACAAAACTAATATGGGCCTGGTCATTTCTGCCTGTGAAAAAAGCGATCACTTTAAATGGAGTAGTTTTGTTTTGAGCGTTACTTTTTAAAAAAATAAAACAAGCTATCAGCAGGGCTAATACAACAATTGAAATTTTTTGCATCGGTAAATTTAAAAACCAACTGTTTTAAATAAAGGTCTGTTGAATTGTAATCCGGGTTAAAAAATAATGGCTATACTTAAAATTACTTGTTGGTTTGTTGCTGTTGAGCCTTGTATCTTGCAATAGTATTATTTGCTTCTATCAATTGCATTTTTATTAAATGTATCGCTGGTTGTCCTTCACCCAATAAGGATTCGGTTTCTTCATTGCTTTTTTGAAGTAACAAAATATCAGAATCCAGCATTTTATTTAATTCCAGGGCCTGTTCAAGTTTTTTTCCACATTCCATCTCCGCTATTTGTTTCTTTTGGTGAACCTGAATGTTTTCTTTTTGAAGGGTTTCTTTCTTAAGAGTTTCACTTTCTAAATAACCCTGTGTACTTTTTAGCAATTTTTTTATTTTTTCCATTGCCAATGTGCGTATAATCCACGCTAAAATAAAACCTATAATAAAAGCTATAATCGTGTATATATATATCTGTGTCAATTAAATTTTTTTAGTATTGCAAATTATTTTATTTGAAATTATCAAATGTGAGGTATGGAAATTTTGTTAATATATTCTTCAACAATCTAGTCATTTTTTGCAAAGTTACTTTTTAAAAGGTTAGTTACTTTTTACAAATTGAGAAATTACAGTTTTTTGAATTTTTACCATCAAAATTTTTGGGAGAAACGGGGGGAAATAATGGATAAGGAATATCAGTAAAGCTTTGCAGCAGGTAAAGGGAAGAAATAGTAACATTAAAAAGAAGAAGTCTTTTATAAATACTTCCTCTTTTTAATGTAGAAATTGAGTTACAAAACTTTAATCACCGTATTACAAAAGTAAATTTTGTACCATGATACGGCAAAGGGGCGAGCCACTTTTTGTTAAACCAATAATTTATTTTTTTACTAGTTGCATACGCTCAGGATTCCAAAGCATAGCAGTATCCTGGTTATAACTGTCGTTGCATAACAAAGCTGGTGCTGCAGCTCTATAACCAAACACAGCATCTTCAGCTATTTTTCCGCCTTCTTTAATGGCTGTAAAAAAATTTACAAAATGATCATATGGTCCGCCCTTATATTCTTTTTCTGCAGCAAAAGTATATTCCTCAGGAGGTAATATTTTTTTACGATCTGATACCGGTGTGCCGGCTTTTTTCATTTGTTCAATATAAAATGGATCATCCGATTCTATCGTTTTATTTCTTTTTAAAGTAACGCTATCCCAGGTTACATCCATCGATCCTTCGCTGCCTACTAATTTTAAATAAGTGGTGCCACTGGTGCCATCTACAAAGTTGCAACGCAACGAAAGGTTAAAAGGAGCGTGGGCTGCGCTTTGTGGATAATCAAAAGTACCTAATAATACATCCGGTACTTCACGTCCATCTTTCCAGTAACGCAAACCGCCTGCTGCATAAATTTTATTTGGCCCAAATGAGTTTGTGATAAAATGTAAACTTGAAAACAGGTGAACAAATAAATCACCCGCCATTCCTGTTCCATAATCCCGGTAATTCCTCCACCTGAAAAAACGGGTAGCATCAAAGGAGCGCTTGGTGGTATTACTGATAAAGGTCTCCCAATCTACTGTGTCTAAAGATGCATCAGCTGGAATTGGATATTGCCAAGCACCTGTGGGCGAATGTCGGGCCCAAAATCCTTCTGCATAATTTAACTCGCCAATGGCGCCCTCTTTTAATAATTGTTTTGCCTTTTCATTTCCCAACGAAGAGACGCCCTGGCTGCCTACCTGAAAAATTTTGCCAGTTTCTGTTTGTGCTTTTATAACTGCCGGTCCTTCTGTAATAGCATGCACCATTGGTTTTTCGCAATACACATGTTTACCAGCCCTCATGGCATCGATGGATATTTGTTGGTGCCAATGGTCTGGTGTTGCTATAATAACTGCATCTACATCTTTACGGTTTAAAATTTCTTTGTAACTGCGGGTTAAAAAAAGATCATTACCCCATTTGGTTGTTGCATCTTTTAAACGTCCCTTGTAAAGATCGCAAACGGCTACCAGTTTTACATTGGGAACTTTTAACGCCGTTATTACATCCTGCGAACCCATTCCGCCGGCACCTATCAAAGCTATGTTTATTTTATCATTCGGACTGCCGGGAGTACGTTTGAGTTTTTCAAAATAAACGGCTTTGTTTTCTGTTGCAAACATATTGGTGCCAACGGCAACAGCAGCCGAAGCGGCGGCCATTTTTTTAATAAAATTCCTGCGTGATGATTCGGAAATGTTTTTCATTAATAAAAATTATGATGTGTAAATTAAATAAAAATAGCTAATAGGTGTAAGTCGGGTAAAAGGTTTAACTGCTTTCATTGCCTACTTCAATTCTCTGATGCGGATATTTTTCCACTTTACTTTTATTCCGCCGCCATCATGAATTTGCAGCGCAATAAAACCTTCTCCCTTACCAATTTTTTCATCTTTAAAGTAAACCATTTTGTGGCCGTTTAGCCAGCTGGTAATTTCGTCGCCATTCACCAAAATCTTCATGGTATTCCATTTGCCCATTTGCAACCATTTTTCATCTTCTGGTTTGGGTTGTATCAGCCAGCCACGTCCGTAAGATTCGTAAATGCCGCCGGTGTGCAGGTTCTCCGGTGCTACCTCTACCTGCCAGCCACTTATTTTTGTGCCTTCAATTGTGGAACGGATAAATACGCCGCTGTTGCCATTAGCTTCTTGTTTAAATTTCAGGGATAGCTCAAAGTTTTTATAATTTTTTGTGGTGGAAAGATAGCCGTATTGTTTATCAGGGCCACTTTCACAAACCAGTTCCTTTTTGTCAACGTACCATTTTTCGGTGCCGTTGTTTTTCCAACCGGTTAAATCTTTACCATTAAAAATTGATTTAAAACTTTGAGCAAAGCCTGCTGCTGATAAAAATAGCAGGCAGTAAAACAACAACAATCTTTTCATTATAATTTTTTTTGTGTAAATAAAAATAGTTTCATAACGGGTCACAATTAATAAATAGTATTCTGATTTTAAAAGTAAGGATGTTTTTTTTATTATTGATATTTTTTGTGTCGCAGCAACAAGGTTCGTAATTAAAAATCTTACAAGTTTGATAATGGCCTAAAATTAAAAATTAATTTTACCTGCGACTTTTTTTCTCATGGATATATTTCTTTTTCTAAAAATCAGGGTTATAAAATCTCACAAATGCAACTTACACAACTATGATTAAAAACTAATATTTTGGTGTATAACAATTGTAAAACATATTGTTTACTTTATATTGGATTGTTTACGTCAAAACCAAATCATATTGTTAGGGAAAATAACCCATCGGCATTATGCAAGCATATAAAGAATTTAATTTTCAGTTAGCAAAAAACAGAATTATCGACTATCAACAATTCGAACTTTAAATAAAAAATAAAGTGAAATCAAAAACAGATTTTTAAATTTAAATAAAACACTATGAACCGAATAATTTTATAGGATTAATTATTTAGTTCGCAAAATCAACATCAGCTAATTATATTAGTATATTTGAGCTAAATTAATTAGTATGCAAAACGTAATGACCATAGCCGCTTTTCGCAAGAAGTTTAAAACTGAAGAAGATTGTTTAAGTTATTTGATTAACGTAAAAT
>Ga0209511_1001930_pt1 | contig 17610 bp, 18 predicted proteins | sample SSSSmetaG_FD_184141 | JGI IMG/M metagenome (GOLD analysis project Ga0209511, IMG submission 184141) | Glacier valley bacterial and archeal communities from Borup Fiord, Nunavut, Canada, to study Microbial Dark Matter (Phase II) - ​SSSS... | ecosystem: Environmental > Aquatic > Freshwater > Ice >...
AGGTCCTAGCATGAGCCCTAATATGAATGTAAGTCCTAGCATGAGCCCTAATATGAATGTAAGTCCTAGCATGAGCCCTAATATGAATGTAAGTCCTAGCATGAGCCCCAAGATGAATACAAATTCTAACATGGATATGGCTAAAAACATGGATGTTAATATACATCATATGAAAATGAGTGAACGAGAACTGTCATTGTGGAAAGTACAAGCATATGAATTTGCAATAGTGGAAGTTGGACTTTTTTTGGATACCCACCCAAATGATCAAACAGCGCTATCATATTTCAAACAATATCGTGATATGAAACATAAAGCAGAATCGGATTTCACAAGGAAATTTGGCCCTATTACAATGGATCATATGGATAACGATTTATCAACATGGAGATGGATCGAAAATCCTTGGCCATGGGAAACTGGAAGCGAGGTGTAAATTATGTGGACTTATGAGAAAAAACTACAATATCCTGTAAAAATTGCAAGACCTAATCCAGCATTGGCTAAGGTAATAATAACACAACTGGGCGGGCCGGATTTCATGTTTTTCTAGTTGTTTTTATCAGTGTTATTTAGGCTTGTCCAAGCCTTGAAAATAAAGCATAGAGAGGTTCTTAAATAAAATTATTTTACTCGTTGTATAATGAACTCTTCCTGCTTTGATACCTGTGCCTCAATACGATCAAGTCTCTCAGTATTTTGCTTAATACCATAAAAAAGAGCATCTAGTTTGTTTCCGTGGTCATTCTCCATTTTTATAACAACTTTTTTTACGTTATCGAGTTCTCCCTCGATATTGTCAATTTTCAACTGCATAATATCCATCTTACCAGTTAATTCAGTATACATTTTAGTGAACAATTCAAAAGTTTTATCTTCCATTTTTTCACCTGACCTACGTTATTATAATACCTTTTCCCTTTTACCACCCTTAATAACAGTTATCTCTACATCCTGCTTTTCGAGCTTATTATTAATTAGTTCGATAGCTTTTTCCTGTTCCTTCAGCTTCTCATATACTAATTGATAACCTTCTAAGGAAGCTTTAATATCTGGCTTTATTTCGTTTTCGATAGCAGATTCAATTTTAGTAAGACGACTATTAGTATCATGTCTAAATTCTTTTAATTCTGTTTGGATACCATCCATCTTGTTTGTGAACTCGTTATACATTTTAGTCAATAAATCAAATGCTTTATCTTCCATTTGTAATCACCCCTTTCGTAGATTTATTATATCACATGTTTATTATATCTAAATATTAATTTTTAGATTTTTAATCTTCAAAAGTAAATTCAAATGTCATAGAATAATCTTCATTAATAGTAATTCTTTTTACTATTTTTCTAACTATCTCTTCTTTAAGATCATAATTAAGATTACTAATATTATCTAACAAGCCCTTTACCTTTCCCTTTATTGAAAAGTATCTTTCTTCAATACTGTCAACTTTGTCCAGCTTATTGTTTAAGCTTTCAAGCCTTCTCGTATAATTCAGTTTTTGTTCCCGAAGTTCGTTAAGTCTACTTTTATATTCATCCAACGTAATTACGTCCACTTCAAATGCCATCTGCTGTTTTTTTATTGCGGCTAAAACAGCATCAAGCTTACCTGTTACCAATTCCCGTTCCTTTTTCTCTTTTTCCAACCTAGTGTCATATACATATTGTTTATTCCGAATTCTTTCATCTAGCAGCTCACTGGATGTAAAAAGACTCTTTATTGTGTCCATAACTTTTTCTTCTACTATAGTCATTTGATAATTTGCTGCCTTATGAGTACATTTCCCATTTGCTTTTTTATCAAAATAATAATAGTAGTAATCATCATCTTTTCTGTCTTGTTTCTTTATTTTTTTTGCATAATTTTTGGGAATTTTACCTCCATAAAGCTTACCACCACAGGATGCGCAATAAAGTAATCCTGAAAGCAAATATTTCTTTGTGCAGCTCCATTCTTTGGTGTCCTTCTCTTTTCTCTCCCCAATTATCTGCTGAATTCTATCAAACTTCTCTTTTGTAATTAGAGCAGGATGTGTATTTTCTCTAACAATCCAATCCTCTCTTGGCCTAACCATTCTTTTTGCCATTCCATTACTGTCTCTGAGTCTAACAGTTACATTATACATCGTAACCCCTAAATACACAGGGTTAGTCAAAATAGTGATGATAGCATTAGTACACCAATTGTTACCACCACGTTTTGTTTTTATTTCATTTGAATTTAGATACTTACATATTTTGAGTCTACCCCAGCCCTCCAGAAATTTATCAACTATCAAGTTATATGTATCAACTGTATCTGGATTAATAACTAAATACTGCCTATCATCAGATAACTTATACCCTAGAGCAGGAATTGGAACATTAGTTTTACCTTCTCTAGCCTTAATGAGTTGAGTGATCTTAACTCTTGAGCTGGTAACTTTTCTCTCCTTCTGAGCCAAACCGGCATGAATTATTAGAAGGAATTCATCATCATCTGTTCTGCTATCATATCCCTCTTTTATTGATATAAAAAAAGCCCCTTTATCTGCCAGGCTTCTTTTAAGATCAATTATATCCATAATATCACGGGAGGTCCTTGATATTTCTTTAGAAGCAATACCTTGTATTCTCCCCAAAGTAATATCTTTTTTCAGTCTGCTCATTTCATTTCTAAGATAACTATACGCTCCAGTTTTAATGTCTATATAAAAGTCTACAATATTATATCCATTAATTTGTGCCCATTCTATAATGTACTTTTTTTGATTTTCAATAGAAGTCTTTTGACTCTCCTTAGCTGTAGATATACGTATGTAGCCTCCAATATTTAAGCCTACTTCATCTAAAGTATCCCTGACATCACTATATTGCTTAAGCTTGTTTCCTGTAACAAGTGGAGGTGTATACTCCATCTTCTTTTTCACCCCTTGAAATTTGGTCTTTCGATTTTTGTTCCAAATTGTGTTTCATTGGATCATCTTCCATAGCCTTTTTAATTAAAATTTCAATAACCTCATCAAGTACATCTATTTTGGTCATAACAAACACCCCCCTATAAATATATGAGTCTGTTAATGTATTTGTGATAATTCATAACACATTCATGCACATGAGCAACTCCAAATGAAGAAGCTCCTGCGCATGATCTATCGTGAAAAACATCTTTAAATAATCATTTCTCTTTGCCAATTCACATTTCAAATATAAGTTCCTCGCAGGGGTTCACCTCATGGCTCCCTCCGGTATTAACATCAAGACTCGTGCCTGACGTTAAATCAGCAGGAATCTGTGCTTGGTATATTACCATTATCCATGTGTACCGCAGAATGCAGTACTCTTTGTAGTGCTATTAATACATGGAACACAAATTTAACGGCTGTAGAATTGGCTTTGATACGCCACTACTTTATATTGCTGTCGCATGACATCGCGTTAAATCCATCTCACATTTACTTCAAGCAAAATTGGGAAATTTTAGCTTTACTACCCTTTCAAGTACAATCACGTTATACCCTAGCCTTTTTAAATATGCTGAGGTGTACTGAAAAAGCTCTCCCTTTGGATCGGAGACTATAATGCTCTCTCCTGCCAAACCAAGGTTGCAGATACTTTGTATTACTAAAGTTCGGCTTTTACCTGAACGAGTTGCACCTATACAAAGTACATGAGTATCATCATCTATGAAGTAGTGTAGTTCCCTGCCACCATGCATTTTCTTCATACCAACTACGATACCGCCTTTTTGAATGGGTGGTGATCGGTTTAGTTTTTCGAACTCACTCTTTTGCTTTGAAACTTCTTTATGTAATGTTTCTTTAACTGATGTAGCAACTATTTTTGTTTCAGTTTTGTTGACTGATCCAATAGTTGAGTCAAGATCCGAAGAAATCTCCGAATTTTTTTCTAAGTCACTTGCAAATTGAATTGTATAACCTTTTACCAAACCATTTTTATCTTTGCTTTTAGGATTACTCTCGCCTGCAATTAACAATGAGCTTGTTAATTCATTTAAAGATTCATCTACAAACAACTCATCATCAAATGCACCTACAAGGTTTTCAATCTGCTGTTCTTTTTCTCTCTCATAGATACTTGGCAAATACTTTTCTATAAAATTGTCTTTATGCTGATGGAGTCTTTTGTACAGCGCGATTTGTTTTTGTTTGCTGTACAATTTATTTACAAGTAATTTAACAATAGGCTTAACTTTTGTATATATCCCAATACGTTGCCGTTTCTTCACTCCCTTTTCATCATCAATGACGTGTAGTTTAATTGCAGCTCTATCAGTTTTGCCAGCTTCAATAAGCTTTTCATAAATACCCTTATTAGGATCTATTATCATTGTTTTAAAAGTTTTAGATTTTACTTTCTCCTTCATCCACCTAGCAGAACCATGTTGATTCTGTCCTACCGCAACAGGTGTAAATATATCTGGTGTTATCTGCTGTAGCTTGCTCATATAATTCCTGCTATAGGTAACAAGAATAGTAGCTGAAGCACAGAATGAAAATCCCACTAAATATAAAAAAAGCAGCCGATGATTTTCGACTGTTACAATACTTTTAATGCATTCTTTTATGGAATATAATCCTGGTACTCTATCAGCTCCAGTGAATATTTTATGAAGTGACATTGAAGTGAATACACTGAATATTGATAGAGCTATAAAAAACATTAATACAGTAATATACTGAATCTTTCGATGCTTATTATGCATTGATTAGTAAACCTCCTTACTATTTTCAATTGTTATTTGTAAACTGGATGCAAGTATTTTATTTTTCAATATCCCATCCAGTTGACTCTAGTTCTTGTGCTTTTTCCTTTCTAGCTTGCTTAGACATACCACCTCCCATTACATTCTTACGTGACCTTGCTGATTTCCCATTTTGCTGTGTAAGTTTGGCCAAGGATGAGAATATTTCTGTCATTAAACTCTGTACATATTTCATTCGCATCTGTTCCCCAAACTCTTCACTTTTTAAATCCCACTCCTTTTCATTAAATTTCTTAGCAAGCCTCAAGAGTTTATTTGCTATAAGCTTCTCAGCTTCCTTTTCATATTTATCAGCAAGCGCATCCAGTTCTATCTCATCGGTTGTGTGCATTTTAGCTGCACTCAACTTTGATTCAACATAATCTGAAATAGCTTCCTGTAAATTTTCATCTAAATCAACCAGTTCACGAACTAGAGAAATAAGCTTGTCCTTGACCTCAGGCTTTAATAATTGGAACTTAAATGCGCCTTTAGGAATGTCTTTTCTTATTTCAAATAACCTGTGGGCCAGGTATTCACATACATGTCCATCTGGATCTTCTACATTGTGTAGGCTATTATTTGCAAAGTCCTTATATTCAGAAGCCGATAGTCCATTCAAGTATTGTTCAAACTCTTGAGCCATCTCTGTTGTTATATCTTTCATTCTGATTTCGGTCTGCTTTTTTTGCTCATAGTATTCTTTTAGCTCTTCTTCAAAGATATTCTTTATCAAGCTTGTACGAATCTTATCTGGTATTTTAGGGCTTATCCAATTCTTTTGTATTTCTTGACTATCATCCCAAAAGGCAATATGTACATGAGGATGATCAGGTGTGTCATGCGCAGCTGCTACCCATCTCAGATTGGACATTTTAATGTTGTTCTCTTTTGCGATAATCTCAATATTCATCTTGACCATCTCCCGCCAAGCTTCCTTAGTAATTGGTTCTCCAATCTTCATAGCAGCATTGTCCGGAGCAAAAGAAATAACGCTTCTATATATGTTTTTCCCGTCCTGTGACTTTTGCCGGACAACATCTATGACATCTTTTATTTTGTTGTTTATTTCAAGCGTACTGAAGTTATATATGTTTCCGAATAATCCATGCTTTTCGCCTTCGTTTTTCATTGTACCAGGACGAGTACCTATGTATCTGATGTGCTCGGCATTTTTGTTAGCAGTGCTTATTAAATTTACGGGTTTGAATCTTTGGGTGTAGACTACTGCTGACATTTGGGTGCCTCCTTTATTGAATTTTGGAGTTAAAAAAACCGTAAGCTCCGGAGAGGTTACGGGTTTTTTGACGTGTGAGTATATGGATAACAGAAAACTCGTAATTCAAGCATATTACGCCTGAATATGCGGTATCAGTGAACATTCTAGTATAATTTAATCTTTAAATAACCCATGAGATCATCAGAAGAATTACCTAGTACTACTATAAATAATGAGTATGACATCCGTAAAACATTATAAATTTAATAACCAAAAATGGCAGTGGAGTTAGTAAAGATAAATGTACAAAAGTTTTCATAACTCCAAAATATGTCTGAGAGTGTGGAAATTAACCTTTTTTAACTTTACATGAGTGTGCCATTTTACTAAATTCATCTACAAGTGCTAAAACTGTATCATCTTTTAATTTATTATAATTAAAACTTGCCTGTAATAACCATATAGCAACAAGTCCATCTTCATCGACTGTTTTAAATACATACCCGCAATAAAGCTTCTCTGAAGTCTGTACAGTATAACCATACCCAAATAAATTTTCAGAAGTATTGCTTTCAGGAATACCTACATCAATATTTTTAATATTTTCGTCCTTATAGTATCTAGTTAAACAGTCTAAAATACCCGATTCTGTATATTTAGTATTTACTGCAGGTTCAACACCAATATCGGCTAGATAGTCATCTGTACTACCATCATCTTTATAACCATAGTAAGTATTCACTTCCATAGCACCATGATCAAGCCTCTCCCAATGTTCCGGTAGTTTCTCATATTTCAAAAAATACGGATATAGTAGTTCATCATTTATGTTATTTTGGGTACTTATATTAAAATTTTTTTCCCAGAACTTTACATCATATACTTTATTGGAATAACTACCTTCAACATGAATCCAATCATTCACATCTTTTACAAGCATTCTAGCAAACAGTTCTCCTTTCAAAGCAAGTTCCATGCTACCGCTTATAGTACCAGTAATACCTTTATTGTCAGATTTCCCTTTTAATTCTAAATTAGAATAAAGTCCAAAATCATTAGAAAGTTTCGACGGAACAATGCCAAGTACACTCACTGCAACATCTACTCCTATTGTTGATGTTGCATCCAACTTGCATGTACCCTCAAGTATATATTCGTTCTGGGGTTTTGACTTTTTTTGTTCTTCAGTAGGTACCTTACTTGAAACATTGGGGTTTGGATAACTTGCATCAGCAAATACGTCATAAAGAGTTGTGTTAAACTTACCGTTACGCAAACTCACATCGAAGCCTTTATCTAAAAAACATTCATATTTAGAGGCATATGTTACTTCTGCTGTTACCTTACCGCCCAAACCCATAGTAAATAAAACACTTGCAGCCAGTGTTGAAATGATTGGCTCACCAGTTTTAGGTGTAACTGTAAAAGTACCGAGGTCAAATGTAATTGACCCTAACACAATCTTTTTTTTATCTTTTTTTATTCCCTCAATTGTAAGTGCCCCCAGCTCAGCTTTATTTTCTTTAGCTTTTATAATATTGTCTAGTCCAAGATTTTTTTCAGCTAAAGAGTAGGTAATTTTTGATTCTATAAGCGGATTGGATATTAACCTTGCTTTTAGTCGTTTTTCACCAAACATATTAAACTTTATAGCTGTATCAAGAGATGTGTTTTGAAGTGCTATTTTGGCTCCAAATTTTATCTGATCATTGGTTGTCTCTTCTTTCCCATCATCATCATATATCACTGCATCATTTACACTTAAAGATATGTCCTTGTATATTGGAGATTTTCCTTCAAAAATTTTTCGCGAGTCCACTTCAATATTTAATTTTAACGATTTTAAAATTTCACTAAAATCAAATCCAGGTCCTGCTCCTAAAAGTACGTGATTTGCAGTACGTGAATTATTAGCATTTTTATCATTAATAAGAGAAACATTCTTGGAAAGATTAGTAGATGAAATATTACTTGTACTAATGGCTGATTCTGTTTCAATATTAATGTAGGAGAATGCCTCTTCCATGGTAGGTTGTTCAACTTTTAATATAGAATTATCATTATTTCTTTCATTTGAAACAACTTTTCCCATATAGCCTTCAGGATGTTCTTTAGTAGGCCGGATTAAAAATAATGTACCTGGCTTTAAATCATTTGTAACATCACTTTCACCTTTAATTATAAGGCAACCAGTATCATCTAAATCCATACTTTCAATTTCGTTATAAAACTTCTGAGATAGGTTATTATCAAAAACATTGATATTATCAGATAACTCTGCATAGCCAACATTATTTGGAATATCAGGTTGCTTGGTTTGATCATTATTATCGCTTTTAATGAAAAAATCATATAACTTTACAATTAATACCGCTGCCTCTGCTCTGTTGGCGTTATCGGTCGGTTTAATCAACTTTTCGCTACCAACCATAATCCCTGTTGAGTATGCTATAAGAATGTATTCCTTGTATACGGATGATGCTTTATCAAAGTCCTTGATTTCAGTTATGTATTTATCCATGCTGCTATTATACTTGCCATTAATTGCTCTTACAATAATTTTAGCCATTTGTTCTCTTGAAATAGGAGTCTTATAATCGTTATACTCTCCTTCATCAATAAGTTTTAAATCTTTTGCCTTTATAATATAGTTATCTGCCCAAAAATTTTTGCCATTTTCTAATCTATATCCAAGTGCTTTTACTGCAAATGTAATAAATTCAGCAATATCAATTGTATTATAAGGCTTATAAGTACCATCAGGGTGTCCGACAGTAATTCCGGTTGAACTTAAATTAGATACCCAGTTATAAAACCAATCGGGTTTTTTTACATCATGAAATGTAAGACTATTATTCTGTGCATATATATCTGCGGTAATTGAAATAAAAATTGAAATGATTATAATAATACTTAAAATTCTTTTTTTCATAAATGGTAATTTCCTTCCATAAATTAGTAGCATTTAAACTTAATAGTAAAAATATACAAATATTTTATACATTTCTATTATTAATTGCAATAAATTAGGTATAAAAATGTTTTTATAGAGAATTAACATATGATTTGACATACATGTAACTATCTGTTTTGATAGTTTAACAGGGATTCTTAGAAAAAATCCGCCAAATTATGTTCTTCACTTCCTAAACCGAGCATTGTGTTGAAATGCCATTTTGATAAATCAGGTGAATACATTATTACTGGATCTTGCCTAGATGTTACAATGCTAAATGGTCTTATAATTCGTTTTACTTTCTCCGGCATTAGTAAGGCCCTACCGGTTAGATTAACACTGTGTGAAGAAGATGAAGTCTGATATTTATTATTTTGAGCTGATAATGAATAAGTGCAGAAAGTATAGGTACCAGGCTTTTCTGATATTTCTTTAAGAGTCTCAGGGTCATCTGTCTGAATGTAATCCCAAACCTGACAATTTCCTTTTATGGTTTTGGCTACATTATCATCATAGGTTTTTTCTAGCTGAGCAAAATCCTGAAGAAATAAATCAAATCTCATTCCACGTCCCCCGCCAACAGTAAGTAAAGTATCAAAATTAGGAATAGGTGCAAAGTTACCAAACTCATCAAGAATAAAATTAACTCTCTTTTTTAGTCGTCCACCTCTGCCATCACTTTCATTTACAAGCTGAATGTAGTGTTGTAATACTAGCATTGATGCAATGCTGTAATATGTGGTACGCTCATCAGGCAAAACAAAAAACAGGGCTGTTTTCTCCCTGCCTAAGTCCTTCGGATTATAGTCTCTACTGTTTGTCATAGCGTTTATGAGCTTGATGTAAATAGCTTTAATGTTATAAGTGCTGCAGTGTAGAAACTTCCTCTAGTCCTTTCAGGCGCTATTTCAGAAATTGCCACAAGTGGTTTGGCAGGATGATTGTCTGGCAGTTCTTTTACATATTCCACTATAGGCATTTTCTTCCCTAACACTAGTTAATTTGTTTAATTATTTTGATATTAGTTTACCTTTGATTAATACTGTTGGTCCTTCACCTTCTGGTTTACTTAAAACATCTTTTATGATTTTATCCACTATATTACTGTTTTGTTTTGTATAATTAATAGATAATTTAGCTTTTGTTCCGGTAAAGTCAAAGCATGAATCATATCCTTCTGGATTTGCTTCCATATTTATTTCTCCGGATAGTGACTCGCAAAAGTTAAATGCGGAAGTTAAATACTTAACGCTACTTGGTATAGTTCCGAATTTTCTAAGTTCTTTACACTCCTCAAACGTTTTTGCCATACTTATTACGTTTGAAGGTATCATTGGAGCTTCTAGCAACTTGTCACAATGCGCAAATGTTGATTCCATATTTAGTACTGTAGTTGGAATCTTTGGTGCATTTACTAAACTATTACATTGACGGAATGTACCTTTCATATTTGTTACACCCTCTGGTATGTCTCCTACTTCTATTAATGACTCACAAGAGTCAAATGTTCTTTGTAATGATAACACTGTTTTTGGTATAACCGGAGTTTTAGTCAATGACAAACAGTTATCAAATGCAAATGCTAGCTGAACTACACCATCTGGCAGAACAACTGCATCTCCCTCTAACATTACACAGTTAACAAATGTATAACTCATATCTTCAACTGGTCCACTAAATATGGCACCTTTAATTTCCTCGTTGTTCCAAAACATATAACTAGTACTTCTAATAATTTCGCCGTGTATTTTAGAAGGTACTTTAACATATGTTTCAGTACCAATGTATTTCCAGTAGTCTTTCAGTAAACCACCAGTCTCTCTTACAAAATCACTATCAGTTGCTAACACATAACTCTTTTCTCCTGAGCTTACTTTTTCTGCTGAATCACCACTGTCAGTGCTTTTAGTATTTTCTGACGGTGTATCTAACTTGCTTGCTAGCACACTATTTGTTATGTCTGACTCCCCAACTTTGCTACTACTTCCGCATGCTGAAAGCAATACTATAACTCCTGCTAATGTTAATATTAGTATTGAATGTTTGTTTTTCATTAATGTTGTTCTTCCTCTCATTTTATTTATATAAACATATTCTATATTTTGCATATGCTATATTCTAATAATGTTCTAATGAATATTTACTTTTGAGTGGTTTTTCATATATTCTTTTCATCCGTTCAGTCTATTTGCCAATTTTGAAATTAAACATAAAAAAAAAACTGGTACCAATGGTTTGTTTGAAAAAAGCATGATGCTTTTCAGAACACACAAAATCATTTTCTATAAAACCATCTGCTGTAATTGTTCTAATATCCTTAGTTGTTTTAGGACTGGATTTAGTCGATAATTTTTCTCCTGTATCAAGGTAGTACGCAATTAGGTTTGTCAGTTCTATTTTTCAACCTGTTTGCATGCCTTCTTGTCTTAAAAATGCTATCAACTCTTCTCTCAAACAATAATAGCTTTTGAATGTTTCGCTACTAATTTTATTGCCTATAACACGTCTATTACCCACGTTTTCCTGCTGTGGCTTAAATAAAATGTCTTTATTTCGTACTATAAAACTATTATTTACCAGCTTCTATGTCCATTATTAATTTCCATCTACTTTACCACCACCAAGTTGATTAGTTTGAAAACAAATAGGCTCTCCCCCCTATAACATTTCCCAACTCCACATTATAGTCATAATACAAATCTTAGCTAAATTTATCTTGATTTGTAAGAATAACCAATTAGCTGTCATTATATACCCTATAAATGCATTTTTCAACATTATTTACATACTTTGTTGAATCACTTACTAACAAACTTTTATTCATCTTTCCACCCTCAAAGATTAATTCAAAAGCCATATGCTTAGCTATACTTATTTTACGAATAAGTTGCTTCAACATTACTCCAGTCATTCAATACATTTTGCTATATCTTCTTTGCCTTGTCTTCTTTTTTCTGATTAAAGAACAGACAATACTAATAACTGCTCCTATCAAAATTCCAATTATTAACCCTTCTTTAAAATTCACATTTTCTCACATTAACATTACTCCCATCTTTTATTACATCCTCCGTATTACCAAGATAAGCATCAACCTCAACATCCTTTTTCTTCATATAATCAACCCCAAGCTTTAAGCTCCTACTGACCAATTCAAAGTATGCTTCTTGATCCTCATCATTTATAAGCTGAATCAGACTTAAATTTGAGTACATTGTGCCAGCAGCTACCTTACCTATTTTCATTAACATCTTTACTATTCTATTTATTTGTGGCTCAAGAATATCTTTTAACTCCTGGCGTATAATCTCCGTAATAAAATCAGTGTCTTCTTTATAGCTGTCTACTTTTAATCCCTTTTCTATGTACTCTCTAACTACATCTGAAACAGTTACATTCTGAATCACTGCAATTTTTTGCATTTCTTCAATACTCTTAGCTTTGAATCTGATTGACCTTCTATGTTCATCATCATCGCTTGTTTTCTTCTTCACCAAAACAATACCTCCTTCAAAGCAAAAGCCGTAGCGTATGCCACGACCAAAATTAAGACTGTTTTTATTACTTTTTATTAATCTCTCTAACTTAATGTATATAAACCTTTCGAGCATTTGTCACCTAATTATCACCCCAATAATACGACGTCACCCGTTGCCAACTTTGTTGGCAAGCTGTATACAGTCGGGTGTGTCACCCGACTATTCCTGCCGTACATAACCGCTTAAAAACGAGCGTTTTTTTGTACGGAATTGGGGGATTTCTCCCCCATACCCCCTGTTTTTGATACTGAAAAAACAAATATTATTACATCGCTTCATCAAATTCTTCTGCATTTGTCGGCATCTCCTGTTGCTTTTGTTCTTCTGGCCTATTCTGCAAGTATTTTTCAACCATATGCATATTAATGAGATCCTCATTCCAATCTTTTGCTATTGGCTTTTCAATACTTGTTGTATAACCAAGCTGCATATACTTCTCTGAAAGTTTTTCTGCTGCTTGTTGTCCCCAGTTGGGAGCAGGACTTCCATTAGAGAATTTAGCATCAAAATCGTTATCTAACGCAAATTTGATGTTCTTTATTTCCGGGTGGAGTTTTAAGTAACCTTCAATAGGATTATCTGAAAGACATCCTAATGCCAACCTATGCTCTTTCTTCCAACCAAGTCCATTTTGTTTAAATATGCTTGCATGGCTTATTGCATCAATCGCCGCTTCATATACTGTTAAGCTATCTCCTTTACCCTCCATGGTAAAACAATAGTTTTTATTACTTCCACTTACTTCGCCCTTAAAGCTCATTCCAGTAACTGTACCACGATTAAAGGCTTGCCTTGCTTGTCCATTTTCATCATAGCCAACAAATACTACATTGTGATGTGGAGAGCTCTCAAATATCTTCTTTTGATTAACAAGGTCAGTTACTATGTCTTTATCAAGCTCTCTAGTTTTAATCAGGTATGCAAATAATCGTCTATATGATGTTTCTGCTTTTTCAGGCAGTTTAAATTCAGCCTGCTTTTGCACTGATGGTTTTTTCCACTGCATGTCTGTACTCTCTGCTTGTTGGAGCTGTCCTTCACCTATAAGGTACTTCATTGATTCAAGCCAGTCCATTTTTTGAGTAAACATTAAAAACTGTACAGGGCCTCCACCACGTTCCTCTGCCCAACAGTAAAACGAGTTTTTTGTGTCACTAATATAAAATCCACCATGATCCTTAATATGATAATTACTACCTCTCTTTTCAGGTTGGTATCCAAGTTGTTTTGACAGCTCCAAGACACTAATTTGGTTTGCTTGTGATATTTGATCATCTGTAAATTTTCTCATACGCATCACTCCAAACTTTCATCGGATTCATTGTCTAAAGCTTGTTCCGTTTGTTGCTCTTGCTCTATCTTTTCAGTTCTATCTTGGATTGCCATAGATCCATCTTCTCTGACTCCACAGTATTTATAGATATCTTTAAGAAAATTAAAATCACTTTCTGTTAGAGTAATTAATTTGTTGTCAGCATCTACTATATTATTAGGATTGGCTCTTCTAATCTGTTCAACTCGACTTCTCAGAAACTCGATATCTGCGCCATAATTAATTAGCACTTTAGCAGCTTCAACCTTGTTTGTTTCAAAGCATGCGTACAAGGCCTCACTGCTATTTGCATTTACATTAGCTCCTTTGTTGACAAGTGTATGTAGTGCATCCACATCTTTCCTTTGGGCTGCAAAATAGAAAAGTGATGGTGCATGTTCGTCAATGTTTTCGCAGCGTTGCAGGCTTGAATTCAGCAAGTCATACTTTTCAGCTCTAATCATTTCTTTGAAAATTACTGTATCATCATATGTCCTGAAGCTTGAAGCCTTAATAAATTTTTCAGCCTCATAATCCGGTAGAGCATTTAGTGCATAGTTTATAAAACCTTTCGTAGTATCAAAATGAGCTTCACCATGCAAATTTGCATCTGCATATTTATATATGCTTAAAGCAGATTCTAGATTATTATCAAGGGCTGTAACAAATGCATTTTGCAGTGTTCTAATTGATACAGGTACTTTTTCTCTATTCAGTATTTGATTTATAATTTCTGTGCTTTGTACGGTTTGTCCCTGTGCAGCTTCGCAAACAAAATCATGACAATATTTAATTTTAAGATCAAATGCTCTGTACTTTTCACTAAACTCTTCGTAGTTTTCTTTATTGATCGCTGAGTATAGAGAGTTAAGCTTTTCAGTTGTAATCTTTTCTGCATCAATCATTTCATCTAGCTTTCTACTAAGAGCATGAAGCATTTTCCCCAGAACATCCCCAAGTAATCCAAACATGGAGCTCTTAGGTTCATATTTCTTTTGGTTCTCTTCTAATAGCTGAATAACCACCTCTGCTTGTTCTGGTGTAAAGTTTACATTTATTAGTTGACTTTTGAGACTTGAATTACCATTAATGTTTTTGTTACTAATGTTGCTGCTACTGTCAATTGTATTTTCATTAATGCCCTGACTGATTGTTTGACTTGCAGCTGGAGTGGATACTTGTTTAGATGAATAACGGTTTATAGTTTTCTCATCAACAAGGGCCTTAGCTCCAGTAGGTATTATAATGGTCTTTTGTGGCTGCTCCTGTTCTGCATTGTTAATTTGTGTTTTATCAGTATTGGGATTTTGCTGTTGCAATTTTTTAAATTCATTTGCTACCTCAGCATTAGATAAAGCGTTATGAATTGACTGTGCAACTTCCTGAGCATTGCTAGTATCTCCACTTAGCTGCAATATAGTGGTTGGTGCTAGTTGTTCTTTGCTTAGCAATTGAGTGCTCTGCAGTTGCTCCATATTTTCTTGCTTAACTTGTTGGTTTTCAGACAGCTGATTTTGTAGCAGTTGCTTTTCCGGAGCATTCATCCAAAAGCTCTGAACCATTAGCTTAAGAGCTACCGTTGCTTTATCAAAAGCTTCAGTTGCTTTACCCGCATCAATCTTATATTGAGCATTAAGCATTCTTCCTTTAACTTCTGGATTATCCTTATCCATTACGCTTACTGTTGCAACCACCATATCATTACTTACCGAAAGCATTCCTGAAACATTATTGTTTATAGGGAATGCTTCCTTTTGAATTCTCTTGAAATCTGGTGACAAAAAAGAAAAGTCAGGTTTTAACTCCTGACTCTCTAGTCTCTTCTCCAGCTCATCTGCAATTTCACGAATTGTTTTATTAACCTGTTCCTTTTTTCCTTCACCTGGCTTATACAGCTCAATTCTGTTCATCACTATTTACCTCCTCATCAATATTTTCTTTTTCAGTATCCACTATCGACTGCCTGCGACGTTCAAAGTATTCTTCAAGTGCTATCTCAATTGTTGAGGTTATTTCTGTCTGCGTAGTGTAGGCATTGAAGAATTTTGAAATCAACTTAGGCTTTACTGTAACTGCTGTTACCTTTACACTTTTCTTTTTTTCAAAAAACTCACCTGATGATATAGCCAAGATATCGTCCTCTGATAATTTTCCACTCCTTTCTTTTAGCTTGTCTGCTCTTTTCATATCTATCTTGTAATCATTATTGCTTAGGATACTGAGAAGAATATTTTGTTCATCTGTAGTTATATAGGATAGGCTTACTGCTGGAACAAGTTTAATACTGCCCTCGTCAACCATGTTTAGTAAGCCTTCATTTAGATAATTTAGGCGAATGTAACGACGAACATTTTCCCTACTCATCTTATTGTTACTACCGACTTTCTGTGAACTTCTATTCACTGACACAACTTGTGTCAGCACTCCCTCATTCTTACTCCCATCTTCATTTGAGTCACTTTCAATTGCGTTTATATATTCCTGTTTTTGCTTGGCTTCCTTACAAGCTTCAAGTTGCATTTGTATGCTCTTTGCAAGCTCACTTGGAAGCATTTCATCAACTGACCTTTGTAAAAAATTGGAATCAATTACTATTATTTTAGCCTGTGCATTTGATATATTTTCTTTTATTTGAGCTGGTATTTTAGTTAGTCCTGCAAGCTTAGATGCATTAACACGATTGTGTCCTGCAAGTATTTCATTGGTACCATCTTCTTTTTTTCTAACAACGATAGGTGTCATTACTCCATTTTCTTTTATTGACTCCACCATTCGACTAAGTTTCTCACCAACGTAAAGTCGGAATGGATGACCTTTGAATGGAACTAATAAATCAATATCCAACTCTGTAGATCCTTCTTTTTTGGATTCTGAATTTAGTCCAAACATTTCAGCAAATGCACCATTTGATGATGTTTTATCTAGCTTCTCTGAAAAGTCAATTTTCAATTAAACCAAACCCCTTTCAATCAGCTCCTTCGTGACCTTAACGTATTCAGCTCCAAGCTTGCTATTTTTAATTGCAACAAGGCTTTTCTGCTCATATGTACTATTTGTGGCTTCAACGCTTCTGTGTATTCGAGTAACAAAAAGAGTATCACCGTATTTACTTTCAAGTGCCGATTCTACTGCCTTGGACATGTTAGTGTTATCTAGCATTGTTAAAAGAACACCCTCTATCATTAAGCCAGGATTAACATTTACCTTAACCATGTCATACACCTGTTCCAGCTGCACCAATCCATCTAAAGCAAATTTCTGTGTTTGTACTGGGATTAATAAACTATCTGCAGCCGCTAGTGCATTTGTAAGAAGGATTCCTAAACTTGGTAAGCAATCTATAATTATATAGTCGTACTCATCAAATTCTTCTCTTTTCAGTATCCTCTTTAAGACTTGTTCCCTGCACATTACATTTGATAAGAATAAGTCAGCACTTGCTAGCTTGATGTTTGATGGAATATAGTCAACTCCTTCAGCACTGTGTATTATACTTTTCTTAATACATTCACTATCAAGAATATTGTTGGCAGCAGCCACCATCAGGTCACTGACATTGTATAGAGCATCATATTCATATCCAAGATACTCGCTCATATTCGCCTGTGGGTCTAGGTCTATTCCCACTACTTTCTTTCCTTCCTTTACAAGCCCAGCTGCGATGTTTACCGCTGTGGTTGTTTTACCGCCATTATGCAAAGCTTTGCATAAGGTAGGTTATGTGAAGTAAGTACTTATGTAAAGTCACCACGCGAGATGTATATAAATACAGCATTCTTTGTGTGATGACTTTACATATTACTTTCTATTTACCAAGGCTCTTCAGCCAAGATAATAG
>Ga0209511_1001933_pt1 | contig 17590 bp, 12 predicted proteins | sample SSSSmetaG_FD_184141 | JGI IMG/M metagenome (GOLD analysis project Ga0209511, IMG submission 184141) | Glacier valley bacterial and archeal communities from Borup Fiord, Nunavut, Canada, to study Microbial Dark Matter (Phase II) - ​SSSS... | ecosystem: Environmental > Aquatic > Freshwater > Ice >...
CGTTGATCTCAACCGGCAGAATATTACGCTTGGCCGCGTAATCGGACGACACCACTTCCGTGACCGCACCCATATCTATTTTTAGCGGATCGATATGGTAGTAAGGCAACTGCACGCGCCCCGCCAGCCATTCGGTGAGCTTTTCAATATCGAGCGCACGGTTAGGCGGCTTTAATGATTTGATGCGCGCCTTGGTCACAATGACAAGCGGATGATCATCGGTCGGTGTAGTGCGTTGATCATGGGCCAGCTTGTCGGCAACATCTTGCAGGATCAGACCATCTTCAACCAAGGCCTCCAGCGTCTCGCGCAAGGTCACATAGCGGTCGGACTTGGTGCCTTTCACCAGCGGCACCAACTTGGGCATAGCAATGACTGAGACGGGAGTGGCCATATGAGTTTTTAGTATTTGGTTTTTTGCGTTTTGCGTTTAAGGGGAGTAGGGAAAGTAGGGAGAGCAAGGAAAGCAGAAATAGCGGGGTGCAGCGCCATTACTTTAGCTATATTACTGCTATGTGGTTGCTGCCGTGCACCGCCAGATGCACTGCTACACACCAAGCTACACGCCAAGCTACACAACAAGCAATGCACCACGCTATGGTAGCGCGATGGTTGCAACCATGCCATACAATGCAAAAAACCGCTTTTTAGTATCCACTTCAACGTGCATCACCCAGGCATACCCGTGAACTGTGATGATATTTTTTATCGATCAATGATCATCATTTTATTCGCCGCAAAATGACTTCTCCCAACCTGATTACGCCATGACATTATCAGCGCCCCTTACCACATTGCCTGAACAGCGCTGGCTACGCACAACCGTCGGCATGCTGTTGGCACTATCGCTGGGCACAGGCTGCTCAACACTCTCATTATCGGAGCGGCCAGCCCTGCCGTTGTTCGTTGTAGCAGCACCGCTGCCAACCGCCGGGTTACAGGCCAACCTGCTACCGCCCATCGAAAGCTGCCTTGCATGGTATGCAAAAATAGATACTGCCATAGACGCCGCCAGCGTACGGGATGCCAGCGCACACCGGCTTAAAGATTTCCCGCATTTACGGCTGGATCGCTTCGCCGCCTCTTTTCGCGACCAGGCCCGGCATTCGCCGAAGATAATGGCGACGCTGTTGTGGTATGCCCGAGACCTTGATTTGGCCACCCGCGAAAAAGAATTGGCCAATTTACCCATCGCCTGGCGCGGTGCGCTAATGCTTAATGATTTATGGGCAGTTCATGACGCCCTTGAACGCTGCTCCCAGACACTCGTCCGCCACGATCTGGCGACACCTTCCCGCCTGGAAACGCTACTCAATCAGTGGCAAGTGCCTGATCACTATGCCCTCTGGAAACGTGCGTTGGGTCTGTATCCGCTGACTTCTATTCCATTTTTTCAGGGCGTGAGTGCCTGGCAGCGCTCAACCGAAAAAAATTTCTCTGACCCTCTAATTTATAACGCCCATCAGCCTGATTTGATTCGCTATGCACCCGCTACACAAGACGCCGCTGCGGTTGAGCTTGGCCCTCAATTCGCTGCCAGCCTGCGCAATACTCTGGGGATACCGCAGTTATCCGAAGCCGATTGGACCGCGCTGCTAAATCGTTACGCACCCATATTCGATATTGAAACAAAAGGTGAGTTTGATCGCATTGGCCAACTGCAATTTAATCCGCAGGGGCAGCTTGCGATCAATGCTTCGGCGCCTGCTAGCTATCAACGTATCGGCTTTACACGCATTAGCGGCAGCACCCATGTGCAACTCATTTACAGCGTCTGGTTTTCTGCGCGGCCATCGCAAAAACACTTAGACCTGCTGGCAGGCAGCCTTGATGGAGTGACGATCAGAATCACGCTTGATCATAATGGCGCACCACTATTGGTGGATAGCATTCACGCCTGCGGTTGTTATCACCTGTTTTTTCCAACGCCGCGTCTGTTGCCGCGCCCGCAGCCAAGCTCCCAAATAGAATGGGCCTTCATTCCCAAGACCTTGCCCGTCCTTGCGTTTGGGCAGCGGGTTGTGGTCAGGCTGGCGTCGGGCACACATTATTTAACCGATATTCGCCCCCTCGAAACCTACACCATCGATACCGCCCAGATTCGCTATCAGCTACGTCAAGATCATGAACTACAGTCGATGCCGTTCAACGATATACAGCAGCCGCAAGAGCGGAAAAGCGCTTTCTCTACAGATGGCCTGATCGTGGGGTCTGAGCGGGGTGAGCGTTTTCTGTTTTGGCCGATGGGTATCAGTAGCCCCGGCGCGATGCGGCAGTGGGGCACGCATGCGACAGCGTTTGTCGGTATTCGGCATTTTGACGACGCGGATCTGATCGATAAACGATTCAGTGTTATCCACCAACCTGCAGCGCAAAGCGCACCAGAAAAATAGCTTGCTTGTCCGTCAACCGCGAACAGGCTCGTCCGTTTTTCGTCCTGAAGCATGTGCTTCATTTCTAAACCGGAGCAACTCATGAAAAAAATTATACTCACTTCTATTGCCGCAGCCGCTTTGATGACCAGTGCTATCGCATTTGCTCAAGCGCCTGCACCTGTTAACACTCCGGCACCCGCCAGTGTTTCGGCTCCTGCTAAATCAGCAACTGCCGGACCAAGCGCTTCAGCCGAAACCAAGGCGAAGCCGCACAAAAGCAAAAAGGGTCACAGAAAACACAAAGGCAAAAAAGCAAAAGCGGTCTAAATCAAGATTGCTGAGTAAGCAATAAAAGGGGCGGTCATGTTTCAGGTGACCGCCTTTTTTTCTTTCCATTTTCACCAATTTAGTGAAGCTGATATGCTCAAAGTGCCCGACTGGCGCGGCTTTTGAGGCATTTACCCTCGTGATTTGTCAGGCCACGATGCTTGGAATATAAGAATTTTAAAATCGATCCAACAAATGCAGAATGGAGTCCAGCGAATCGGCGTCTTCAATTTTTTTATCCGTCCGCATCCGCAGCATGCGGGGAAATCTTACCGCCACCCCCGACTTATGCCGATTGGAGCGCTGAATGCCTTCAAAACCTAATTCAAAAACAAGCTCAGCTTTTACGGTACGAACTGGCCCAAATTTTTCCAGCGTATTTTTGCGGATGAACGCATCTACTGTTGCAATCTCTTCATTGCTGAGGCCCGAATAAGCTTTAGCGAATGGCACCAGTTCCCTTTTCTCACCAATGGTTTTCCAGATGGCGAAGGTGTAATCCGAATAGAGACTGGCACGCTTGCCGTGGCCTCGCTGCGCATACACCAGCACCGCATCAACCGTCATCGGCGCCACTTTCCATTTCCACCAGCCGCCTTTAGCCTTGACGCGACCAACGCCGTAAATAGAATCGCGCCGCTTCAACATCAAGCCTTCGGTGCCGCGTTGCCTCGATTCTTCACGCGCGATAGCGAGCGTCGCCCACGATGGCGCGCGCACTATATCGGAAAGCTGCAGCACCGTATTGTTCGGTATGGAATAGATGAGCTGATGCAAGATGGCGCGTCGCTCAACCAGCGGCAGATCACGCAGATCTGTTCCGGCAGATTCCAGCACGTCATAGGCTAAAAAAATAACGGGTGTATCAGCAAGTATTTTCTTTCCCGGATTTTTTCGGCCCAGGCGTTTTTGTAACGCTGCAAACGGCATGACCGCGCTGTCTTTATGCGGCAGGATTTCGCCGTCGAGCACACAATCTGCAAGCGACACAGCCGCCGTCAACAGCTCCGGAAACTGTGGCGATACCAGCTCATCACCACGCGACCACAAGAACACCTCACCCTCGCGTTTTACCAACTGAGCACGAATCCCGTCCCACTTCCACTCGGCTTGCCAGTCGCCAATATCGCCCAGCGCCTCAGGCCCGCCTTCAAGGGGATGCGCCAAAAAAAACGGATACGGTTTGGAAATATCGAAGCTGGCCGTTGCCCTCGAAACCAGGGTCGCGTAATTTTCCGCAGTGGGCTGCCAATCACCGGCCAGGCGATGCGAAATCACTTTGGCATCAACACCAGAAATCTGCGCCAGCGCGCGTACCACCAGGAGCTGTGACACGCCGACCCGAAAGCCGCCGGTGATCAGCTTGTTAAACACAAATCTTTCGCCAGGATTGAGCTCATTCCAGTAGCTAAAAATGGCTTGCTTTTTTTGCGTGTCGTCTAGCTGGCGCAGTGGCAGCAGTCGCCCCGCAATCCAGTCGTGAAGCGGCAAACATGAAACCTCGACGGGCGGCGGCAATATCAGCGCAATGGTTTCCGCCAAATCGCCTACCGCGTCATAGCTCTCCTCAAATAACCATGGCGGCAACCCCGCGGCCTCCGCTGCATATTCATGGAGTTTGCGCGACGGCACAGCTTGCCTTGGACGATTACCGATCAGAAAATATACCGCCCAGCATGCATCTTCGGCTTGAGCTGCGGAAAAATAATCAACCAACGCGGCCACCTTGTCATTGGTGCGTGTGGATGAATCGAGCGCTACGTAAAGATGAGCGAAAGCTTTCATGGGGACTCAAACAGTCGATGCAGAATCTTGTTCTGGAATGACGGCGGCGGCCGTGCTGCCGTCGTTTTCTGCACCGCCTTCGCCCTGGAACTCGGTTTCCAACGCATCTGCTTCAATCCCCTGCTCGCGCAAATAACGCACCATCACTGGCACCTGGCCGTGAGTGATCAACACCCGCTCTGCCTCAGAAGCATGTATCGCTTTTAGCAGGCTCGGCCAATCCGCATGATCCGACAGCACAAACCCTTGATCAACATTGCGCTGACGACGTGCGCCGCGTATCGCCATCCAGCCAGAAGCAAATGCGTCCGAATAATCACCAAAACGCTTCATCCACGGAGTCCCTTGAGCCGAGGGTGGGGCCACAATCAGGGCACGTGAATAATCAAATTTTCGGTCAACCTCGCTGACCATTTGCGTCTCCGGCAACACGACGCCCGCATCGCGGTAAGATCGATTCAATACCTCGACTGCGCCATGACAAAAGATCGGACCGATGGTGGGATCAACACTTTTGAGAATGCGTTGCGCTTTGCCAAACGCATAGCCAAACAGAACACTCGCGCGACCGGCGGCGGCATTGGCCGACCACCAATGATTGATCGCACCAAACAGGGCTTCGTGAGTCTGCCAACGATAAATGGGCAAACCGAAGGTGGATTCAGACACAAACGTATCGCAGCGAATAGATTCAAAAGCATCGCAGGTCGGATCATAGTCAAGCTTGTAATCGCCAGACACCACCCAAACTTCACCGCGATATTCAATTCGTACCTGTGCGCTGCCTAGTACATGACCGGCCGGATACAGGCTCACCGCAACACCATTGAGCTGCCGGGTCTCACCGTAGGCAACAGTATCGATATGGGCATGCGCGCCCAGGCGTGTTTTCAACACACCGATGGCAGGTGCTGAAGCCAAATACGCGGCATGCCCAGGCCGCGCATGATCCGCATGCGCATGGGTAATGACGGCGCGCGACACCGGCCGCCAGGGATCAACATAAAAATCACCGGCAGCGCAATAAAGGCCGCGCGGGGTGTGTTCGAGTAACGCCATCAGATACAGATCAGGTGAAGGGGCGGATGAAAAATAGGGACGGAACAAAAGCGATGGAATTGAAACGTGCGTCTATAGCCGGTGCAATCGTTATAATTACACATCCTGATTAACTCGACGCTATCCCTCTCAACTTGGTTCCACACCACTACGCCTTTATTTAATGACTTCTCCTGCCACCACCCCCGCATGGAACACGCTGCTTGCATTAGCCAAATCCACCGCTGAAATCTCTAACAGCGCGATTGATTCTATCGAGATTACTGATTCGACAAGCGCCTTGTATGCAGATTTTTCGCGCCATTCGATTGATCAGCCACGCTTGACGGCACTGCTGGCGCTGGCTGAAAGTATGCAGCTGGCCAAACAGCGTGAGGCTCTATTTGCCGGCGGTATCGTCAACAAAACTGAGCAACGCCCTGCATTACACACCGCGTTACGATCAGATAGCACTACACCACTATGGGTTGGCGGCGTGGATGGCGTTAACAACGAGGACAGCGTTGGCAGCGTCGACATTCGCCCCTTGATTCGCGCACAACTTCAAAAAATGGAATCATTCAGCAACGCGATTCGCAGCGGTAAACGGCGCGGGATCAGTGGCCAGATTTTCACAGACATCGTCAACATCGGCATCGGCGGTTCATACCTCGGTCCTGCTTTTGTCTGCACGGCGTTGGCAGGGTCAGCCGAGGGTCCCCGCGTGCATTTCGTGGCCAATATTGATGGGGCCAATTTGGCGCAAACTCTGGCCACACTCAACCCGGCCACGACCCTGTTTACGGTTACCTCCAAAACCTTCACCACTGATGAAACCATGACCAACGCACGTTCAGCCGAAAATTGGCTGACTGCGTATCTGGGCGCCGATGCCGTGGCCGCGCATTTTGTAGCCATCACAGCCCATCCAGCGGCCGCACGAAAAAGCGGCTACACCGATGAAACCATCTTTGAGTTTTGGGATTGGGTGGGTGGACGTTATTCACTTTGGTCTGCCGTGGGCTTGCCGATCGCACTTGCTTACGGCTATGCACAATTTGCCGAGTTGCTGGCGGGTGCTCGCCACATGGACGAACATTTTTGTCATGCGCCGTTGGCGCAGAATCTGCCGGTGATGTTAGCCCTCACCGGCGTCTGGAGCCGAAATTTTTTAGAGCTGAATTCACATGCGGTATTACCTTATGCCGAACGCTTGGCGTTATTGCCGAACCACTTGCAGCAAGTAGAAATGGAGTCCACCGGAAAATCGGTTGATCTTGACGGCCAACCTGTCAGCTATGCAACCTGCCCCGTCATTTTTGGGGAGGTCGGCACTAACGGACAGCACTCATTTCATCAGTTGCTGCATCAGGGCAGCGAAGCGATCTCGTGTGACATTTTGATGGTGGCCGAGCCACAAAGCAGCCTCAAAGGGCACCATGAAAAACTATTGGCCAATGCCGTTGCCCAGGCCGATGCGCTGTGGCAAGGCAAATCGCAAGCCGCGGCTTATGCCGATCTTGCCACGCATAATTTGAGCGCTACCCAGCGAAATTTTTTAGCTGCACATCGCACTTATCCGGGCAAACGCCCCGTGACGGTCATGGTGCTGCCAAAAATCAACGCCTTTTATGTGGGCGCGATTGCGGCCCTGTACGAGCATAAAGTGTTCACCCAAGGCGTCATCTGGAATATAGACCCATTCGATCAATGGGGAGTGGAGTTAGGCAAAATGATTGCGACCTCGCTATTGCCCTTATTCAACACACCATCAAACTTGACGGCGGTACCTGCGCACCTAAAAGATTTGCTGCAGCATTTAAGTTCGCCGCAAGCAACGCTGAATGAAAGCTAAACCCGCGCTAAATCTCGTAAACTATTCATATGTCCCGCTACCAACAAATTATTACCGCACTAAATGAACCCGTTTTCGAGCTCAATATCGAAGGTCGCGTGGTTTATGCGACCAGTAGCACTGAAGTCTGGACGGGGCGTACCGGCGATTATTTGTTTGCCGATATTTTGGATGTGCGACAGCGCGCCCGTTTTGAACAGGCGTTCAAGCGCGTGGTGGACGGAAAAACCCGTGAAACCACGCTCGAAATTGAGCTGGTGAAAGGTGGCAGTGCAGGTGGCAGTGCAGGTGGTGAAAAAGACGACAGCATTGACACCATTTCAGTCGAATTGAAGCTCGCCGCTATCGCAAGCGAATCAGGCAAAGTATCCAGCGTGGCCGCATGGCTGCGCGACTTAAGCACCGAGAAAGCCAACGAGGTCGCCGCCACTGTGCAAGGCACGCACCTGCTGGATTTGGTTGAGCATATATCGGAAGCTTGCGTCATCGAAAGCCATGACGGCTTGGTCGAAATGGTGAATAACGCGTTTTGCAATTTATTCGACATCAAATCAGCGCCGCAATCACTGGTGGGCATGACGGTTGCAGCATTGTTTGAAGAGGCTTCTAAGGTTACTGACAAACGCATTGGGCCGACTTATTTTCCAATGGATTCGACGGATGCAGACGAGCTGCAATTCCCGCTCCAGTCGGGCATCGCGATTGCGCAACAAACGCGTCCTGTGGAGGTTGAAGGCGGCATTGCGGGCCGCATGCACCTGTTTCAACACAGCATCAAAAAAGAAAACAGCGACAGCAAAACAGTTTCCGCTACCACGGCGGTGCAAGTACAGTTAATTGAAAAAGTGGCGCGAGAACTGGCTACTACGGTTGAAGGAGCCAGCAGCGCCATTTATCGTGCTGAACAACTGGAGCTGCCGGGCCAATTGCTGGAACACTTCAAGCGCGTGGAGACGTCTGCGCAATCGGCATTTGGCGCTATTGCGGGTCTGATCGATTTCACGCGTCTGGAATCAAGTGAAATTATTCTGGAATCCAGCGAATTTCATTTGCGTGAAAGTATTGCGTCGCTTCTGGAACGCCTGGTGCCCATCGCGAGTGAACGCGGCATTCATCTCAAACTTCGCATCGAACAGGATGTGCCTGAACACCTGATCGGCGATGGCGCACGCCTGACCCTGGCGATACGGAATTTGATGGAGTGTGGCCTGCATGGGAGTGATCGAAACGCCGAGCTGGCCCTGACGATTGCGCCTGAATATGTGGCCGACAATGTGATTCATTTAAGTTTTAGCGTAGAGCATATTCAGCCCAAAGGTGAAGTACGCAGCAAAGGCCTGACTCCCACGGGCACGATGCAACTTGCCATGGCGCGCCAGATTATTCGCGCGATCGTCAGCAAAAATAATGATAAAAACAGCGACAAAAGCAATAGCCCGGGTAACGATAAAACAGGCGGCAAAATCGAGATTCGTGAACGCAAAGAATCCATCGGCTATCAGTTCACGGCCGCGTTTTCATTCCGCCAGGTAAAAGAAGCGCGCACCCGCCCTACCTTTGTGACCTTAACCGGCTTGCCGGTGCTGATCGTAAGCAACGATCTGGAAGAGCGCAAGCAATTGGCCGAGCTGGCGCGAAGCTGGCGCATGCATGTTCGCGAAGCCGATGATGCCGCCATGGCATTGCAATTACTGGCCCGCATGGTAAATGAAGAAACCGCGATTCCGCTGGTGATTACGGCCAATCAAATGCCGGTGCAAGATGGCTTCGTACTCGCATTTCGCATCAAGCATCAGACCAAATTAAAACAAACCGCCGTGATGATGCTTGCCAAAGGCGGCAAACCTGGCGATGCCATTCAGTGCCGTGAAAATGGCATCAGCGCCTATTTACGCCACCCTGTCAGCCCTGACCAACTTAACGACGCCATTGCAGCGGTCATGGGCACCGAAGAGGATGCTGAAAAAACCCAAACCCTGATCACCCGACACTCACTGCGCGAGGCAAAAGCCGGCACCGTGCTGCTGATTGATGCCAACCGCGAACACACCGCGATCGCCACTAAAGCGTTGCGTAAAAAAGATTATCGCGCGGTCGTCGTTGAAAGCGCTGAAGAAGCATTTGCCGCATTGCTGCAGGATATTTTTGATGTCGTAGTGGTTGATCCCGATACGCCGGGTTTTGATCCTGCACAAACTATTGCCGCGCAGTTGCGCTCGCATTTCGGCACGGGTCGGCAAATTCCATTGCTGCTGGCCGATAGCACCACCGCGAGCGCTGCCGTGCATCAAGATAATCGCGATTACGATGGCGTTATCATCAAGCCTTATCACAAAGAAACGCTGGCCGAAAAAATTGCCTCGCGGATGCCGGTTAAGGTTAACTGATTTTAATTCGTTAGCTGGTTCTGTCGCGATAAGGTCATGAGACCGAGCAGGTCGGCGCTTGATGCGATGATTAAAATGCGAGTGAGTAGAACTGGTTTGCAGCAGACGAGCCTCGATCTTTGATATCGCCCAGTTGGCTTTTGCGAATCATATGCATGGTTTCGATACCGGCGATGAGAATTCTGGCACAGCGAAAGTTTTTGAATTCGAGCATGGGGCGAGTGACCCGTTTGACGGCCCGGTGATCTTGTTCGACGATATTGTTGAGGCACTTCGATTGGCGCAGCGTGATGGCAAGACCGGTGTCGGCCTGGATGCTGACGATGGCCGCCTTGTTGGATCCGCTCTTATCGACGGCGACTTTCTCTGGCACGTCGTGCAGCCCGATCGCCCGTTCGAAACACGTTCGGGCCGCAGCATGATCACGCTTAGCGCGCAGCAAAAAATCGACGGTGGCACCGGACTTGTCTACCGCACGATATAAGTATTTCCACTGACCAGCAACCTTGATATACGTCTCGTCCATGCGCCAGCTTTTACCAACCGGTCGCTTGCGTCGACGACACACCGTGACCAGTACGGGCAGCATCTTGATGGCCCATCGATGTATGGTTGCGTGATCGACTTCGACGCCACGTTCGGCCATCATTTCTTCGATCTGGCGCAGGCTGAGCGGATAGGCCACGTACCAGCGAACGCACGTCAGGATGATTTCAGCCGGATGATGCAGCCGCAGGAACACGCGACGCAAAGTTTCGTTCAACGCTTTTTGATCAATTTGCATCGACCAAGCCTATCATCTCGACCTTACTGCGACAGAACCGTAAATCAGGTTTTTTAGAAGTTCCCCAATATGAACTTGTACCTAAACTCGCTGTTTAGAGCGACAAGTTGAACGCCAACCTACCAAGTCTCTGATATCGAACTCCATACTATTTCGCAGGAAATGTATTTTTGTTTTCTGTTATTTGCTTTGATTCAGTCCAGCGCCTGATTTGTTGTACTGAAAGAAGGCGCCGCCTCTGCCATTGTTAAGTGAGTTTGATAAACTTCACATTTTGTTCTATGAACACTGTTCCTTCAACTTCCCACCAGCGTAGCCGTACCCGCGAAAGGTCGCCCATGAAAGCCATGTATTCCGTTATTGGTATTACGCTTAATTCTTCGCGGCTTATTCGTTTTATAGCGCTTTCGCAGCTTAACAAACTGTTGCTTTTTATCGCTTGCATTAGCCCTATTGTGGCGATTGCACAACCAGTCGTTGCACCACGATTGACTGTAACTGGCATCGAGGTCGATGGCAAAAGTGTCTCAAGCGCCGATGGATTTAATTTTGCTGCTTCTGCTTCTACTAAAGCCGGCGATAGCAGCAAACCATTGTCGGTAAACGATCCATTTATCAGCCCGATGCAAACGCCAGCAAAAACATCGGTTGCGTTGCGATCCCTGAATGGAAATACGATTCGATTAGAAGCCGATAGCCGGTTGGCTTTAGGGACGGTACATCGAGCAGGCGAGCGCTATAGTCTCATTGCGGGCGCAGCTGAATTTGACATCAGCGCACCGCTAGGATTTTTCCAGATTGATAACGACAAGATTCAACTACGCACGCGTAATGCAAAATTTCGCGTGCAGCGTCTTGACAGCAACAAATGGGAGATCACCGTGCTGCGGGGCGTAATCAGCGTACAGCGAGACGATGAAATCCTGATCGCGGACAGTAAGCTAAAACTGGCAATCCCCATGGCGGAAATATTGGTAGCTGATACAAAACGAATGTTTGAAACTGCCACTCCTACGCAGCGGCAATTTGCCACCACGACAGAAGCCATCGACTACTACAAAAACCGTGTCGATGCCGCCACCGCAAGCAAAGATGATGACCGTATCGCCGACGCGTTCCGGGCACAAGCGGAATTGTTATCCGGTGTTGGCAAATATCAAGAAGCGATTCTAGTACTGCAAGCGTGGCAGGCAGTAGCGCGTGGAAACAATATCGCGCAATACGTCGCGAGCATCAAAATCGCGGCTGCGTTTACCGCGCTAAAAGAAGACATTCGTACGATTGGTTACCTGCATCAGGCGCTCAAAAATGCCAGTGGCCCTTATTCTGGCGGCACCTCGCGCGATATATATAAAATGCTTAGCGAAACCTACGCGCGGCTTAACGACGAACCGTCAAAGAATCGATACGCGAATATGTTTGCAGGCATGCAGAGCAATCCTGGCGCTGCTGCTTCATATAAAGCGCCAACGATGACCAATCGCGGCGACACCAGATTTCCCTTAGCCATGCGATATTGGGGACTTTCAGGGGGTGTCCTTATTCAAACCGTCGTTACCACCGATGGCACACAAATTGAAACCATGGTACTGAAATCAGCCCACCCGGCGTTTGAACTCGCGGCAATAAGAGGCATGATGTCAACGCGCAGCGCGCCCGCCATCATCGACGGTAAACCCGTGTCCATGCTGATTCAGGTGCCGTTTAGTTTCAAGTTGACACCAGTCACGGCGCGCTCGCGCATGGAGTCGGGTGCGTTTTACTTTCCAAAAGTAAACTCCAGCAAACCCGAAGAATCGCAATACGATGTCGCCCCTGAAATCAGGTTGGTTTCATTACCGGCCTATCCACGCGCTTTATTGCTCGACAAGGTTACCGGCAGTGCCACGGTATCGGTGACTTTAGATCAGCTAGGCTCAGTGCAAGAGGTCAATATCGTTGCTGCGACCCACCCTGATTTCGGTGCAGCCACCAAAGCCATGATGCAAAACTGGGATATGGCGCCCGCGCTAAAAAATGGCCAACCCGTTGGCGTCAAGTTCAATTACGAGCATAAATTTGAATTCAGCGAACGCGATAACGGCCTTAACGAAGAAACCTGGGGAGCATTAAAACGGCTGCGCGTAAACCCGTCTGAAATCCATGAACTGAGCACCTTGGATGCGAGCCCAAAAGCGTTGTATCAACCAGCAGCGGCCGACCCGCGTAAAAGCTATCCTGTCGCAAATAAAATTGACACGGTGCAAATAGAATTCATTATTGACCGAGAAGGTAGCGTACAGTTGCCGCGAATCGTTTCAGCCACCAATATGGAGCTTGCCTGGTCGGTCGCGACCGTATTGCCGCGCTGGTTATTTGAAATCCCGAAAATAAAGGGCGATGCGGTGTTTGCGCGTAAAGAAATGCTGTTCGAATTCAGATAATTTTTGTGGCATGAATAGTTACAACGCGTATCCAAACTGACCTTGCGGCGTATCGGTTGCTTCCCTTGGCTATCAATGAACAAGTTATCAATGTTCCAGATCGGCCAAAAGCAGTCGTCCAATAAGGCAAGCTGACTTGATATTTTCTCGAAGCAATCAACGCATATCGAAGGATATTCACGACATTTCGTCGCTTACTGCCGTTGCCTTGGCGGTGATAGGTATCGGACTGAGCTTGCTCTTTCCTGAAGCCGGCCTCGCGGCACCGCCACCCCTGAAAAAGCAGGTCCGCTACCGACTCTACTTCCCAGAAATGAACCTCGATAAAGAAAACGGTGAGCGAATTAGCGCGATCAAGATTGTGGTTTCGTGTGGTCGGTTTCGTGGCCTGACGTCAATACCAAACGACTGGTCCGTTGAGGTGGTCAGCCCAAGTTCAGAAATTACGACTTTGAAAGCCACGGCAGGACATGGCTCAACAGCGCTTTGGGGAATCAAGGAATTGAATGGTGTAGTTTTAGTCGCGGCGACTGAACCATCATGCTTTGAGGTTTCGTCTGTTGTTGACCTCGCGACATCCGACGCGACCAGGAGACTGCGCTTTGGCCGCAACGAATTGAAATTGCGCAAATGATTACGGATACCACAGCGCCGTTACTGTCGGCCAAACGCGGGTGTACGCACCGGTTGTTTGATTGCAGCTTTCCAGTAGGTGAATCAATTGAAAAACAGTACAATTCAGCCACAACCGGCGCTTCCCGAGCGCATTCTGATTTCATATTTTGATCCAGCGAATCAAGTGTAATACAACCCAACTTTGAGGTATTTGTCGCTGCGCCGCAAATAAAGTTGGACCGCAATGAGCCAATATAAAGGGTTAAATATGAAAGTGATGCGCCTCACCAAGGGAATAAAATTTTTTGGATTCGGCGTGTTCTTGGCCGCGCATTCTCTCGCCTTTGCCGAGCCCTCATCAAGTGAGGCCGCCGTTCCGGTCAAGCATGCCTCCTTTCATCAATTGGTCTTCTCTGATGAAGACATTGCGATCCTGAACAATTTTTTCCCGCCGAACGGCGATTCGGGGTTCCACACGCATTACCGTGATCTTGTTTCTGTCATCATCCAACCTTCGCAAACAAGCGGGCAGGTTTTAGGCAAGCCATTCATTGCGGCACCGATGAATCCGGCAGGAGCCGCCTTCTACGGCACCGTAGGTGCCCCCTGACACACAGGGTGGTCAACGGTGGCAAAAGCGCATACCAAATCATCGTCGTTGAGCTACGCCGCTCGAAACCCTTGGGAAATGCAGTCTCGTCCCGCGACGCCGCGTCCCAGTACTTACAGATTTTCGACAATTCGCGGATGCGGGCTTGGCGGCTGGTACTGACACCGGGCCAGACTGTTCCGGTGATTACACAGGGTAATAAGGGTATTCGGGTTGTCGTGCGCGGCGGCTTGCTGACGACGATTTCGTCTGATTTGCCAAATCAAGATTTGGTGTTGCGTCCGGGTGATTTCGCCGTTCAGCCGGCCGGCGCGAAACGCGCACTCAAGAATAGCGGGACTGAAACTATCGAATTGGTCGAAATGGAGCTTAAGTAGAGAGCGGCCAATTGCGGCTCTTCGCGAGTGTCAGCCGAAAATGAGTGAAACGTAGTGACCGCCAAGGTAATAGCAGTGGCAGCGCACATGACAATTTTGGATTCAATGAACATGAGTTCTCCATTGGGATTGAGTTGCGGTGAAGGCCTGCCGATTGCAAGGCGATACATGATGGCAGTCGCCCACAATCGGGGAGTTACCCCGCATAAATAAGCAATTTTATGCGGTACGGTAAAGAACATTTCTCGTTACCTATGTTATCGTTCTGCACAGTTTTCAAGAGCCACTCCCCCTTTCGAGCAACCTCAGGATTCCTCATCTGCATCAGCGCCATCTCTGCCTGCCTGCCTGCTATCTAGCGCGGCGCTATACGAGGGGCAGGCATTCATGGGTAAGTTCATTCGGAAGGTGCAGTAGAAATTCGGTCGCCCGTCCCATGCGTCACCCGTCCGCACATTCAGCAAAAAGGAAATCGTCCCCATGACATTGCGTCATCTCATCGCGGCTTTTGTTGCTACGCTTAGCCTTGTAATTTCGGCACCCGTTCTCGCAGCAGACCCAGAAAATGCTCTGTCCGCGAAACAGCTAAGCGCATTGGAGGCACAGGCCAAGCGCGTCACTATCATTCGCGATAAATGGGGCATCCCCCACATCTACGGCAAGACCGATGCCGACGTTGTCTTCGGCCTTCTGTACGCGCATGCGGAAGATGACTTCACTCGCATTGAGATGAACTACATCAACGCGATGGGGCGCCTGGCGGAAGTCGTCGGAGAAAAAGAGATTTACCGCGACCTGCGGATGAAGCTGTTTGTCGACCTAACTGATTTGCAAGCCAAGTACCGCGCCAGCCCGGCGTGGCTGCGGAAGCTTATGGATGCCTATGCCGATGGACTTAATTACTATCTGCACAAACATCCGGAGGTTAAGCCAAAACTTATCACGCACTTTGAGCCGTGGATGGCACTATCCTTTACCGAGGGTAGCATCACTAGCATTATCGAGACCATTCCCCTCAAGGAGCTCGAAGCGTTCTACGGTAAGGGTAAAGAACTGAGCGTTGCTCAAGCTGATTCGTCGCTTGTAACGCCCGCGATCATCGAGCCGCAAGGGTCTAATGGCTTCGCCATCGCACCAGCCAACACGGCTTCCGGCAAAGCACTGCTTTTTATAAATCCGCACACCTCGTTTTACTTTCGCGCGGAAGCGGCGATGTTCAGCGACGAAGGCCTGCGGGCGTACGGCGCGGTGACGTGGGGACAGTTTTTTATCTATCAAGGCTTTAACGATAAGAACGGCTGGATGCACACAACCGGTGGCGGCGATGCGATCGACGAATATGAAGAAACCATTATCGAACAAGCCGGTGCATTGCTCTACAAATATGGCAACGCCTCGCGCAAGGTGACCGCGCGTGTGATTCCAGTGCGCTATAAAACCGACAGCGGCTTTGCCACCAAGAACGTGACGGCCTATTTCACCCATCACGGCCCGATCATTCGTGGCAAAGACAATAAGTGGATTAGCGTCAAATTGATGAACGAACCAGTGCGGGCACTTACACAATCGTATCTGCGCACCAAGACGCGCGACTTCAAGGCGTTCAACAAAGTGATGGCGTTAAGAACCAATTCGTCCAACAATACGACCTATGCCGATGTCGACGGCAATATCGCCTTTTACTACGGCAACTTCATCCCCAAGCGCGACCCGAAGTTTGATTGGACCAAACCAGTCGATGGCAGCGACCCCGCAACCGAATGGAAGGGCCTACATCAGGTTAATGAGACCATCACGCTTTTTAATCCCAAAACGGGCTGGATTCAGAACACCAACAACTGGCCGTTCTCTGCGGCAGGCTCGGCGAGCCCGATTGAATCCAAGTATCCAAAATACATGTGGACCGTGCCCGAAAATGCACGCGGCATTCACGCGGTGCAGATGCTTGACGGTAAGAAAGATTTCACCATCGACAAGTTGATTGCCGCCGCATACGACAGCCGACTCACCGCGTTCGAAACACTATTGCCGCCCCTGTTTGACGCCTACACGCAGCTCGCGGCGGGCGACCCGCTTCAGCTAAAACTGGCAGAGCCGATCAAATCGCTGCGGGGTTGGGATATGCGCTTTGGAGTTTCGTCTACCGAAACATCGCTCGCGATTTACTTCGCGCAAGCATTGTACGACGCGTGCCGTGAAAGCGCTGCGACAAAGAAAATTCAAATCGATGCATATGTCGCTAAAGAAGCCACGGCAAAGCAACGGATCGACGCCCTCGCTAGCGCGGTGACGACGCTCGATAAAGACTTCGGCACTTGGAAAACCCCGTGGGGTGAGATCAATCGATTCCAACGCTTGAGTGGCGATCTCGCAGCCGAATTTGACGATAACAAACCCAGCATCGCGGTGCCGTTTGCCTCTGGCACTTGGGGCTCACTCGCGGCGTATGGCATCAGCACCCCGCAAAAGACCAAACGCATCTACGGCGGGCGCGGTAATAGTTTTGTAGCGGCGGTCGAATTTGGGGATCGCGTAAAAGCCAAAGCCATCATGGCAGGAGGCCAGAGCGGCGACCCGAAGTCCCCACATTTTTTTGATCAAGGCGAGATGTACGCCAATGGCAAGTTTCGCGATGTTCTTTACTATCGCGAAGATGTTGAGCGGGCGGCGGAGCGGAAGTACAGCCCGGGGCAGTGACGGATTTCCGTCTATGCTGGGGGCATGATGCCTTGGCCCAAGAGCGTCATTCCCACCGCGCGCTGACTGCGAATTGAACTTAAGCTAGTGGCCAGGGATTTCGTGCAAAACGGCCAGAAGCCGCGCTTGACGAGTGCGTTCTGATTTCATACATTGACCCGTTGAATTCGATGAAAAACAATGTGACTCCGACCCCTGGTGTTTCATGGAAAAAAATCATGACTAAAGCCACGAAACAGATCATCCCCTACGCTGAACTCTTGGAAAAGGTGCAAAGCGTGCTGGCCTGTTACCCAGAATGTCGGAACATTCACATC